>JAABUK010002805.1_pt1 | contig 30659 bp, 22 predicted proteins | sample 5559141 | NCBI WGS metagenome assembly JAABUK01 (sample SAMN10711869, study PRJNA513367) | rock metagenome | isolation source: Antarctica rocks | place: Antarctica: Victoria Land, Pudding Butte nord | collected 2016-01-03
GATGGCTGACTGGTTAGCAGATAATAATATTCTTCAGCCCGGCAAATTCAAGCCGGAATAGCAGTAAGCGTTAAAGGTTTCTTATTTACTTACTATGACGGGTAAGCGCTTCAGGGTAAATAATTATGACATTTTCCTGCCGGAACAAGGTAGAGATAGCGATAAAATCTATTATTTAGATCAACCAGGTTATAAAGGCAGGTTCAGAGTCCCATCTGCAATCCCCTAAAAAATTTATATTTTGATAGTCCAGTTAATAATTTACCTGTAATCAGGTGATTAGCTTCAAATACAAAAAAGAACTAATTTTACGTTATTCATAAAATAAGAAATATTAAATTAGGTCCATGAGCATGCGTCAGCTTAAGATCACGAAATCTAAAAATAATAGTGGATCACAAAGTCTCGAAAAATATATACAGGAAACAGGAAAAGTTGAATTAATGAGCCCTGAAGAAGAAGTAAAGGAATTAGGTACAATAAAAGATCAGACTTTACCTGGCAAACCTATAATAGACATTGTCAAAAAATGCATACAACGTAATGCTTCTGTTAATACAATTGCCTGGGCCATTTTAGGTGGTAAAGAAATGTTACCTGAAGAACCAGTGTCGGGTTTTGAATATATTTCGGCAAGTCTGGCAGGTTTAACAAAGCATTCAGTAATCTATCTTGCAGAAATTATTAATGTTTCGATAAAGGATATGGCTAGGCTTCTTAATGTTTCAGTTACTACTTTAAGCCTTAAGAAAATTACAGACATTTTAGATCCACTTACCTCTTCTTTATTAATAGAAATTACGCTTACAATTGCCAAGGGCCTGTCTGTTTTTGAAGATATCAATAAATTCAATCATTGGTTATTTAATAAAAACAAAGCATTACAGGAGAAGAAGCCATTTGAATTGTTGAACACGCCTACCGGAATTAAAATGGTTTCACGTGTATTAGGAAGAATTGAAGAAGGTGTCTACACCTAATTCCAACTTATGCGGGTATACCGAATTGTTAAATTAGAAAAACGAACAAAAGATCTTTAAGTATTACTAATTTGCAACAAAGGGCCACAAAGACACGAAGGCCCAAAGGAAGAAGAAGAAAATTTCTTATTGATTCTTCGTGCATCCGTGTCTTTGTGGCCTAATCGTGTGTAACAGTAGCTTCATGTGAGAGGTTTAAGCAGCATCATTACAATTTAAAGCTCAGACCACCAAGTATTGCAAAACAATTGGCTTCTTGCCTATGGTTGTTTCTATTTAATTTAACAACATTATCAAGACCGGTATGATTTCTCAAATCAAAATCTAATGTTATTTTAGATGCAACCGGAATTTGAATTCCAAACCCAAGTGATATTCCATAATTCAGTGGATGATAGTTGTTGGATGAACTCCTTACTTCAGCATGCTGGCCGGGTGGCAATGGTTGCTTATATTTGGTAATGACTTCGCTGTTTAACATAACTCCTATAAAAGCACCGGCATCAAAATTGATTTTTACTTTACTCCCAAAAGAATATTCCGTTAAAACCGGCATGTTTATGTAATTATGTCTGTATAGTATATCTGCTTTTAGAAAACCGGTGCCTGTACTATTTTCTAATGTCAGCGACCGGTAAGCATAACCGTTTTCATCGTATGATAATAAAATTTTCAATCCAAAACGCTCAGAGGTTTTCATCTTAACATGTCCTCCAATACTCAACCCGGTTAATATACCATTATGGTCCTTGTTTAAACCCTTTCCGATGAAATAATTATTATTTAATCCACCCTGGAAGCCATATTCGAATTTGGTTGTCTGACTTTTACAGGAAAAGAACAAGCCAGTTAAAATTGAGATTATTAGTAAACGTTTTGTCATAATCTAGTGAATATTTAAAGTAAGCGTAATATTCCTCCTGAAAGCGGATTGCTGACCGCTGATAGCAAACGCATAAATTTATAATTATCAATAATCATTTTCAATACCACCGGTTTCTTCGTTTATCCCAGCCTGTTACCCCCATCTTAAAAGTCAGCGGGTTGGTAAATTTATTGGCAGCTGAAGTTACTACATAAACACCCAGTTTAAATTTGGATGCTGCATTAAAAGGCCATTTAAACACCCTTTCTATACCTGCGAAGGCTTCTACATAGCGCAGGTTGCGTTCCGGAGCATAAAGAAAACCTGCACCTGCTATCTCCCTTAACTGAAGTTCTTTCAGTAACGGTATTTTATTAATCAAATAGCCATTGAACTCATGCACTACATGGCCCTGGTAAAATCGCTTGAATACAGAAAAGGTAGAATCAAGAGCCTGGAAAGATACATCAGGGTTGCTGAAAAAAATAGGATCACCACGCCGCATGAATTGGTAATCTACCAATCTTAAATCCTTGCGACTTAGAAAGGTGCCGCTGTTAATATTGTAATGCATCAGACCTAATAGGCCAAAGCTGATTTCCTGGCGCATGCCTGCATCCCAGTAATCAAAATCAGCTTTACTATTCAGGATGCCGCTTACTCCCTTGCGCCAGGTAGTATAAAAAGTGGGCCATTTAGAACCCAGTATTATTTTTTCTTTAGGCTCGCGAATATAACGCTGACGTGGCGTATATTCCAGCCTTATCTTTCCATACACTGCGTTATAAGATTCAAAAGCTATCGCCTGGTTATTGGTAAGTACGTTACCCAGCAAACTATCTATAGTAGTACCTGTTTTATAATCGTTAAGCGATCGCCTGAAAGCCACATCCAGGTCGGTATATAAGAAGAGGCCGTTAACAAGTTCAAGTCCATGATAGAGACCAAAGGCGTTGTTCAGGTATTGGTTGCTGCGCTTGAGCATATTGATCCAGGCATCACCCTGAAAGATAAAATCGAATTCCCGGCGGAGGGAGACGCCATAAAAGCCCCTGTTAAAAGGATTGTACATTCTGTTAAGACTCACAGAACCGTTTACATCATGATTCCGGAAACCATAGCTCACATCAGCAAACACCCTCATATTTTTTCTTGAAGGCGAAGTTTTAAAATAGCCAACACCCGGACTGATACGGCTGCCACCAAAAGCGAACGGTTGATAGAGACCAGGCAACGGAGGTAGTTGCCAGGTCCGTTCCAGTTCGCGGTTGTAAAGCGTCTGGCCGGTAAGCAGCAATTTTTTCCAGGTAAATTTATTGGTCAGCCTGTCTATGGAATCCAGGTAGGATTTTGAATTGGTGACACGGTAAATACTGTCTTTATAATGAATAAATTTTATCTCTTTAGCTGTAAGGGGTTCTGTTCGTGCCGATTGCCAAAAAGTGCTATCACGTTTATAAGCTTCCGTAGTTGTGGCGCTCACTTCAACGCCAAAATAATTTTTGGGGAACTGCTTATTCAATTCATAATCGGAAAAAGTGACTGTGGTGATGCCTGATAATTTTTCTTTTCCTGTTTTTGAATTGTAGGTAAATTGTTGCTTCGATATCAGCGCCTGGTGATGATGGGCGGTATCATACCATTGCTCTACTTCAAAAAAATCATATTGAGGTAAATGGTATTTCGGGAATTGAAAAACCGTATGCTGGATAGTCCAGTTACTGTCGCAAATAGTGATCTCTCCTTCAACCGTAGCGTTACTCATTTGCCGCGGTTTTACTGCGATAGTATACCATTTATAAGCGCCTCTCTTTTCAGTCTTAAGTGTTTTAAATTTATAGCCCAGCAGGCCGCTATAGCTTACAGGCGATAAAAAGGGTGCAGTGGAAAGTCCGGGCGCTTTAATCAGGTTTTCATAGAAATCAAAAGATCCTTCTGTGGCAGAAACGTAAAAGAGATCCTCGCTACTGCCGGCTTTTTTTACACCGAGCCGCTGTTCTTTTATTTTGTTGGCTGAAGCATAATCGAGTTGCAAAGATATTTCAGCCATAGCCATACCGGTGATATCACGGTTAGCAATAGCCGTGTCTTTTTTTGTTTTGGACTTTTTGACCCTGGAAGAAGAATCCTGTTGTACAGCCTTGATGTATACTTTGCTGGACCATGCGCCCGTAGCGCTCTGCAAGCTATCCTTATGACGGATTACATTCTTAATGAGTTCTGCAGCGTTATCCCTGTACCGGGCTTTTACAGTTACATTTTCAAGTGAGAATAAATCAGTTTCTAGAATTATATCCTGTACATAATTCTTTTTAATCACCAGGCTCACCACCTGTGATTTGTACCCTACGATACTGTAGATAATGTCATAGTTTCCTTCTTCGAGGTTAAGCGAGTAAGTGCCATTGTCTTTGCTAAGAGTTCCGGTATGCCAGTCTTTAACCTGTACAGATACCAGGGAAACCGGTTCCCTGGCTGCGTTCGTTATGGTTCCGGTAAGTTTAAAGGTTTGGGATTGCGCCGTGTTTGCTATTGCTATCAGTAGTATTAATAGTAGCTTATGGTGCATGGTTAGGTTGTTGGCCTAAAAGTGAGGTTTATAATTGTATGCAGGTATTAGGCGAGGGTGATTTATATTTGATTTAACAAATGGAGTAGGAATTATTTTCAACTGTTATAACAACGTTGAAGTGTCAAACAAAAAGAAGGTTCGCCAGGCGAACCCTCTTTTGGGGCCTTTAAAATAATAAGTTATTTACTGCTATAACTAAATCATTTATTTTTAATAAAATTAATTACATGACCAGTTCTGCCAGTTGCTTTTTCTTTATTATGCTGTGTACCTGTCATTCAGCAAACCTGTTTGCACAAAAGAATAATAGTATTGTATTATTCAATGGCAGGAATTTAGCTGGATGGGACACTTATATTGGTCCTCCATTGGATGATGCAGGAAAAAAATTAAGTACTATAGCTGTTGGATTAAACAATGATCCAAAGCATGTTTTTACAGTAGTGAAACAGGATGGCGAAAATGTAATTCGTATCTCCGGTGAACAATGGGGTGGCATTTCTACCAAAAAAGAATATTCAGATTTTCATTTTCAACTGATGTTCAAATGGGGTGGCCTTTCATGGGGTCAAAAGAAAAACAAAAAGAAAGATAGTGGCTTGCTTTATTATGCCGTAGGTGCTCATGGTGCTGATTATGGCGCCTGGATGCGCTCCCAGGAATTTCAAATTGAAGAAGGAAACAGCGGCGATTATTGGGGTGTCGCAGGAGGCATGCAGGATATTACTGTCACACAGAAATCTGATTCATCATATGTTTATGATCCTGCCGGGCAGTTATATACTTTTAGTGAAAAGAGCAAAGTTGGCCGGCATTGTATTAAACAGGGAGATGCGGAGAATGCTTCCGGACAATGGAATACGCTTGACCTGTATTGCCATGGTGATACCAGTATACACGTAATAAACGGAAAATTAATGATGGTGCTGTACCATTCAAGTCAATTGGAAAACGGGCAGGTGCTTCCGCTTACAAAAGGAAAATTACAGATTCAATCAGAAGGTGCGGAAGTTTTTTATAAACATATTACACTTAAGCCACTTGATGCAATTCCAGCTTATTTAGTGAAACTATTATGAAAGCCGTTACCCAAATTGGTCCTAACAGCAAATGCGACAGTGTAGCGTACACATAACACTGGAAACATAATAATAAGCTTTCTCCCTGATGGAGGCAGATCAATATTAAATAATTAATAACATTGCCAGGTTTTAGCCGCTGATACCCTTGCTTTTTGCGAATATTATTTTAAGCAAACGTTTGATATAAAAGGGTGCTATATTGCTGAATTAATCTACATAAATTCGCTGATCATTTGTTATCCGGATATGATGAATTTCATGCAATAGATAGCATGCTGTATCATTATAGATTCCTTACCACGATAGGATGTTTATTATTAAAACCAAACAAAACTCAGTATGTACTTAACTGCTCTTTGTAAAAAAACACCACCGTTAAAAACAACACGTTTGCTGCCTTTCTTACTACCCGCAAACAGCATTGTATTAATTATGAATTTAACCGCCATATTATTATTAGCTGCAGTTCTACAAGTCAGCGCTTATGGTGGGAAAGCGCCGCAATTTACTTTAAAAGTCCAGCCTCCTCCGGTTATTGTAAAAGGAACGGTGAAAGATGATCTGGGTAGTGCTTTAACAGCAGCAACGATATCCGTCTTAGGAACCACAACAACAGTTCAGACAAACCCTAACGGCGAGTTCACTATCGAAATGCCGGAAGGAAAATCAGTCCTGCTTATTTCCATGGTAGGATTTGAACCACAGAAAGTAAATGCAGCAGGCAGGTCATCTCTTACTATTTTGATGGCGAAAAGCCAGCAATCGCTTGACCAGGTTGTGGTAGTGGGTTATGGTACACAAAAGAAAGTAAATCTTACCGGCGCAGTGAGCCAGGTAGATGCTAAAACAATCGCAGACAAGCCAATTTCTAATATAGCGCAAGCTTTGCAAGGCGCCGTTCCTAATCTTAATATAACATTTGGCGACGGACATCCCGGAAGTGGTGGTAGATTTAATATAAGAGGATATGCATCTATCACCAATACAGGCGGATCTCCACTTATTTTGATTGATGGAATACCCGGTGACATTAATATGATCAATCCACAAGACGTGGAAACGATTTCTGTTTTAAAAGATGCCGCTTCATCTGCAATCTATGGAGCCCGTGGTGCATTCGGCGTAGTGTTGGTAACTACCAAGCAAGCGAAAAGAGGAAAGCTCTCCGTTACCTATACTAATAATTTCAGTTTTCAAACGCCTACCACCAGCACTGATTTTATTACTGATGGATATACCGCTGCCAAACTGGTAGATTCTGCATTCATAAGAGCAGTAGGCTCAAGTTATACCGGGTATAACGCTGACGATTATGCGGAAATGTTGAAAAGGCAAACAGACAAAACCCTGCCTTCCGTTGTAGTTCAAAACCGTAACGGACAAAATCAATATGTTTACTATGCTAACACCGACTGGTGGCATGCTATGTTCAGAGACTGGCAACCTTCCATGGAGCATACATTGAATCTTTCCGGCGGTACTGATAAAGTGGATTTTGTTTTATCAGGCAGGTATTACGATCAGAAAGGCATGTATCAGGTAAACCAGGATAAATACAATGCATATAACTTCAGGGCAAAGATCAATGCAAGGGTAACACCATGGCTTAGTATTTACAGCAATACGCAGTTTTCTGCCAATGATTATACCTATCCGGGATGGGGTTACAACAGTAATTTTGTTTCAATCACGGTACACGCCCTGCCGTCTTATTTACCGGTTAATCCTGATGGCACAGCAACCTATCGCACTAACCTGAACAATTATAATATTGGTGATGGCGTGTATGCAGCTTTGTTAAATGGTAAATCATTTGGCGGAACAAAGAACTATGATCTTACCAACACAATTGGCGCAAATATCACCATTGCAAAAGGACTAACCTTTACCGGTAACTATACTTATGATCTTGCCCCTAATTCTGATTTTCAGCGGAGGACAGCTGATCCATGGTCTATTATTGCTGGTAAAGTAGAATACCTCGGAAATGATTACCTAAGAGAAATCACACGTCTTGATCAGCATCATACCATTAACGCGTATGCTACTTATGAAAAAAAGCTGGGCAATCATGGTTTTAAAGTAATAGGCGGTTATAACCAGGAACTCCAGAAATATAAAACAATCTCAGCCCAGAAGGCCAATCTTCTTTCACAAGATCTAAACCAGCTTGATCTGGGAACCGGTGATATGATCGTAAACGGAAGTGCCAGCGAATGGGCACTGCTGGGTTACTTCGGAAGAATCAATTACGATTATGCCGGCAAATACTTGCTGGAATTTAATGGCCGGTATGATGGCACTTCAAGATTCCCTTCCAATAAACGTTTTGGATTTTTTCCTTCTATTTCAGCAGGATGGCGCATTAGCGAAGAATCTTTTTTTGAACCTGTTAAAACTGTAATCTCTGATCTTAAATTAAGGGGCTCTTACGGATCTTTGGGCAATCAGCAGATAACCAGTAGCTACCCTTACATACCTGTGATGGGAACAGGTTTAAGCAATTATATAATCGATGCAACAAGGGCACAGGTGTTAACTGTTCCGGGTCCTATAGACCCGAATTTTACCTGGGAGAAATCGGCTTCCATTGACGGAGGTATTGATATAAGCTTATTGAATAATAAATTTTCACTATCATATGACTGGTACAGGCGTAAGACAACAGATATGATAACAAGGGGTAAAACATTACCCGCTGTTTTCGGCGCTAATCCTCCTAATCAAAACGCGGCTGACCTGGAAACTACAGGATTTGATCTTACACTAAGCTGGAGAGATGGCGGAAAGATTGCCGGTAAGCCATTTTCCTACAGCGCAGGTATAATACTTTCTGACTATACAGCAAAAATTACAAAATTCGATAATCCTAATAATATCTTAAGTGATCAGTATGTGGGAAAACAACTGGGAGAAATATGGGGTTATTCAATCGATGGATATTTTGTATCCGATGAAGAAGCAAAAAGCTGGACTATAAACCAGGCATTCGTAAACAAGCAGCGCCTGAGCGCCCCGGGTGTTTACAGCGTGTTGTCAGCAGGCGATATGAAGTTCAAAGACCTGAATAAAGATAACGTGATCAACAACGGAAAGAATACGCTCAACGATCCGGGAGACCTGAGAAGAATAGGTAATTCGTTGCCCCGTTATTCATTCGGAATAAATGGAAGCGCTTCCTGGAACGGTATCGACATTTCTGTATTCCTGCAGGGAATTGGAAAACAGAACTGGTATCCCGGAACCAATGCCGATAAGTTCTGGGGTGCTTATTCAAGGGCTTATTACTCGTTCATACCAACAGATTTTCCTTCTAAAATATGGAGCCCTGAAAATCCGAATGCATACTTTCCAAGACTAAGAAGCTATGAAGCGCTTAACAACGGCGGAGAGCTGTACACAGCTAATGACAAATACATTCAGGACCTTGCTTACATCCGCCTGAAAAGCCTTACAGTTGGCTATTCACTTCCTGCATCAATATTCAAAAGAATCAAAGCTGAACGTGTGCGCATTTTCTTCAGTGGTGCAAACTTGTTTACGGTAACAAAGCTGGATACAAAATACATTGACCCAGAACAGGCCACTCCCGATGCAGATATTAACGGTCGCGTATACCCGTTTTTTAAATCATATTCATTTGGTTTGAACCTTTCTTTCTAATAACTACAAAGAATAATTTATTATGATAAAGAAATTTTTTATTGCTTTACCTCTTGCGGTGCTGATACTGGCAGGTTGTAAAAAAGATTTTTTAGACAGGCAGCCATTATCGCAGATATCGCCTGATAACGGATTCAATACAGAAGCAGAACTGAAATTGTATGTCCGTTCATTCTATGACAATATGCTTCCTAATGCTGATAATGAAGACAGGGGATTTTCAAGCCTTTACAATGAGGACATAGATAATATTGTTAAAACCAGCATGGGTGACAAGCTTACAGGAAGCAGGGTAGTACCCGTATCCGGCGGTGGCTGGAGCTGGACTAACCTAAGAAATATTAATTACTTTTTGTCGAATTATTCTAAAGGTAAACTTGATACAGCAATAACTTATAAGTACGTAGCAGTCGCAAGATTTTTCAGGGCTTATTTTTATTACAATATGGTAACACGATTTGGTGATGTTCCCTGGTATGGTAAAGTAATAGAGTCGAATGATTCAGCAAGTCTTACAAAAAAACGTGATCCCCGCACGCTTGTAATGGATTCTGTTCTTGCTGATATTAATTTTGCCGCGTCTTATCTTGGAACAGATAAGAATGTTGCAGAGGTTACAAAATGGACCGCGCTTGCATTGAAATCAAGGATCGGGCTTTTTGAAGGAACTTTCAGAAAATATCATACAGAATTCAATCTTCCCGATGCGAACCGATTTCTGCAGGAAGCAGCAAATGCAGCAGAAGAAGTGATTACAAAAGGCCCCTATAAAATTTACACAAGCACTACGGATAATGCTTACCGTACTCTCTTCGCATCAATGACGCCTATCGCTGAAGAAGTGATCCTTACACGCCAATACAGTACTACCTTGTCGGTATTTCATAATGTGAATTATTACACCATAACCGCATCTTACGGAAAGCCGGGCCTTGAAAAGAAGCTGGTAAACAGCTACCTGATGAAGGATGGCACACGGTTTACCGATAAGACCGGTTATGATACCATGCAGTTTTATACAGAAACACAAAACCGCGACCTACGCCTCTCACAAACCACCCGTACACCCGGTTATACACGTATCAATAGCAGCATACAAGTAGCGCCCGATTTTGGCGCATCAGTAACAGGTTATCAGCTTACAAAATATGTAACCGGCACTGTAGACGATAACTTTTCAAAGTCGTATAATCCTTTGCATGTTATCAGGTATGCTGAAGTACTATTAAATTATGCGGAAGCAAAAGCTGAATTGGGAACACTTGCACAAACTGATCTTGATAAATCAGTAAAGCTGCTTCGTGACCGTGTAGGAATGCCCAATATGAATTTCGTTCAGGCTAATGCTATACCTGATCCTTACCTGGCAGGGCAGTATACTCATGTAAGTGCTACCAATAAAGGGATCATTCTTGAAATCCGCCGTGAACGCAGGATAGAGTTAGTGATGGAAGGCTTTCGCTGGAACGACCTGATGCGATGGAAAGAAGGCCACTTGCTTACAGAACAATTCAAAGGACAATATTTTCCCGGACCAGGTGCATATGATCTCGACAGGAACGGTACCATCGATGTTCAGATTTATACCACCACCCGTCCTTCAGGAACTGGTGTATTATTAAAGCTGGGAAGTGATATTGACCTTGAAAAAGGCACCAGCGGTGGAAATATTGTGATCAACAAAAACATCGCTAAAAAATTTAATGAAGATCGTGATTACTTGTACCCGGTTCCTGTACAGGAAATGCTGTTGAATAGTAATTTAATGCAAAATCCAGGCTGGCAGTAAGGGGGTTTTGAGATTGCGGTTGCGTTTGTTAAAATTAAGGTTCGACCTGTGAGGTTTTTAGAAACCTCACAGGTTGAACCTTGTTAGTAAAATCAATGAACTTCATAGTTAATCGGCTTCCTGACAACCCAGCTGTGTAACTTCTTGCCAAACAATAATCTTAATTTTTCTCAGGAATCACCATCATCAAATAAATTTATTTACATTGCCTGTGAATAAAAGCCGAAGTGCTTAAATGATTGCTAATAAATATAAAAATATAGCTATATGATTAGAAACATTTTCATCCTTGCAGCAATTGTTATTGCAAGTGCCTGCTCCAGTTCAAAAAAAGCCACCGCCGGCAAAGGCTGGATCAGCTTGTTTGACGGGAAATCTCTCAATGGCTGGAAAGCCAGTGCACAGCCAGGCTCATTTAATATAGAAGATGGAACTATCCGGGTTGCTGGTCCCACATCGCATTTGTTTTATGACGGTGATGTAATGAATCACAACTTCAAAAATTTTGAGCTTAAGGCGCAGGTAAAGACCATGCCGGGGTCTAATTCAGGTGTGTACTTTCATACAGTATATCAGGATAGGGGATTTCCTGATAAAGGATTCGAAGTCCAGGTAAATAATTCGCATACCGACTGGAAAAGAACAGCCGGTTTATATGACATTGTAGATACGCGCGAAGTGTATGTCAAGGATAGTGTATGGTTCACTTTATATATAAAAGTTGATGGAAAAAAGGTTACTACAAAGATAAATGATAGAACCATTGTTGATTATACAGAACCTGAAAATGCTACAGCGCCTAATGGCCATTCAGGCCGTATGATTTCCAGCGGTACGTTTGCATTACAGGCGCATGATCCGAAGAGCATTGTATTTTTTAAAGATATAATGGTTAAGCCGCTTCCTTAGGAGGCATGAGGTATCAAGTTAAGGAGTGATGGTAATTATGTTTTATAATAAACGTTAATTTACTTTATAAATAGCTGATCGCTGATAGCTTTTTTAACACATAAATTTACATCGCAATATGGGCACATTACAGGTTAAAAAAACATCAACCGTTCATGATGTGGTAATCATAGGTTCAGGTGCAGGCGGCGGCATGGCCGCACATTATCTTGCAATGGCAGGCATAAAAGTACTCATGCTGGAAGCCGGGCCGTTCTTTGACCCGGTGAAAGATTCGCACCAGCTTAAATGGCCCTGGGAATCGCCGCGTAGGGGGGCTTCTACGGTACGTGCTTTTGGTGATTTTGACGCAGCTTACGGCGGATGGCAAATAGATGGAGAACCTTATACCAAAAATACTAACACCGAATTCGACTGGTTTCGTTCCCGTATGCTGGGTGGCAAAACAAATCATTGGGGAAGAATTTCATTACGCATGGGTCCAAAGGACTTTCAATGTGATGATGGCTTAACCGATAACTGGCCTGTAACGTATGATGAGATCAAACCCTATTACGATAAAGTGGATAGGTTGATAGGTATATATGGTACTAAAGAAGGACTGGAAAATGAACCGGATGGTATTTTTTTAACACCTCCCAAGCCCCGTTTAACAGAATTGTTTATCAAAAAAGCGGGAGCAAAAATTGGCGTAAAGGTCATTCCGGGAAGAGGGTCCGTACTTACGGAAGCCTTATCTGGAAACAAGGATCGAGGTCAATGTTTTTTTTGTGGCCAATGCAGCAGGAGTTGCAAAGTATATGCGGATTTCTCAGCATCGTCATGCCTGGTTATCCCGGCTATTAAAACAGGTAATCTTGAAGTGATCACCAATGCAATGGTGCGTGAAATTATTACAGATAAATCCGGAATGGCAACCGGGGTGTCTTATGTAAACAGGGATGACTTGCAGGAATATCAGGTAAACGCCAAAACGGTAGTGTTAGGCGCAAGTGCCTGCGAATCTGCGCGCATCCTGCTTAATTCAAAATCTGCAGCTCATCCTAACGGCTTAGCTAACAACACCGGTATTGTTGGCAAATACCTCCATGATTCAACGGGTGCAAGCTTGGGTGGTTTTCTTCCACAGCTAATGGATCGCAAACGTTTTAATGAAGATGGGGTAGGCAGCGTACACATTTATACTCCCTGGTGGCTGGATAATAAAAACCTTGATTTTCCACGCGGCTATCATATTGAATATGGCGGCGGAATGAGAATGCCTTCTTATGGTTTCGGTAGTGGCATGCATAATATCAACGGGGCTGTTCCAGACAGGAATGGTAATAAAAAACAGCCAGGAGGTTTCGGCGCTTCTTTAAAAGATGATTACCGTCGCTTCTTTGGCACACAGGTAGGTATGGCAGGACGTGGCACGGCTATAGCAAGAGAAAGCAATTACTGCGAAATAGATCCTTCGGTGGTTGATAAATTTGGCATCCCGGTATTACGTTTCAATTATACCTGGAGCGATGCTGAAATAAAACAAGCCAAGCATATGCAGGAAACCTTCCAGGCATTACTGCATGAAATGGGCGCTGTTATTACTTCAAAATCACATGGACCTGAAACTAATTACGGACTGGAAGCTCCCGGAAGGATTATACATGAGGTAGGCACTGTACGTATGGGCAACGACCCTAAAAAATCTGCACTGAATAAATGGTGCCAGGCGCATGACTGTAAAAATTTATTTGTTGTAGACGCTTCGCCATTCGTTCAGCAGGGAGATAAGAACGCTACCTGGACAATTCTTGCATTCTCCATGCGCACTGCAGAATATATCCTGCAACAGAGAAAACAATTTAATGTATAACCTTGCTAAATTAATTATATTATGAATAGGCGTGACTCTCTCAAAGCATTAGGCTTAACGGTTGTTTCTTCCGGTGTTTTAATAGAAGCCTGTAAAACCAAAGACAATCAACCAGCATCAACCGATGTTCCTGTTGCAGAAGCAGGCTGGCAAAAAGGTGAAATTGAGCATAACAAACAATTAAAAAACAGCGAGAAATTTTTTACCGATCATGAAATGGCGACCATAACCATACTGGCTGATATGATCATTCCAAAAGATGAAAAGTCAGGTAGCGCCTCAGATGCAAAGGTTCCGGAATTTATTGAATTTATGGTTAAAGATATTCCTTCATACCAGGTTCCGATGCGCGGTGGATTAAGATGGCTTGATATGCAATGTTTCAACCGGTATAATAATTCATTTAAAGAAGCTTCAAAACAACAGCAGCTTGAAATGGTTACTGACATTGCTTATCCTGAAAATGCAAAGCCGGGCATGCAGCCAGGTGTTGGTTTTTTTAACCGCATGCGCGACCTTACCGCATCTGGTTTTTTTACTACTGAGATGGGAGTAAAAGATCTTGGTTATATAGGTAACCAACCCAATAAATGGGAAGGTGTTCCGCAGGATGTTTTAAAACAATATGGTTTTGAAAATGTGTAGCTGAGTACTATTAATTCAGCAAAGAATAACCACAGAGAAATTGCCAGAGAGTAAGAAGAGGTTACACAGAGGACTCCTTTGTGTAACCTCTTCTTACTCTCTGGCGTTTTTTCTGTGGTTCAAAAATCTGAGAAATAACTTTATCTTTTTATCTGTTCTTTCTGTGCTAACAATATCTGCACTAATGAATCAGGCAATTCTTTAGTTTCTAGCACCGAATCGTATATAATTTTCAAAGCATTTTCCAGCTTTTCAAAAATACCTGTTGCCTCCTGAGGAGGCACTGCATCGAAGTTTTTTAATGCGTTTTTCCAGATTAACTGATATTCATTATCACGGTCAGAGCTATCCTGAACGGCATCTCCGAAAGTTGACAATTCGCTCATCAATTCTGAAATAAAATGATTGCTCTGTTGTTTAGCTGATAACATTACAGATTGATTTACTTCGCTGCCTTGTTTTACTGATAATTTATCTATTGCATCTTTCCTGGTAGTAAGTATAACAATTAATTCCTGTACAATATCTAATGCTGATTTATTTTGAGTTTCCATTGTTGATTGTTTATTTATACTTAAAACTACTATACCGAATAGGTAGTTATCAGTGCAGGTTTCTTGCACAACTCATGATAAGAAAATAATTATTCAAATAATTGATCATTATTTAAATTGATAAAAACCATGCCATCGGGCGGTATCATTTAGTTAAAGATAAGTACAATGTTCAATACAAACCTTTGTAGTAAATAATTCCTAAGAGGTGCAGTTAGTAACGAAACAACATATACAGGAACACACAAGGAACACAGTTGTAATATAACAACTATCAGGATAGCAATCATTCAGCTCATTAACATCTTGTCAATCATTTATCAAACTGAAAGTAACTTTTGTCAAATTCAATATGCATATTTTAAATCAACAATATTTCTTTATTTTCAAAGGTGATATTTTCTTTGTCTTAATATAACGGCTATGTGTTTACGGTACTTTCCTTGTTCTAACATGAATGTTTTTGGCGATGGGAACGATGGGGTGGTTTGGATATTAAGCGGGTTGTATTTTTTAAGCGCTATCCTTACCAAATTTATTTCATTGCCGGACAATGCAAAAACATCACATTCAGTAAAAGGAAATCCTGAAGTACTTACGGTTTAACTTGTGCAAGCCAAACAGGAACTTACTATTATTTTGCTTCAGCTATTAGTTGTTAGAAGATCAATGTAAAATAAAGTCCTCCTGATAGCTCTACGGTTAGGGCACCAATAAGCCACGAAGACACGGAGGCACGAAGAAATAATGAAAAAATATTCTTCAATTACCTTTGTGCCTTTATGCCTTTGTGACCCTTTGTCGTAAATTAAAATACTTGTGTTCTAACAGTAGCCTTGAAAAGGAGGGGAACGTCTTCCCCCACCTTCATTATTGAACTAAACGACATTATTATTCCCGGATAAGCTGAACTGCCTTCTCTAATAATTCATCTCTGCCTTCTTTATATCCTTTAAGTGTAGGCTTCACCACCATATCAATTTTTACACCTGTTCTCTGGGTTTCTTTTTTATCAGGGTAATACACGCCAATACCTGAAATCATAGTAGAGATACCACCTGGCAAAAATAAAGTAGATACATTTCCATCAGCGCCGGCTGTAGTGCTGCCGATTACTTTTACATTCGGTGCACTTTGAAATGCCATTGTTGTATATTCAGCCTGACTTTGTGTTTGCTCGTTAACAATAACTATAACTTTTCCTTTATAAGTATCACCAACCTGGCCACCATTGGATATGGTATTATTAAAAGTGAACAAGCCTGGATGATGGATATCTCCCTTAGTAAATATTACAAAAGGCGAACTGTTCGCTTTAATGTAATTACCAAATGTGAATGGCATAAAAGATGAGGGATAGCAACGCATATCAACAATAATACCTTTTGTATTTTTAAATATATTTATTATAGCAGGTAGCTGCTCGTTTTTATATTTACCAGGATATACATAGCCAATATCACCACTGATAACTTTGTAACTGCTATCTAAAGGGTTTGGATTATAATCAAGCGAAGTATTGAGAAACCTAGCCTCGAAGCGAGGGATTATAATAGTTTCTGATTTATTATTTTTATCTACCGTTATGCTTATCTTGTCTGTCAGACCTCTTAATATAAAATTTGGAATGTTTCTTAATTGCGTAGCATAATTTGAAGCAGGGGTAAGTTCTAAAACCTTTTTAATATATTCACTTACATCTATTCCTTCAATTTTAGTAATTACATCACCTTTAGCAATCAATTGTTTGATACCGGCAGTATCAGTATAAAAATTTTTGATCACTAGCTTGTTCTCAAGAATCATTGTAGAAAAAGGCGGATAATACTTGCCTCTGTAATCGTTCAGTGTTTTATTATATCCCCATATATTGGCATGTGAATCATGAACACTGGCTATTAGTTTAAGGCAGGCGAGAACATATTCGGTGGAATCTCTGGCATTTATAAATGTAGGTATAAACGCGGGTAATATTTTATTCCAGTCTTCTTCAATTAAATGACGATATGGAAAGAAATATTGAATCTGATTCCAGTAACGATATAAAGCAAGAAGGCGGAAACCTGCATCAGGATAATTCATTTTAATATAAGCATTCTCATTTGTAAATTTTGGATTGCCTACTCCAGGTTCAAGTCCGATATAATAATTAAAGGAATAGTTTGAGTTAGTTTGTATAAACTTTAATTTATCAAGAAGTGAGGGAGTTAGGTATCCTTGTTTAAATAAATTCCCATAATCAGGTTGAAGCTTTACAGTGTCTTTATTTTGTATAAGCTTACAATTGGAGCAAACCAGCACAGAAGGCAACTTGTCAACCCATTTTTCCAGACTTTCCATCCATTCATTTTTATTTTTAGCAGCAATTAGTACAGGAACAATTCGCATCAATTCCGCATCCCAGTTATATTTTCCTTCAGCAATGGATGGATGATGGTATTTAAGGAAACCCCATACCAGTCCCAGCACAGTTAATGCTTCCTGGCGTTGAGCATTTAAATCAAAATTCAATCCTGAACCATTGTTGAAGGCTGTATCCAGGGCAGCAGCATAAATTTTCTCTTGTTTAATAGGAACACTGCTTAGGTCCTTGTTATCAATCTGAATTGATAAATCATCCACCCAGATAGCTCCTTCACCTGCAAGCAAACCACCTATAAAAATTTTTTCAACATCTTCACTTAAGGGTAAGCTGATGCTAAATTCTTTCCAGTCGTTCGTACCTGTGATGCCTCTGTTCATCATGTTATCAAATGCAAGGCTGCCTTCTGGGCCATCAAGCCTCATCCAAAGACCAGCCCATCCTTTTACATTGTCTGTTTTAAGAAATCCTTTTAAAACGATTTGCTTGCCGGAATAAGCAGACGGAATAATCATGGAACAACTTCCAAACGCCGCACCTTTTTTTGCACTGTATAATTTAAGAGAGTAATTGCCACTGTGTTTAATCATTGAATCAACTATAACAGGATAACTCTCTGCCATAGATTGGCCAAAGCCAAGTATCCATTGTAAAGGCTTGCCATTTACATCCAGCTTTTCAACGTTAAAGTTATAAGACTGGGAATAGGTCGTTTGTACGCAGGTTAAAAGAAGTGTTGAAAATAATAGCCGAAGAACTTGCTGTTTCATGAATTAATATTGTTAAAGTAAGGTATATTCTTGTGGTTAAAGAACTGAAATTTTAATGACCGTTTTTGAGTATTTGAATAAAGTTAAACAATCAACATAAATTGTAAAGTGAGATCCAATGTAATGCAACTTACAACCCCTTATAAACCTTCCCGTCCTTCATCACAAACACTACGCGCCTTACAGCACCGATACTATCGGCAGGATTACCCTGGACCATTATAACATCTGCAAGCATGCCTTTTTTGATGCTGCCAAAGGTATCACCATATCCAAACACTGTTGCGTTAACAGCGGTTGCAGAACGTAACACATCAATCGGTTTCATTCCATATTCTACCATCAATTCCATCTCACGGGCATTATCGCCGTGCGAAAACACACCTACATCGCCGCCCATGCATATAGTAACACCGCTTCTTAATGCTGCCGAGAAACTTTTTTTCTTTGCAGTTATTCTGGCTGGTTCCTGGTCTATGCCTTTCTTCCATCCTCTGTATTGAGCAGTGGCTTCGCCCGCTGCCAGGGTTGGACAAAATGCCACTCCTTTTTCTTTCATCATTTTAAATATCTCTTCGTCACCCTCGTCGCCATGTTCTATAGTAGACACTCCGCCCATGATAGCACGGCGTATGCCTTCTTTGGTACTGGCATGTGCAACAGTTTGCCGGCCGCCGCTATTAGCAATGCTGGTAGCCATGGCAATTTCTTCCGTACTGAATGCAGGCATGGATTTTCCATCTAATCCCCAGCGGTAATCGGCATATAATTTTATTACATCAGCGCCCTTGCTTATTTGGGTCCGCACCTCATTTGCAATTTCATTAATGTTACCTGCTTCCGCTGCACCCTGCGGTAAATCAATATCTGCGTTGTGGAGGTTAGGCCCGTATGTTCCTTTGGCAACAATAGCTCTTGTGGCAACAATCATTCTTGGTCCGGGTACAATACCTTTTTTAATGGCGGCTTTCAATCCTGCATCATCATACATAGCGCCTTCAGTTCCCAGGTCACGAACCGTTGTAAACCCTGCCATTAAAGTGGCTTGCGCATGTGTAACGGCCCTGGCTATGCGCTCTGCGCGACTCTCTGAAAGCACCTGGTCATTCCACTCCACTTCATTATATGGATGCAGGAACAAGTGTGAATGTCCTTCAATTAAACCAGGCAGGAGTGTGGCGCCTTTCATTTCTATAATCCGTGTATTGGCAGGTAGTTTAAAACTCATAGCACCGGCTTCCTGTATTGTATTTCCTTTTACCAGCACTACCCAGCCTGTGTGCATGGTTTCTCCATCAAACACCCGGTCAGGTTTTAAAAGATATAATGAATCGGTTTGTGCATAAGAAAAAAAAGATAAGAATAAAAGTAAAAAAAGAAAGCGTGTTTTCATAAATGAAAGTTAGTGAGTTTTAGCATGAATGATACTAGTGTTATTGCTTTCAGTAATGTATAATTCTATAATAACATTCCTAAGTTCATTTTAAGCCGGATGTTACCGGGTTTGAAATAGTAAAAGTAAAAATGAATGCTGATGATTTATTGATCTTTAACAGTATACAGCCTCATGGTATAAGAGATAATACAAGCGGCAATAAGTACGTATAGCACAATATATTTCTATGATCTCAGCAGAAGAAGACAATGGACAACTGCGACAATGGCGGATTTCATTCTGAAAAGAAAAATGAGGAACGGAAGGTTATGCCTTTCGAAATGACCCGAAGGATGGTGGGGAACAAACAAGATATGGAACAACAATATTATGACCGTTAAGCAAAAAATAGCTTAGGTTGTATAAATGGTAATACCTGAAGATATATTAACACATTGCTATCAGCCGTCAGCTATCGACAGTCAGAAGGAATACGTACTGGTATTACTTTCCTCATGACTGTTGATAACTGGCTACTGATAACTTTTGAAATGATATTTTAATGTTGACATGGCACTAATTCAGGTAGTTAAGCAATGTTTGAGCTGAGTTTAATTATCAACTCAGTTATTACTAAACTCTAATCCATTTCTATTTAAACAAATTACCTAAACCGCCCAAACCACCTGTACCCATTTTAGAGAGCGATTGTGTTATGCTGTCGGTTGTTATACTGCTATCATTAGGATCGGCAGCTTTATGAGCAAACTTCTGCAGAATACCAGGTAATGCTCCAGCTATCATACCTGTTACTGCAGGGGGCAATCCAAATTTACTACCAAGACTACTGGTAAGGCCTCCTTCGATTGCACTGGTAATTGGATTACCTGAGGACATGCCACCCTGAAGCATGGATAGTAAACCACCAACTCCGCCTTGCGAAGAAGCCTGTCTTGCCAGGCCATTGGTAACCTGGTTAGCAATTTCATTGTGTACAGCATCAGCCTGGCCGGCTGGAATAGCGGACGATAACTGTGAATTACCTCCAAGATGTTGTTTTACTAAATCTAAAATTTGATCAAACATAATTTTCAATTTTTAATGATGTAACTAAGTATGCAGTAAACGTACCAAGAAATATTTGAATCCGGATTCCTTATAATAATTATTGTTGACTATGATGCTGAAAGTGAGATTTTATTCAACTTTTAAATTATTTCGTTGTGGTATTAGTTAAGTATATTTAAAAATTATTTAATTTGGATTTTGAAAATTAAGTATTCCGTCTACCACTGGTAACTCAGGCAGGATATTTATAAAAAATTAAATCAGGATCAGTACAGGCTTATAATTTCTTAACGGATCATTAAACCAATTTCAAATTATGATACAAATTAAAATCAAAACCCTGTTATACGGGTTGCTGCTTTTTAGTAGTTTACAATTTGCTCAGTGCAAGTCAAAAGCTAAGGATAAAGATGTAAATTCTCAATCAACGACTAATGAATCAGGTACTACAACAACTACTACTCCTCCTCCTCCTCCTGCAGAACCGGTACAAATTTCTCCTGATGAATCATTGCAGACAGGCTTAAAAGATGCAACTAAAGACTATCCCAATGTAAAGACTACCGTTAGTAATGGTGAAGTAACTTTAACAGGAAATATAACCAGGGATAAATTGCCAAATTTAATGCAGTCAATTAACATGCTTCATCCAAAAAAGATTAATAATAATCTCACTATTAAATAATAAGGAGGAAATTATATGGCATTAGATAATAAATATAAAGAGTTGATTGATACGGCTAAAAGTTCCGGTGTTTATAACTTACAGGTGAGAGAGGAAAATAATGTGTTGTATATTGACGGCACTGCTCCCAGTGGAAATATAAAAGATGAACTATGGGCCACCTATAATAAAATAGATCCGGATTTCAGAGCCGGGGATTTGATCATGAATGTAGATGTAGCAGTATCCTCCGGGTCAAAAGCAACGGTAGCTACAGAATCTACAAATTTAAACATTCGTAAGGGTCCTGGAACGGATCAGGAAATTGTTGGCAAGGCGGCTCATAATGAAGTGGTAACAGTATTGAATAAAACTAATGATCAGTGGGTACTTATAAAAACTGATGATGGAGTGGAAGGATATGTTTACACACAATATCTTGATATGTCTTAAAGCCTGATTTTAAAATGAAATGCCTGTTTATTATCGCTTAGTTGTTTTCAGATAACGTTTACAATACACTATAAATGGCTGCTTCCCGGCAGCCATTTTTTTTATTTAAGGAGTTACATCCACAGTATGGCTATTCAGGCGCTGACTTCCGTTGCACTGTGATAAATCTATGAGGTGGGGATGTAAACGGCGGCGATTCGGAGATAAAAATTGAACCAAGGCACGAAGACACGGAGGAACACAAATAAGTTGTTTTAATACCTTTAGTAAACACAACTTTGTGGTCCTCCGTGTCTTCGTGCCTCCGTGGTTAAATTCCCGAATGAGTTATTTTCGGTGAAACATCACCCGCTGGTGATACTATGACTAATAGCTGACAGCTGATAGCAAATGATACGGAATTTTACGGTTAACATGAAACTACTTGTAATTTCAATCAATCATAATCAGTAATATTGCTTATCTAAAAACAACGATTTAAAATCACCATTAAGCCGATGAAAAAAATAACTATTTTCAATCTGTGCCCGATTATTACGCTGGCACTGTTGCTATTTATAGGTTGGGACACTGTTGCCGCTAAAGGTCCACAAAGATTGCTGGTATTCAGCAAAACAGTGCAATTCAGACATAAGGAAGGCATCGCCGCCGGCAAATTAGCAATCATCCAAATGGGAAAAGAAAACAAATTCCAGGTAGACACTACGGAGGATGCCAGTGTTTTTACTCCTGAAAATCTAAAAAAATATGCAGCAGTGATTTTTTTAAGCACTACAGGAAATGTTTTAGACGATACCCAACAGGGGGCTTTTGAACAGTATATAAAATCGGGCGGGGGGTTTATGGGCATACATTCCGCTACTGATACTGAATACGATTGGCCCTGGTACGGGGAATTGGTTGGCGCATATTTTGGAAGCCATCCTGCCCAACAGGAAGCAGTTTTTAACGTAGTAGACCAGAATAATATAGCAACACGCCATCTTCCGCAAGCCTGGAAGAGAAAAGATGAGTTGTATAATTTTAAGTGGATAGGTGAAGGCCTGCATGTCCTTATAAAGATTGATGAAAACAGTTATACAGGTGGCAAGAACGGCGACTATCATCCTATGTGCTGGTATCATACTTATCAAGGCGGCCGCGCTTTTTATACTGAACTGGGTCATGATAATAAATCATTCGAAGATCCACTTTACCTTAAGCATATTCTTGGAGGAATCAGATATGCCATGGGTATGAAGCCTGATGCTGTGTTGAAATCATAATTTTACATTGATTTTATATAACAATATAAAATACATACTATGAAAAAGAAATTGATAATAACAGCTCTGGTAACAACTTCCATCCTGGTTTTTACCTGTACTGCACCAAAGAAAGCCGTTAAGGATGATACTGATGCGACAACAGAAAAACCGGTATTCAATCCCACGCCTTCATCTGTATACCTGACACCGCAGGAAAGCATGAAGACCATGCATCTTGCCAAAGGTTATCATTTGGAACTGGTTGCAAGTGAACCCATGATAAAAGAGCCTGTAGCAATAGCATGGGATGGTAATGCAAGAATGTACGTTGCTGAAATGCTTACTTACATGCAGGATGCGGATGCTACCGGTGAACAGCAACCGAAGAGCAGAATATTGCTGCTGGAAGATACCGACAATGATGGAAAAATGGATAAAAGCTCAGTTTTTATAGACAGCCTTTTATTGCCAAGGATGATACAATGTGTGAATAAGGAATTGCTGGTAAACGAAACGAATACCGTTACTATAAACAGCTATACCGACACCGATGGTGACGGCAAGGCGGACGTTAAAAAGGTTGTTTACAAAAATGATAAATACAGGGCTAACGATGCCAATATGGAACACCAGCGCAGCGGGCTTGACTGGAACCTGGATAACTGGATGTATATGACCTATGAGCCTGTTCGTTTCCGTTATACCAACGGTACCATGCAGGTAGATACCATTCCGAGCGGGGCAGGTGGTGGCCAGTGGGGAGTAACCCATGATAATTACGGGCGTTTGTTTTACTCAAGCGCGGGTGGAGAAACACCGGCACTTAGTTTTCAAATTAACCCGGTGTATGGCAAGCTTGATTTTCCTGATCAGTTCAGTCCTGAATTCCAGGAGGTATGGCCCATTATTGCAACTCCGGATGTACAGGGTGGTAATATGAGGCTGCGTCCGAATAACACACTTAATCATTTTACCGCCTGTTGTGGTCAGTCAATTTACAGAGGTGATAGATTACCCCAGGATCTGCTAGGAGACTATATTCTATGTGAACCTGTTGCAAGAATAATCCGCCGTGCTAAAGTTATAGACCTGAAAGGTAAGATCGTTATGCAGAATAACTATTATCGTTCTGAATTTATTTCATCTTCTGATATGAACTTCAGGCCGGTAAATACTGCTACCGGTCCCGATGGTAATCTGTATATCGTTGATATGCACCGCGGCATTATTCAACAAGGTAACTGGACCCGTCCTGCATCTTTTCTGCGTAATAAAATTGATAGCCTGAGCCTTGCAAAAAACGTTGGTCATGGCCGGATTTACAGAGTGGTTAATGATGAATTTAAAAGAGGTCCTAAGCCTAACATGTTAAATGAATCAACCACTACCTTAGTAAGTTACTTGGGTCATCCGAACGGTTGGTGGCGCGATAACGCTCAAAAGCTTATAATAGTCCGTGGTGATAAATCAGTTATCCCCGCTTTAAAAGCTATAGCTATGGAACAGCAGCCTGGCACTGCAAATGACAACGGGCACCTTGCACGCATACATGCTCTATGGACACTTGAAGGACTGGATGCTATTGACAAGGAAGTTTTATCTCATGCTTTAACAGATGCCAATCCGCAGGTAAGAAAAACTGCTGTATGGATCAGCGAATCCTATATACTAAAAGATGACCCACAGATAATTGATAAACTGGCTGAGCTAAAAACAGATGCTGACAATAATGTACGGGTACAGTTACTGTTATCATTAAACAGAAGCAAATCCAATAAAGTAAAAGCTATTTATACCGCTATGCTGAATCAGCAACCAGCCAATGATATGCTGGCGGCCACTAAAAAGGCAATTGAAAGAAATGAAGATGTCAAAACATTTGGCAGCCGGTTAGGTTCTATGGCTGCTGCTGACAGAACGTTAATTTTAAATGGCGCTGCAATATTTAAATCAATATGCGCCAGTTGCCATGGTGCCGATGGTAAAGGACTGGCAATAGGCGGTGCAGGTCTGGCCGCACCTCCGCTAGCCGGATCAAAAGTTTTAAGTTACCAGGAAAAAAATACACCCATCCGGATATTACTACATGGTTTAAGCGGACCAGTTGATGGTAAATCTTATCCGAGTGTTATGCCTGCTATGGGCGCCAATAGTGATGAATGGATTGCATCCGTGGTAAGTTATATCCGGTATGAATTAGGAACAGGTAGCCGTAACCGGCAAATTTCACCTGTGATAAAACCGGAAGAAGTAAAAAGAATCCGGGACGAAAACGCAGGCAGAAGCAAGTCATGGACCAGTGCTGAACTGGAAGATAAAAGTAAACAGGAAAATCCTGTGCAGGGCGGAACTAAATAGCTTAGCGAAGTATTGCCACAAAGACACCAAGGCACGAAGAAACACAAAGTATTTTTCTTCTTCACATCTTATTACCTAAATTCTTCGTACTCCTTCGTGCCTTAGCGTCTTAGTGGCCCAAAAATTCTTAATGAGCCTTCGTGTCTTTGTGGCTAAATCACTCAGTAATATGAACAAACAAAATACCTGGTACGATATAGACAATGCAGATAAGCTCGATTCACCTGCATTGCTCATCTATGTGCAACGTGTAAAGGATAACATTAATACCTTAAAAAGTATGATTGACGATGTTTCACGCCTTCGTCCTCATATAAAAACCCATAAGGCTAAGGAGGCTGTTCAGTTATGTATGGATGCCGGCATTCTTAAATTTAAATGCGCCACTGTTGCAGAAGCGGAACTACTTGCAATATGCGAAGCGCCGGATGTTCTGCTTGCATACCAGCCATCAATACCCAAACTTGATAGGCTCATGCAGCTTATTAGTCAATATCCAAAGACCTTATTTTCATGTCTGATAGACAACTTTGAATCTGCAACACGTATCTCCAAAAAAGCAATTGCAAATAATGTTGATATACGTGTTTACCTCGACCTGAACATTGGTATGAATAGAACAGGTATTAAACCCGGAGAGGAAGCTATCAGCTTATATAAGTCTTGCAAAGCATTACAAGGCATACAACTGACAGGCCTTCATGCTTATGATGGTCATATACATGCCAGTGACATTGTAAAACGTACAAGGCTATGTGAAGAAGCTTTTAGGCCTGTAGACAAAATGAGATCATTATTGGTGGAAGCTGGGTTTGGAGTGCCTGTTATTGTAGCGGGGGGTTCTCCAACTTTTCCTGTTCATGCTAAACGCAAAGAGGTGGAGTGCAGCCCTGGCACATTCATTTACTGGGATAAAGGTTACCTGGACGCATACCCCGACCAGCATTTTCTTCCAGCAGCATTGGTCCTTGCCCGCGTAATTTCCTTACCTAGTGATACTACGCTTTGCCTGGACCTGGGACATAAATCCATTGCAGCTGAAAATGATTTACAACACCGTGTTTTTTTCTTAAATGCACCTGAACTGGTTTTTATAGGCCAGAGTGAAGAACACCTGTTGGTAGATGCGGGCATCGGTCATTCTTGGAAGATCGGTGATATATTGTTTGGGTTACCGATGCATATTTGTCCAACATGCGCTTTGTACGATACTGCCAGCATTGTAGAAGATGGTACTATAACACGCTCCTGGAATATCATTGCCAGGAACAGGAAAATAAATGTATAACCTGTAACATCAGGTGCAAACATCTCTATATGCCATAAAGGCAAAGGCACAATTGATTATACATAAAATTTCTTCGTGCTCCTTTGTGTCTTCATGTCCTTGTGGCCTACTTCTGTTATGGCAACAATAAAATGTCTGTAAATGCTGCTATGAGCCGTCAGCTATCAGCTATGAGGAGGCTATTTTGTAATGTGTTTTTCTTCCTGATTGCTGATAGATGACGGCTGATAGCAAAAGCGACAATTTAGGGTTGTCATTACACTTCTGTTCAAACGGTAACCTTTTTCTGCTTATAGAATTAATTGATTATAGTTTCCGGTTTTGGGAATGCATTCCCAAGTGGGAAGTTTTTTTAATAAAATTATTTTTGGTAAGAACAAGTAAGATAAAAATAGATTCATATAATTTTATACGTAAACACTTGATTTATATAGAACTATACAAGAGTAATCTTATTAATTCCTGTTTGAAGAATGATTATTATAAGTATTTTTATAAAGTGGTCTATGGCTTGTCTTGATAGTCATGTAGTCTTCATAGGATAACAGCCTCAGGTTTTCTAACCGGGGCTTTTTAATTTTTATCAACGCTCAACCTGTTACATCTTCATGAGGGGGTTATCACTATATCGAATATGTGTTATCTATAAAATTATAATAAAATAATATTCTTCTTTTAAATTTGAAAACATATACTAAGCCATTACAAATAATTGTTATTAAAGTGATTTTGATAATCTAAGGTCATGGTTAACATAACAGTAGCATACAATATATAAGTGTTTAACATGAAGAAAATATTAAATAAGTTATCAGCAAATTGTTTTTATGGAGGCATATAACCGTAAGCAGGAAATTGTTAATGGGCTTATACATGGTTTTGGAATGCTGTTCGGAATAAGTGGTTTGCCTGTTTTAACAGGAATAGCAACGGCACATGGCAATACCATGGGTATTATAGGCAGCGGTATATACGGCTTTTGCTATTTGTTGCTTTTTACAAATTCAACGGTTTATCATATTGCGCGTGAAACTGAAGTTAAACATGTTTTTAAAATACTGGATCATATAAGCATATACTTTCTTATCTCCGGCACTTATACTCCTTTCTTGCTAATGTATATGAATAATTCATTTGGGATCACTTTGATGATAATACTTTGGGGACTTACCTTGATTGGAATTTTCTTTAAGATAAGGTTCACCGGTAAGATGGAGGCCGTATCTACATTAATCTATATTATTATGGGTTTAATTATGCTGGCAGGTGGAAAAAGATTTTTTGAATACCTTCCTTCTTCTGTAGTCATTCTTATTTGTATTGGTGCTTTGTTATATTTAATAGGTGTATTTTTTTATGTATGGGATAAGTACCTGTATACTCATGCCGTATGGCATTCTTTAGTATTAGTTGCGGCTATTTGTCATTATGTAGCAGTAATGCTCGCCATCTAATGAGTAATAGCTATTAGCAATCAGCTATCAGGAGGATTATATATTTTGGTATGAATTTCCTGACAGCTGATAGCCGATAGCTATTAGCAGGGAATGTATTGCATAGCACTATGTTGGTTTTAAACTTTCGTTACCAACTTCCATTCCTTCTTTTTTCTGGATAGAATCACCACCTGTTTCAACTTCCACTGTTTTTGTTGTAACAGCATATTCATTAGGGTGTATCTCTGAACCATATTTTACAGCATAAGCTTTTGTGAATTCCGCGCCAAAATATAAAATTATTGATGAATAATAAGTCCATAACAGTAAAATAACAAGAGAACCTGCTGCACCATAAGTACTACCGACATTACTTTTACTAATGTAGAGAGAGATACCCATTTTACCTAACAAAAATAATAATGCTGTTACCAACGAGCCCGAGACTACATCCCTCCACTTAATTTTCGCATCGGGAAGAACTTTAAAAATCACTCCAAAGATGACTGAAACAACCAAGAAAGTTACAATCTGATTGAGCACATAAAACAGCGTAACTGTAACATCAGGGAAAATGGCCGCCAACCGATGACTCAATCCATCCATTATCGCAGTAATACCAAGAGAAACTAATAATAGAAAACCGAGGCTGATGATCACCGAAAAAGAAATAAACCTGTTTTGAATCATTTTTAGCCAGTTTTTTTTTGGTTTTGGCTTCAAACCCCAAATACTATTGATGGAATCCTGTATTTCTGCAAAAACGGTGGTGGATCCTACCAATAAAGTAATTGCTCCTATTACTACAGCTATGATACCTTTACCACTGATGGCCGCTTTTTTTATTATTTCCTGCAATTGAATAGCGGTATCATGTCCTAGAAAACCTTCCAATTGTGAAATGATTTTTCCCTGAATAGCCTCACGGCCTAAAAAAAGGCCACATAATGATATAATTACAATCAGCAGGGGACCCATTGAAAAAATGGTATAGTAAGCAAGAGATGCGCCCAGTTTAGTTACCTTATCATCAGAGAAACCTGAGAATGAATTTTTTAAAACTTCCCATATACCTTTAATAGAAATTTTTTTCTTCATAACGATTCTTTTAAATTGATAAACAAAAATTTGACCATTAGGTATCACCTTAAAAGTTTATCACTTTATCCGGCAATTTTGCACTTAAACAAGATATATTATCTCCAAATGTAGTTGATGTTAACTTAAGTTTAAGGTAATGCGCCTTTCAATGTTGTTTAGTTAAGCATTTCTCGTCTTGTGTTCGTTCGTTCCGGTTAGGAACGAAATGCCGGTAGAAAAATCATAAATGGTTGAGCTGTTCCGGTCAGGAACAGCATGTATGACTGAGGTATAATTATGTTTCGGGGATACTCTTTAATGTAATTATACTCGTTAGTAACTTACATATTGTTCCTAACCGGAACAATATGTAATTATTACTTTTTCCTACCGACATTCCGTTCCTAACCGGAACGAAGAAAATAAACCTTAAACTTTCTAAGCTTAACGGTATTGATGTTCCATTGAACAAATACAGTTGCAAATTTTTTGTGAAAGAAAAACCTAATAAAGATATTCAATTATAAAATGTTTTGATTCTACCTAACATTTAACAACAAAGTACGTCGTGAAAATATATGAGTATTGATTTTAAATAATGACTATAAACGGCTTCATTCAACGACAATGAAATTTACCATTACCTAGCTTTTGGCCGGCCTTTTTTTCCGGTTTTTTTAGCGGCTGCTTTTTTTATTGATTACTTTACGCACAGCAGCTTTCTTAACAGCCTTCTTTGGTGCTCCTTTTCCTGGGGCTTTTTTAGGAGCCACTTTTTTTGGTGCTACTTTCTTTTTTAGTGCAGCTTTCTTTTTTGTAGCCCCTTTTTTCTTTGGATCCTTAGCTCCTTCTTTTCTGGCTTCTGAAAGAGCAATAGCAATGGCTTGCTCACGGCTTGTAACCTTTTCGCCACTTCTGCCACTCTTTAATGTTCCCTTCTTTTTTTCGTGCATTACCTTTTTAACTTTGTCCTGGGCTTTCTTTGAATACTTTGCTATGATAAATATTTAATAGGATAAAAAAATAATCAACAAAATTAATAAAATATAAATATTGCTGGAAGCCGGCATTTTCTCACAATATCTAACAATCTCCACTCTCAAAACTTTTATACAACTGGAAACTTAACTCTTGAAATAAGCTACTTTACAATTTCAAGATAAACTTTCTTAGGTTTCAGATCTTTATCAAACAGTAAGGGATAATCCTTCCTGCCTTTAACTGGAAAATTATCAAGCCAGCTCGATCTGTCTGAAATATTCCAGAAAGTAATTCCTGATATTACATTTTTATACTTCTTAAAAATACCGAAACATCTTTTGTACATTTCAATTTGCTGTTGCTCTTTCTCGGGTGTGAATGCATTAATTGAATCTTCAGGTTTTCTTTCTCTAGCATTGTGTTCCTTCGGATAAACAGAAATATCCAGTTCTGTTACCTGTACTTTCAAGCCCAGGGTGGCAAACTTTTCAATTGTATTGATAAGCTCCTGTTCGGAGGGTTCAATTATTGCCCAATGGCCCTGAAGCCCTACGCCATGTATGGGAACTCCCGCATCTTTTAATCCTTTTACCAGCCTGTATATTTTTTCCCTTTTATCCGGATAGATTTCATTGTAATCGTTGTAAAACAATAAAGCTTTCA
>JAABUK010002806.1_pt1 | contig 30656 bp, 41 predicted proteins | sample 5559141 | NCBI WGS metagenome assembly JAABUK01 (sample SAMN10711869, study PRJNA513367) | rock metagenome | isolation source: Antarctica rocks | place: Antarctica: Victoria Land, Pudding Butte nord | collected 2016-01-03
TGGGCTGCCCAACAGATTGCAAACAAGCAGCTATGGAGCCAGAAAAGTTCTTAGCACCATTTCCAACAGAAAAAGCATCATCAAGATTGTCAAGCAAGATTGTGTGGAAAAGCGACCCAACAGGACTCGCAGCTATCATGAGACAAAAGCAAAGATACAGTCTGCTTCATGCTTGATGCACCCTGTTTGTGCTGATACAGCTCACATGGCTGACCTCTCTAAGTTTTGACATGCTGATTCAGTAAGTCAGGGGTTATTGCATGTTATGAGCCGACCTGTGTTAGCCTTGAGAGCTTGGTGTGCAGGCGTGTGATCTTGCCCTTGCCTTGCTGAATGTTTTCCAGCTCCCTGCGAGAAATCTGCAGCACATGCACAGTGCCATCAAGTCTGCACTTTGTTGCACACATTGAGAGGCTGCCATTCCATGAGAGCCCTTTGCAGGTGTCAGCAACCCACAACACTGTAACTTGTAGCTTTGCCAGGCCACTATCTATAAGTTGTACTGTGCAGGCTTGAACAGGCATTTAAGCTATATTGGTGTTAACATACACAGACACCAAAACTGCAACAACAAAGGCATATTGAGCAGTGGAATGCAAGATATAGTGGTTGCACCCTTTGGTCAAGATTGTCCAGGCTTGCACCAATGCTGTGCTCAAGGTCCAGTGTATCAGCTTCCAGGGCAGCAACTGCCACATGCAGGGCACTTTCAAGAGCCCTAAGCTCATACGGCAGAGCCATATCAATGTGAGCATTCCTATCTGGCCTGAACACAGTGGCAAGTCCTCAGACTATAGTACGCGGGCTGCAAATTGACGAGAGTCAACGACACATACTAGCTTGTTGCCAAGACCTTTGCAAACCTGCATGCAATTCTTTGTCTCCAACCCCTTTGTAGTGTAATTCCAGTTGTGGGTGACCCACTGAGCATTTGCCATATGCAGGCTTTTCATGTCATGGCATTGTGTAGCTTATTGGCTGGAGCCGTGTTGACAGTTGGCGCAAGGCAAGGTGCGCAAATTGTATGTGGTAAACTAAAGTGTGACGTCAAAGCTGCAATTACCCTGACCTGGCCATGGCAGGACTGTCAGCAGCTTCTGTACCACTGCTGAGGCGCAAGACAAGATCCTTGACCAGAGGAGCATCTGCAGTCGGTAGCACTCCCATCTGACGGTCCATGGCACTTGGGACGGTCAGGATATACACAGCATCTTTGGCAATCACCATTCTTGTGCTTTCCAGGTGAATGACCAGTGCCTTCTCACGTATGAAAATGGCTGACGGGTGTCCCTCAGGGACCTGCAATACAGCATCATCAGCATATGGATACTGCAAGCAAGCAACCTCATTGTGACCCTGGCAGATGCGGCAAGGTCACCTCTGGATCCAGTAAGCGCAAGTCTCTGTACGGTATTGCCAGTTCCTTGCTCATCAGGTGCTTGTTTCCCTGAAAGCAAATCTTCCCATGCATGTCAGGACCAGTGGACTCACTGAAATTTACGGTCCACAAGGCATGAGCAGCAAATGCAGCGTCATCATCAACTGTCAGGTTCAGCAGCTAGGTGACGGACAGATCAACTGTGATCAGCGAAGCCTCTCGCCTGTATATAGCTCAGGGTCCCCTGGGCACCCAGCTTCAACCAATTTCTGGCGACAATAGTGCCTTGACCAGTACGGGTCGATCCTGGGGGGCCTGTGCTGGCGACGCTATCTACTCGACCAGCGGCAGCTTGTGAAAATCCCAACCTCGCGGGGAGAAAGCCCCTGATTGGGCTCTCCATGCTGCAGCTGAGCTTACAGCGCTATAGAATCCAATGACAACGTCACATGAAGAGACCGGACGGTACCTTTTCCAGCAGGCCTGACCAAATGGTTGCCTGGCCAAAAGCAGGTTGCTCCTGCAGGCGTTACGGACAAGGGCCATTGGGCCAACACCGTGTTGGATCACTGTCAAGGTTTGCGTCCATTGCGACCTACAACATCTGACAGCATGAACTTGCCTGATCTGGCATTCAAGACAAGCGCCACTTTGTTAGGAGTCACAACTTTGGTGCTAGGTGCAGACCTTGTACACGCGATGACGAAAGAAGCCATCTTTGGAAAGACACCGGTAGATATGTGTTCGCTGTAGTCTTGCTTGGGAATCTCCTTGCTTGTGCGGTCCGTTAGGCAGAAGCAGGCTTGCAGGTTTCTGTCCTCTTGTGGTGATAGTATCCTGATAACCCTATATTGCTGCAGCCCAGCGAAGCAACAGGAGACAAGAAGAAGGAGTCAGCACCCCAGGACATCAGCAAGTATTGATTGGCATTGATGCAGGCAAGTGATCATCACAGCTTATAATGGTGCCTGTTGAGCTCTGCTTGAGTCTAGGTCAGCTTATGCGCATATGCTTATGAGAGTATTGTTGTATGTGCAGGCAGGACATTTGTTTACACAGAGATCGAGCTATTGCTACAGGCCAACAGGCTGTCAAATCAATTGCGTAAGGCTGGTGCAGACTGCGTATGTTGGCAATCTCGATGCACAAACAGTCCAAGCAAGCAAGCTCTTGCAAACCAAAAAAGCTTCACAGCCTGGGCAAGAGTGGGAGCCAGTCATAAGGCCTCCATGGCTAGCAGAAGGTCAAGGCAAGGCTCGGCATTTGTTTGAAGCAGACCAGGGACCAGCCAAGCGTGTCATCAGATTAGCAAGAGATCAGACCATACTCAAGCTCACACGAGCAGAATTTAACGACAGATTGGCTGATGTGCTCAGCCTACTACCAGAGCTTCCATTGTCAGCATTGCCACCAAAGATGCTTTCCAAGCTTGTCATGATGCCGCCAAACAACATAGCCAATCAGCTTGCGCTGCTGCAAGGGTTGTTCAGAGGCAAGCAGGACATAAATGAACTGTTGCTCAAGGAACCTACACTGCTGACAACTCCATATGCTGAGACTGCCGTGCATTTTCAGCGACTGAAGGTCCTTTTGGAGTCTCCTCGCAAGAAAGGAGGTCAGCATCCATATGGAGAGGTTGATTTTGATGATTTTGTTGCCACCCACCCAGAGTTTCTTATACCAGAGAATGTTGTGATGTCTTTGAGGTCTCTGTGTGTTTACTTGGGTAGAGCATTGGATCAGGATGCACAAATCCAGGATTATGTCATGGGCAATCCTGGTATGCTTCTCAAGGGCTACAAGCATTTGGCACATGCGCCTGTGTTACATATGTCTTCCCAAGATGACAGTTGTAGTCAATGGTGGCAGTAATTGTAACAAGCCAAATAAGTATATATGGCTATGGCTTGCTACTATTTCAGGGCACATGTAATCAGTGTGTCTCACGTCAATGCAAACGTGTTGCATGATCCATGCCTGCTCATGACAATGTGCCTCCATTTGCTCGGTCCCTGACTCTTTTGAGAGATTGAGTGGGTGATTTACTGTAAGTTAGGACAGCATCACAAGTGGGCTGGACACCACTCAGATGCTCTATCAGTGGTGGTAAACAAGGAATGGGCCAAGGCTGAATCGCGAAGAGGTGTTTTGAAGGCGTGTGAACTTGTGTGAAGCTGGCTGGTTTATGGGCTGAAAAAGTCTGAGGAATCCTGAAAATTCAGGCTGTTCGGACAGGTGTTTGCGGACACTCTGACACGCTCTGAAGGTCTAGCTTGCGGTGTCTGATCCTATCTTATAAAGGCTGAAAGTGCTGGAGCATCTGATTTGCTTTGAAACTGTCTCACGCACGTCAGAAGGCAGAACACTGTTATCGTGTAGCTATGAGACAAAATGCGCTGCAGAGCTACTGCAATGTACGACCGCCGAATTACCTTGACCTAAACAGGCATATTTTGGTAGCTACATGCTCACACTAGCACTGGTGTGCAATAGGCCTGGATTGCAGCGTGAACACACTGCATTGCATGCATCGATGTGAACAACAGTTGATTTAGGGTCATGAAGCTTCAGGGTCATGAACATGAACGGCATCGTGAGGAAGGTGCAGGCACAGTAGGCAGTGAGCACCACAACATGTCATGCTGACTTTCTTCTTCCTCATTCAGTGCAGATTTGCATGACAGTTTGCAATTATTCAAATATATTGACGCAGGAGCTCATGTTAATACATTACTGTTACAGTCTGCTGTCACAACCCTACATTCAATGCCCTAGGTCACGGCCAATCTATGCCAATCTCTGTTCAATAACATCTGCCAAACACACGTCGTTGACAGATACTTCGACATGCGGGTGGTGCTTGCCCATGCCATACAGTACTGCAGCAATCACTTGACTCGCATGTTTATCTGCTGGAGTACAAGCAGTCAGAGTTAGTGACACAAGACTCTTCAGCTCTAGCAGCTCAAGGAACTCATTACCACAGCACAAAAGGGCATTGCATAAGTGTACATGTTGCAAAGAAGCCATAGATGACCACTCTGGCCGAAGCTCAAGGGAGCCTTCAGCCATACCATCTCTTGCTGCCGACACAGTGAGGCTCGTGAGGTTGCGGAGAGTTACCAACTCATTACCAATGATGAGATGCAAGGAGGTGGATTCTAGTCTCAGCTCTTCCAAAAGAGGCAGCTGGTAACAGAAATACAATGAGTCAAACATGAGACTTGTACCACGATAGCGGGTATACCGATTGGCCACCGTGAGTTTGAGGACTCTCAGCTTCTGGAGGTGCGACAAATCAGCACCACAAAATAGCTTGTGTTCTGTCAAATTGACACCTTGATTGGGGTTTGCATTTGCAAAGTCATCATCATCACCAGCATCATCAACCTTAACACAGCTCTCGCTGATCTTAAGTTCTTCTAAAAGCTCATCCTCATCAAACTTGTAGCCAGAAAAGGTGCTGTAGACAATGCTCAGCTTCTTGAGATGCTTGCCCTGAGTGGACCCTGCTGAGATCAGATTACAAAGCCTCAGATCCAAAGATGTCAAATGCTTTGGAAGGCCATCGACGGTGTATGACCCTGAGGTCAAGTATAGCTTCTGCAGATCTGGAAGTCTATGTAAAGGACCCAGGTCCACAACAGCTTGGTCTGGCGACCACAAAGATAAGCTTGTGATGGAAAAGATATCCAGCGCAACTAGTGCGTGTTTGTCAAAATTTCCCCAACGAACTGTCGTCAGGGCAGAGCCAAGTTTGGCAAGAGTTGCAACTGGGGCTTCTGCACCTTTGCCTGTAGTTGTCAATAGCAGATTTTCCAGAGAACCGCCATGAAGTCGCAACCAAGTTCCTTAGCCGGAATTGTTGGATATAGGCAGGGCCACAGCTAGAATTGCATAAGGCAACTGGGCGTTTTGCAACGTGGCGTTGAATCTGGTGCACACAAGCTTGAGCTTGTGGAACCGAGCTTGGTCACCGGCAAAAGTGGCTGTCGTCGACCAATCATACGCGGCTTCATGAATATGTAAAAGCAGCTGAACAAAAATCCTGACCCAGACGTCAGTGGCCAAGCCATCTGAGAAATCCATGGCTGTTGCAACCCAAAAAATTAGATGTCGTATGTATGCGGAGGAGGAGGAGGGAGATTCACATTTTCAGCCAGCCAACTAGGTTGTACAGATGTGCCACAGAGCTACAGGTTCTGTTTGGTGTCAGACTCCCCAGCCCAGACTCCCCACCGCGACCCCCCAGCCCAGACTCTCCGGGTCTTGGGAAAGGTGAGACGATTGACAGTGCAAACGTCAGCTACTTGTTAGCAATGTTGCTGATGTGCACGTTGGTAAGCTGACACTTGTGTATTGACATGCAGCTCTGAGGCGTCTAAGACTGCCCACAGAGGAGCAGGTGAAGATTTTCGTGCAACTTGTCAAGTCATTTCCTGACCGTTGCAATTTGCCAGAGTCAGACTTCATGAAACGAAGAGGCAAACAAAGCAGACCTCTTGCCATTACAGATGTACAACATGTTGTCAACCCTGTCAGTAGTGCAGAGCAGAAAGCTCTGTACCATGAGCTGTATCTGTTGCATACATTTTGCTAGGCTCTGCAAATCAGCGTCACCTCGTGGGAACATGTATCTGAGACACAGCGTACCAAGGGAACAGTAGGTTGCGATCTGAGGTTGCAACCTTTTGTTGTAAGGTATGCGACTTACAATCAATTACGCTCATGAATCTTTCCACCCTAATCTCATGGTATGGACTCAACTGAGACAGGTAAACACTTCTGCCACTTGGCAGGACTGCAAATTGTGCACACTATTGTGCAACACTATTCTGCTTACACACTATTGGAGGCCCAGCCAATCAAACAGAATGTGCAGCACCTGGGCTTGGTCTGGGACAATGAGAATCAAAGTCATGAGAACAATACAATGATGCTGGCTGAGTACCATGGTGGTAGGCACTGCCTGACAAAATTAGCTGATACAAATGTTGCATTTACAGCAGCACTGCACGATCAAAACAAGCTGCATTGGTGAGATGTCAACACTCTGTTGCATGCCATGCTGCACCAGCAGCAACAAGCATGTGCAGGGTGCTTATCCAGCACGCTGCGCCAGCCAATTTGCAGCAAGCTGTATGTTGAGCATGCTGCTGCTTGTTTCAAAGCCAGTGAGGGTAATGTCCTGAGGCTGCTGCTGCACCACAGGAGGCGCGTCCTTGAGTAGCCATTTAGCAACCTGGGCAGAAAGCTCTGACAAGACGACCTGCATCATTCCAATCCACCTTTGCCTGGCCGACCAGCAAGTGCAGCAGAAAGTGCAAAACTGTGACATACTTTGCTCTGCCATGGCACCAGTATTTGGCACATGCAGCAGAGGATATGACTCACCTGGCGTAAGGTTGACCCAGAACCAGCCCTCCAGATGGGTGCCACATCTTGCAGCTGCTGAGCAAATTGCAGGTAATCGCGCATACGCTGCTGCTGCCCAGATTCATCACCCCTTGAATGCCTGAACGCATCCTGCACATGGCACACAGCTGCCATGGAAAGCAACAGGTATGGAAACAAACTCCTATGGAAAACTCCTGTTTGCATGCTCGTCCAAACTGTTACTCTACTGCAGTACATTGCTAAGAGCAGGCTAGATGCCGTGGGCGCAGCAAAGCTTGTAGCGTGGCTTGCAATATTAGCATATATTGATAAGCAATATTAGCATATATTGATAAGCAAGACAAATCGGTCAAGAGTGACTGTCTTACCCGCAGCTCATAGAAGACGGCATACACTCCAGCACCCTGAGACCAGCTCACAGCATCAAGCTCTGCATCTGGTTGCAATCTAGAGCCAGCCTGGGCAGAAATGCGCACAGCATGGGGTGTCAAACGCGAAATCAGCTGCTGCAGCTCATCCTCCAGTTGTTGCTGTTGCTCGCTTGGAATGCCTCCCTCCTGAGTGTGGCTGGCAAGGAAGAGCTGAGGCGCCAGATGTATGCACAAAAGCTGATGTGCTTCTACCCAAAGCCCAGCCTCCATCAGATGCTGTAATTCACCTGCAAAACAGAAGTTGACATGCCTGACCAGCGAGCAATTTGTGCAGAAGACCATTGGCTTGTCAGAGTGGTGAATGCTCCTAGGCAGAAGCACCAGTTGCAGCACCAGTAAGCTTTGTGTTCAGCCTGTAGCCTGGCGCACTGATTGTACATTGCAGCCTGAACAGCGCAATGGGCACCATCAACACCATCTCAAGTGCACTCTGACAGACAACATTCTTTACACAATGCATACAGCTAAATAAGAGTCATGCAGACAGTTCCTCAACAGATGTCAGCAGTCTCACCAGAATCATCTCTGCAGTAATGGGACCACTGTGCCAGTGACTGATCCAACCAGGCAGGCGGTACATGCAGCTTGTGCAGCAGGAAGTCCCTCTTGGAGGCATCTGGTGCCCACTCTGGAGCATGCCTATGCAGCAGCTCCCTGACTACGCTTTCTCTGAGGTGGGACCACTCCTGGGAAGGATGGTCTGGCATGTGCAGGGCCACATAGACTGCCCAATGGGACATGTGACCCAGAGCCTCTATTTGAGATATGAGGCTCATGTGTAGCTGGAAGACCTGGGTATATACATCGCTGTGAGCAGAGTAAAGGTGAAACATATCTGAGAGTAGAAGCAGGTGACAGAGGCAATGTGCTGAGCAAACAGGAGTGACACAGAGCTACACTGTAAGCGCTGTGTAGCTCAGGGGCTGATAGGTGGACTATGCAGGCAGCAGCAGAAGGTGTAGGCCGCTGAGAAGGGAAGCTTGGAACCATGCTTTGAGTGCTGCTCAGAACTATTCCGACTTGCACAGGGTTTGACATGAACTACGATATGCAGGAGTGGTTTGTGGCTGCTGATTGATGACTGGTCTTTGGAGGGAACCCACCTGTGATGGTGAACATCCATTGTCATCTTCCAGGGCTACAGCATCTACTGCCTGAAGAACACTGAGCAGCTGCCAGGCAAAAGAGTGATCCAATGGGTCCGGTGTGACTCCTGGGACATCAATACGTGTATGTGAGTGAATGCTGCTGCTGAGGCGGTGCAAGCGTCAAGCCAGACAGCTTCCATATTGGCTCTGCTTGGGATAACCATTGAACATTCCCGACAGCATGCATGCATACATGTGCCGAAAGAACAGTGTTATACAGCGTTGACATCTGGTCATTGTGGGGAGGGAGTTGTGCATCAGGATATAAGTGAACAGGTAGGTGGATGCTTTACCAGCAGGCCGCAGCAGTTCAGCCAGGCCAACAGCAGGCTGAGTCCCCAGCAAGTCTCCCGCAGCCAGCCTCAGCAGCTGGAAGTCCACAGCATTGGCTGCAGTGCTGCTCCTGGGCGGCTGAACATCTGCTGCCTCTTGGTACAAGGGCTTTGGTTGAGGGATACCATCTCTGTCTGAGCTGACAGAGTGTGAGTAGCTGTCCAGCAGGTCAGATAAGGAGGCTGTTGTGGGCTGACGGTACCTGGGAAGACCCACATGAGCTTGTTAGGAATAGCAGTGAATGGTGTGGGCTGAATGCACACGGCAATACCCACACGAGCTTGTCAGAAACAGCAGTGAATGTTGTGGCCTGACGGTACCTGGCAAGACTCACATGAGCCTGTCAGAAACAGCAGTGAATGTTGTGGGCTGACTGTACCTGCCAAGACCCACACGAGTTTGTCAACAGAGCGAATGTGTAGGTCTCTGTGCGTTCATGCATGGGAATATGCATGACTTAAGAGCAGCTGCAGTGCTCTGAAAGATGTTTGGAAGGGGGAGCTTGCATTGAATCACAGCTCACAGTACACATTCAGATGCAGCAGCGTGAATGCAAGGAAAGTGGTGATGCAGAGCTGTGTTCTCACCAGAAGTGCAGACCCAAGGCTCGGCGCCAGTCCAGGTCAAGGCAAGGGATGACTTGTTGCAGCTGGCCAGCCAGCAGCCGGTAGATCAGCAGACGATTTGGGTCAATGTGGTTTGCGTATGCTTCACCCTCCCACGTTTCGCTTTGCCATGTGTCTAGTTGCTGCTCAATCAGCTGACGTGCACTGGAGCTGACTCCTGCCTGAAAAGACACTGTTGATCTGAATGGTCACCAGACATAGTTGCTGATACATGTCTTACATTCTGACCATGCAAAATGAAAGAAATTGCCAGGAAGCTGAAACCATGCTTGCACTCTCTTCAGACATGCAGCAGCTATGCACTTGCTTGTGCCCCTTGCGCCAAAAAGAAGTGTCTCCAGATCGTGTGAGACCTACATGCACACATGACTTCCATCAACAATTCACTCATGGCCGGGCCTTGATGGTCACAAGGTACCACATACATTGGTGACAATTGGCTGCAGACAAAAGGCCCAAATGCAAAAAGCTTCACAGCAGTCTGGATGCTAAGTACGCCTATTGAGGGTCACAAGAAGTTGCACACCTGAGAAACAAGGGTAGCCAGGCGCACGTCGCCCATGGAAGCTGCCAAGATGGTGGCAGCTGCAGTCTCATGACCGGACAGCAACTGAGCTACATGCTGGAGTCCAGACAGTCTACTGTGATGCTTTGCGCGCTTCTTCCCATCTGCTGCTGCTCGCTGCACACAACACATACTGCCTCCAGGCTGTGCATGTCAACAGCCTTGCAGTCACAAGGCATGATGTACTCTGTGGACACAATGCATTTATGCATATTTGCCTGACAGGGCTAAGATCAGTGCCCCGATTCGACAAGACATTGTCTGTAGCTTTGGAATGTATGACAATTTATGGCTTTGTGCAGCATGGTGCAGCACCGTTCAATCAAGAGTAATAAGGTACCTTCAGCCAGGAGCTGAGACACTCCCTGCGCATCATCTCAGGCAAGCTTGGCTTATCAGGGAGAGTGATCTCTGATTCATCCTTGATGGCCATATACAGTACGCCCAACAGAATCCAAGCTCGTATCTGCTGCTCCAGCACAAGTTTTTGCACCCAGTCAGCCTGTGGCACACCCAAACAGTTCCAAAGGGCCATGCAAGACGTGATTGTTGATGCTTGTCACCTGAGTGCATTGTTGTAAAAACATGTGTATGGACAGCAACATCTGGGCGACACAGTGATTGAGCCGCAGGCAGTTTCCTCAGCTTGCAAGTATGCCCTCAGCAACCAGATGGGCACCTGCAGGCAGTTGCGGCTGCCAGCTTTCTGGAGCATTGACATACCTTGTCAAACATAGACTTGCTCAAATCAGCCAGTTTTGTACTCAATGTGTTCAGCTCTGCTTCTCTTTGACATCTCAAACGCCACCGCGGCACGTCTTCATCATCCACATGCTGCCCAGAGCCTGCATAGCAGCAACTCTTGCATAGCATGCCTGGGGAACATCCAACAGCGTAACAAGTGTTCTTGCCTCATTTGCACAGATGTGTCTTGGATGCTGTTACAGCAGCACGATTCATGTGTGACACTATGATTGCTGCTGGTGACAGATGGCGTTGGTGGTTTGCATAGTCCAATCTGAAGATGCAGTGTACCTGATGTGGAAGGAATGCTGTCATCTTCCAGTAACTCATTTGAGTCTCGCCCTTGGCTTGTGCTTGTCACCATGCCTGCCCAGAAACACAGCTTATCTCTTTGCGAGATCCGCAAGCAGCAGCAGCTCCTGACAGCAAAGGGCTTACAGCAGCACTGCCAAATGCACAGGAAATGCTTCAGCACTTGTGTTAATGAATGTTAGCAAATATGCTTTCACTTGGAGATTCATTGATCATGCACCAGCATAGTTCGGCACAGAATGCAAAGCTCTGATACACATGTCAGTGCCCACAGTACCTGCAGCCGACGGTGCATCTGGGGAGCTGTTGTCCAGATGAAGCTGCAGGGCCTGTTGAATGTTACTACGCTGCTGATCCTCTTGCTGCTTCAGTTGTAGCCTCTGTTCCTTAGACGATGCTTTGGCATCAGATTTGGCAAAAACAGGAGTGGGGAGATGCGCAAGGCGTTTGAAGGCAATAGCTGATTGCGCAGGACCCCGGCCTGTAACACAAGCTGTTGGTGAGCACCAAAGGATAGTAGACTGAGAATAGACACACCAGGAGAAAGTGAACCCTGCTGTCAGAAGTCTCGAGGCAATGCAGAAGGCATACAGCAGTGTAAGTCAGACGCATAAGAACATTGGCAGGTATGTTTGTGACTGTTGGCGATCAGACTAAGACCCTTTGGAGACATGAATGGCAGCCAGCAGTTGAGTGACTGATCGCTCACAACATGTCCAAGCAGACACATGCATATAAGCAGTCATGACTGTTTGTATAGCCACATTTGCTGCAAACTGAGTATTCCAGGCAGGATACTAGACAGGCGAATGCGAGTCCAGACCTGGTATGACTAAAGTCCCATTTGGAGCCCAACACACTCTGCAGGTCTGGCCCAGCATCAGTCCAGCATCTACCAGACAGCCAGACAAGGCTGTACTGTCAGGCCCTGTTGCGTCTGCTGCCGTGTGGCGAGAAGGCGGACTGGGCGGTGAGATTGCCAGGGCAGCAGCCTCAGGAGGTGACACCGATGGTTTACCTGAGCACATGTTGCACCTTCTCATAGCAATCCAAATCATGCTGAAAAGCTTCAGTAGCACTGTATACAGACCTGTGTGCAAAGGCAGCTAGTAGCCAAGGTAGGCATGCCAGAGTACAGCAAATGCAGTGCTGGTGGGAGGCTTTGTGGTGAAGTTCCACAGTGAAGATGCCAAACTTGTGCCAGAAACTTCAAGTTGCTGTTCCTAGGGTCTGCTTGTCAGTTCATCATGCTAACCTTGTAGAATGGAGGATGGAGGCTGTAACGCAGGCTGAGGCCGTTTCCAGATATTTGGAGCTTGTCCCTCAGCAAAAGTTGCTGGCTTGAAGAAAGGCGCTGCAGGCAGCATCACAACTGAGACACTTTCACTTAGCCAGCCATACTACTTCCTGGTCTGGACTATGTAGCAAAGCACCTGATTACCAACAGCTTGTATGCAAGAGCAATGGCTGACATTGACACTGCTGCAGCAGTCACTGATGATGCCAAACATTTGCATATCAGACAAAGCCACTCTCCTAGCGAACGCGTGATGCACAGCAGCGTGCAGGAAAGCTCACAGGGGATACATGATGACTGTGCATCTGAGGGCACCTGGATCAGCAGACTTTGACTTGCGCTTGCCACCAGCAGCAGCTGCTTCGTCTTCTGGACCAGCAAACAGAGCCTGCTGCATGTTCAGCAGCTCTTGCGGATCATGCTGATAGCCAGAAGACAAAGCAAGAGCTAGCTCAGGGCTACGGCGTGGGGCCTCTGGACTAGGACCTGCACTCAGGACCTGTGGCTTTGCTGCATCGTACCACAGAGTGCCATAAGGCCGCTAGTCTTTGACAAGCAGGCTTACAAAAGTGCAGGGAGCACTTTGGCAGCATCAGGCAGTATAAATATATGGGTGTGAGTAAACATTACTCAGCATGTCCAGACAGCAGCTGGTGCTGCTGGTAGCAGTCACCTCTGAAAAAACTCACTGCTGAGTGTCAGTGCATGGAGTGGATGTGCATCAGTTGCAATGAAAGCACCTCCAACAGACGGTGTCTGTAAACGCGCCACTAGGGATGGGGTGTGAAGCATGCAGATAGAAGATCTTTACAAGGCAGACAAAACTCAGCAGTCAGTGTTCAGGCAGAAAGAAAGGGGCAAAATCAGGCAAGAAATATACTATGCCAGAGCACTACATTGTGCACATGGCAGAAAGGCCATTCACTGCGTAACATTTTCAAAATATGCATGGCTCCATGGACAGAGCAACAGTCATCCAGCAGACAATCCTGCCAAAACATGTCAACAGTAATCTTTTAATTGTATACAGGCTGCCTTTCAGCCTCTCATAACGGTCTTGCATTTGGGCACAAGCTGCCTTGGCTGCAACATGAGCATTCCTGCCACATGCAACATGCATATCATACGAGCAGCCAGGAGCCAGACAACCCACTTGGCATGTCATCGTCTTCCAGCATCAAGTCACCACTTGCCATTGTCTGTGAGTGCACCTCACCATCTTGCTCAGCCTCATCATCCAAATGCACTCCACCTGCAAAACCACAACTCTAAAAATATTTCACACAATGATCTTGTCAGGCAATGCCTTGGGTTTGTTTTGTGGCAGGGGTGCACAGATGTACTGTGCAATGATTATGCTCACACCAAGGCTGGCATGTATACATCACAGGCTAGACTGAACGTAGCTGGCATGGTATGGATGTCATCAATGATTGAACAGGAGAAATGTTGATTGGCTTGACAAAAGGCTGCAATGCAGCACAGGGCGCTGACCTGTCTGGTCGCTGCCTAAATCATCATCCATGTCTTCATCTTCATCAAACAGACCATACCCTTGCTTGGAAGGCGCAGCCTGTGCAGCCTTGCCTTTCACATCCTTGGGTTGCTGAGGGGCAGTGTTCTCCTGCATGGGCTCTGTATAGCCATCCTCATCCTCATCATCTGAATCGATCAAGCCATACCTGCATAGCAACAAGCCACATCAACGCTGTTTCTTGAGGGGACACAGGTGGCACAGCTTGCCAGAGCTGTGTAGTGAGACAGCAGAGCTTTGCGCTAGCTTCAAGCTGCTACTTTGGGCTTGTGAGCCAGCCAGCCCACAATTAGGACCTTGTAATGACATGTCATGTATGCTGCAAGACTTGGCATGTCGTGCAGGAGAGTGCAAATTTGCTGCAAAGGTCATTGCACACAGCAAAATGTCAGATTTCGAATGACGTTGATGAGCTGAACCTGCTGAAATGCTCCACTCTGAACTTCCAGATTCCCTTCTCCTCGTCATAGCTGACAAATTCAGTGCCCTGCCTTGATGACATGAGTTTCAGCTTATGAACAAACTTCTGGAAGTCTTCCCCCTGCCGGATGATAGCACCACTGGCATCTCTTTTGACAATTTTGTACAAGCTGATCTCTGCTGGCTTGTTCAGGCCCTCTCCCATGTCAGGCTTGGTGGGCCCATCTGCTGGGTACACCTGTGCATCAGCCAGGCATCTTTGTCAGTTTGCAGCTGAAGATGTTGCACACATGAAAAAGAAAAAAGAGAAGAAAAGACTACGCCCTTTGGCGTCAATTTAATGAGAAGCCAAGTATTACACTGGGCTGCCCAGGTGTTGCACACATGCACCTGTAGATCTGCTTGACGGCTACTGGCCCTTACAGCCACAGAGCAAGATAAAACAACAAAGGTGCCAGACCATGAAACATGGAAACGTTGCGGGATTCAGCAGCACTACAGACTGGGAGTCAACATTGTGATGAAATCTGTCACAGTCTGACAAGCTTTCAACAACACAGTGTTTGGAGTACTCACGTCCACATTCTTGTGAGCTATCTGGACGATTTCTTTCAGTGGCAAAGACCGAACATCAACAGGCTCCAGCCACCTGACAGACCCCCAGGCCTTATGCATGACAGTGAAGTTGGCGACGCGCTTGAGTTCTGATGAGCCGCCACTGCGCACCAGCATAGCCAGCTGCCCTGCTGAAGGGGAGATGACGTACTCAGTTCCAGCAAGCTTGGGCAGAAGCTGTTGAATCTGCAGAGAGCAGTGCCCACAAGGTAGGTCATTTGATAACAGCAATGGTGCAGCAAGTACACATGGATGACCTCTAACCACAAGGATGCAACAGATGTTGCACTTCCCAATCAAAATTGAAGTCAGACACTGCTGTCCTTTCAAATATAACAGTGTCTTGTGCACCTATTTTAGTAACACCATATAGTTTTTTGTTGACACAGATTGCACATACAGCATCACATCACATTGTCACACACCTGTGCATTGCTGACTTGCTGTTGAGCATCATCATCTTCATCTTCTTCCAGCATCTCATCCCTTGATGGGCTTTGAGATATCTCCTGCTTGCGCTGCTTGCCATCTGCACCAGCACCTGAAGGCTGCCCTGGCTGCTTGCTTGAGCTGGGGTCATCAGTCTGCTCATCAGACGTCTTGCCCCCAGCAACGCTTACAGGGCTTGTTGTGGTGGAGGAGCTGGCCTCTGTTGATGGCAGCTGGCTGCGCACAAAGAGGTGGCGAGGGTTGCTGCGGGGGGTGAGGACCAGCGCTGTGGGGGGCGCTGCCTGATCCACAGGTGGGATCTCGGCTTGGGCTGGAGTCCCTGACCTGTGCAATGGCAGGGAACGGCCTCAGATACATTGATGTATGGTCAAGCATGCCTTAACACAGATGCTCTGTTGTATCAGGCAAACAGACCTGTAGATCTGTTGAAAAGATGAGTTGTTTTGTGTATGTTGTGCCAGCAGCTCATAGATACGCTGTGTGTGCAGTTACTGGTCAATGAATGCTTGAATACACTGGAGACTAGGGGTCCTAAAAGCTTCAAAAAAACCAGTAGCAAAGTAGCAATACCTGGAACGGGAGCGTGCTGGTGGCTTGCCGAAAGTGCTACCAGCAAGAGCGCGGCTTATAGGGCGCGGTGCTAGCAGTGGGGAGCTGCGTGAAAGTGCAGTGCCTAGGCCGGGTCTGGCAGCTAGACCTGTGGCATACTCTGGTATCTTGGGTGCATCAGGCATGAAGCCATAGGGATTTGAGTTGGGATCTGCAGCAAACATGTGGTTGGTTTTCCAAAGACTACTAACGGTGAGCAAGCTTGACAAGCCTTTCACATGTATACATGCGACAGACACAGAGATAGGTCATTGACAGACACAGAGATAGGTCAATTAGACAACACATGATGGAGATCATTACCTGCAATGGCCAGCTGCTGCTGCGGTTGTGCCTGCTGTTGAGATTGCTGCTGCTGCTGCTGCGCAGACTGACCAAACCCTGTTGTGCCAAAGCCTTGGTTTGGCTGTGAGAAAATACTGCCAAAGCCTGGGGTTGACTGAGGAGCCCCGAAAATGCCTCCAGCAGCCTGGTTCTGACCAAAAGCTGGCACACTGGCAGCAGCAAAGCCACCTGCACCACTTGCCTGACCAAAAGTAGGAAATGTTGCGCCAAATCCACCAGGCTTCTGCTGCTGCTGTTGCTGCTGCTGCTGGTTGGTGTTGAACAGCCCTCCAAAAGCAGGAGCAGAAGCACCAAAGCCTGTTGCTGGTGATGATGCTCCAAAGGCAGGAGACTGCTGTGGTGTGCCAAAGCCGCCTCCGGTGTTGAAGCTGAAGGCTGGGGTGCTCTGCTGCTGCTGCTGACCAAAGGCCGGAGTGGAAGCTGCACCAAATGCAGGAGCGCCGCCGCTCTGACCAAAGCTTCCAAATCCAGTGCTGCCAAAGGCCGGTGTGCTTTGAGGTGCGCCAAAGCCTGGAGTGCTCTGGGGTGTGCCAAATCCAGTGAAGCCGCCGCTGGCTCCAAAGGCAGGGGCAGCCTGAGACTGACCTCCAAAGGGGTTTGAAGGGGGGGTACCAAAGGCTGCAGAGCTTTGTGGGGTGCCGAAGCTGCCACCACCAAAGGCAGGAGCGGATGCGCCAAAGGCAGGTGTCTGCCCAAATGCAGGTGTGCTGCTTTGGCCCAAGGCAGGAGTTGCGCCGCCAAAGGCTGGAGTTGCACCCCCAAAGCCTGATGAGCCAAAGGCAGGTGTGGAGGAGGCACCAAAGGTTGGGGCAGGGCTTTGACCGAAGGCTGGCGTGCTGGCTGCCCCAAACCCTGATGAGGGAGTGCCAAATGGCTGTGGGGATTGTGCCCCAAACCCTCCTGAAGATTGACCAAAGCCCGTGCTGCCTGCTGGTGCAGCGCCTGTGTTGCCTTTGACACCAGCCTGCATGTGGAGAAAAAGATCAACAAACAGCCGCAATTTCTGAAGTAGCTGCTGATTCACCTGTCATTGCTCATTGCAAGGGATGACTATTCTGCATGATGCAGACTCAAAATTTAAGCATCTTGCCAACAACAAGATGCTGCAAAGATGCAACTGAGCGCCATGTACGAAAACAGGTGCCATTTGTAAGGGCTGACCTGGTAGTCTTCCCAGCGCAGCTCCTCAAAGGATTTGTTAACATACTCTGGCATAGCTGTAATGGAGAAGTAGCTGCCATCAGATTTGTTTGTTGTCGAGTCTGATGCTGCAGTCTTCCTCCATGCCACAGTACGTGTGCCACTTGCTGGTTGCTGTTGGCCAAATCCTGCATGGACACACCAGACACATGAGTGCTCACCCATCTAAAGCCAACTGAAGTAAAGCATAGCGTGCATGCCAGTGCTGCGTGTCCAGAGACTTCAATACGAAAATTGCATTGCTAGCTGACGCTTCCAACTGCTCTTAGCCTGATACCATCCACAGGCATGTGCAGGTTTGCAATCAGGAAAGCCATCACCTGTCTGGCCAAAAGGCTGAGTTGCGGCTCCAAAGCCACCAGGAGTTTGGCCAAAAGCTGGAGTTGAGGTTGCACTGGCACCAAAGGCTGGTGATGAGGCACCAAATGCAGGCTTTGCCCCAAATGCACCTCCGCCACCAAAGGCCCCACCCCCACCTCCAAAAGCAGGGGTAGCGCCAAAAGCAGGGGCGGACTGAGCTCCAAAGGCAGCAGAGGATTGTGCACCAAAAGCCGGCGCGGACTGGGCTCCAAATGCTGGCTGCAAGCAAGACATAATCAACAGACACATCCCCACAGGATAAATGCATTTCCCCAGGCAGGCAGGCAAACAGGCAGTTATATCCAGTGTCTGCAATGAAACTCACCGCTGACTGACCAAATGCAGGACTAGCTCCAAAGCCAAAAGAAGTGGGAGCTGCCTGCAGAATGGATACAAGACATAAATGGTTATGCAGAAGAGGCAAAGGGCCAAAAGGACAGATGTTTCTGTAGTATGAGGTGCAGAACAACATACCCCAAAGCCAGTGCTACCAAAGGCGGGCGTTGATGCAGGTGTGCCGAAGGCGGGTGTGGATGGCTGCCCAAAAGCCTGCAAAGCAAAGAATAGTGCCTGGTGCTGTTTTCTGAAACGTGAGGTTCAAGACATCTTGTTATGCTTAGCATACCGGTGTAGCTGCTGCTCCAAACATTCCACCTGACGTTTGGCCAAACGGGGAACTTGCAGGCTGCAAAGAGGTTATCGAAGCTCAGCACGGGTTGTTATTTGGCTTTGTTTCCTCTAAACTGGACGATGCACGACATTGTACCTGACCACCGAAAGTGGGAGAGGGAGCTGCACCAAACAGAGACGGTGAAGAAGCTCCAAAAGCTGGCGCTGCCTGGGACTGTCCGAAGCCTAGGAGTAGTGGCAGAGATCAGTGACTGCTCTCGCAACGTCGCCAAGGACGCAGGCAAAATAGCTTGCGAACTTACTGAAACTTCCAAAAGACATACTGCCTATACCCTCTCACAACAAAGTAACCGAGCACTTGCTTCCCGTGCAGGTTCTCAGGATGCAGCCGTGCGCGATCAAACTGCAGGGCTGCGCATTTGGCTAGCTAACTATCAACTCATCACACCGGGACGACGGTCCTCAGTCAATTACAACGAATATGCGGGCGCGCGTGACGACACCGCGCTTAGGTTACCACTTGAGATCATAGAGTTTGGTGTCAGTGCGACTTTGTCTCGCCTGGCGTGTCTAGACGGAAGATCTTCCGTGAAGTCTTCCGTGAAGTCTCAAAAGCTCGATAGGTCACAATTGCCTGTGCCTTCATAGAGCATATTGCTGATGGGAGCCCGCATATGCCAATGACACCTATCTGTAATACCGGCAGCATTGGCTGCCATCGGCAGATGACCTGCCATATACTCCAGGACCCTTCGAACTTGTTGCATAGCACTCCTCTTGCTCGTCGGAAGCGACCAGCTTTCAACGTAGTCCGTGCCAAGGGACAATCGACATCAGACAAATCTGGGTCCAGCAATAGAAACAAGGCAGAAGGTCTCTCTCAAGGCATTATCACTCAGCTCCACACTCCACTTAGCCGTTGATCACTCATATGTTGTCGTTGAAACTGCAGCGAAAGAAGAGTTGGGACTTGGCTTGAAAGCCGTGTGGTATGGAGCCGAGCAATTTGGCAATGTGGTTGGTCTGCGCAACAAAAAGCAGCGAACCGAACCCCAACGACAACCCACCCAGGTGCTCGATGCTGTCTTGGAGTTGTGAACGTTGGTCACAGGTGCTGTTGCCGTGGTGTCTCACGCGTATCTCTGCCGCAGCAAAGATGACAAGACAGGAGGTGCTGGACAGCATCAGGCGAGACTATGATGAGACTACTTCTTTACAGGTATTGTGACTGCAAGCCCCTCACTATCTGACGAAATTGTGAATGGACAATCATCCACAGGAGTACAGGAGCACAGGAGTACAGGAGCACAGGAGTACAGGAGTGAACCTCATGCTGTTGACCTGTCGTTTCCTTGTTGTCTGCTCTCTGATCATGAGTACTCTGCTCGTGATCCCCTAGGCCAGGCAAGAATGCAAAGAACAAGTAATTCAGTAATGCTTCTTGCATCAAACTGCTGCTGCTTCTGTTCACTATTGTATCTGACAGCATGCACTGACATGCATTGCCATCTAGCACCTCCAAATGATAGCGTCATAACTCCCTCATGATCTGTGCTACAATGGCGTTTTTGTTGCTCATACTGACAACCCTGCCATTTGCATGTATGTGTCCTGTGCATGCAGGAGTAGGAGAGATGGAGGCCTATGAGGCTGACTGTACTTTTGCTGACCCGTTTACATCCTTCAATGGTGTTGAGAGGTTCAAAAAGAATGTCTCAAACCTGGGAGGCTTACTGTAAGCTCTGCACTTGAGTGCAGCAAATGGTGTTTTTTGTTGCATGTGCTAAGATTTGCAGTGCAGCTACCCATGTGACTTTGTGCTGCTGCTAGCCATCTATGTTTGTGGTGGCTGCCTGCAGGCAGGATATCAAGCTCGACATTTATGATTGGCAAGAAGCTGATGGTCAGCTTGAGACAAAATGGAGGGTCAGTGGTATTGTGCAATTACCATGGCGGCCTTTGCTGGCTGCTGCCGGTGGCACCACCCATGTGTTCAGTCAGGTTTGTGTTGTCTCAAGGCATGGAAATCTGCAAACTTTGTTGGCTGACCAGGCTGCAGCTCATGGTAAAGGAGTAGGCCCTCATGGCAAGGCTATGTCTTGTGCTTGAGGGTGCTATGGAGCACGCCCACTGCCGTAAAGCCATACTGTTTTGAAAGGACTGTTTTGAAAGGACCCTCATGTACGTGCCTCATCAGCAGTTGGTTGCTGGCTGGTGCATACACGGACAACCTGCCAATCTGCAATGCTTGGCAGGGTTATCATCTGATCTGCAGTGCTGAAGTTGCTGCTGTCTGTGCCATCACCCAGACCAGGGTGTCCTGCTGTGTATGATATGTCTTGACTTATCTATGCATGCAGGAGACAGGAAGGGTGGTGAAGCACATCGAGATGTGGGATGTGGAGCCTGGCAAAGTTCTGAAGCGCCTGTTAAAGCCTGCAGCCAGGACACCATCATCACGCTGGGAGACCCTGATGCTGTCAGTGCACGAAGGCGATGTCAAGGGAGTCTGGTTGGCAGCATCTGCGCCGATTCTCAAGTATTCTGCCCCTGTTGTCGGAGTATCCTTGATCACCAAGGTCCTAACAGGGCATGGACTTCCAGTAAGCTCAATTTCTTTGGCTTGTAAGATAGACCATGATTGCTAGTAATGAGGATTGCCGTATGTCTCAGCATGCATAACTCACAAAAATTTGCAATTGCATTCATGTGGGCTCAGATGACTCACAAGTGAGGTACGGTGGACTTATTGTTTGCTGTCTACAGGGCGGGATCTTAGGTGGCATCGAAGGAGTGTCCTGGCTTCTATTAGTGGCTGCATTGGTCACTCAAGCTCAGCAGCTCATGAAGAACGTCAGCTTGTGAAGCGGCTGTATTCATGCAATGTGTTAGGCCCATCGAGTGTGTTGCGGATAGTCCATTACAACTTTCAAGGTACAAAGCTTGCATGTGAGTGATATATTGTGTATTTGCTTAACATACTGGTATAATTGTGCAGTCGACTACTACACCTAATTTATGAACTATACCGGAGATGCTGGAGACTGTGAGCTATCCCACCGGATGCTCAAGCCCATGACTTCAGGGATTGCGCATCAGTCATAGTTCCTTCAGTATTAATACAGTATTAATAATGGTTGCAGAAGCTTTGGGCTCCGCCGCTGAACTCAGTCGTTGCCAGTCAACGCCGGTGGTGGCTCAGAAATTTGGTCCCCTGTTCTGCACGTGAATTTTCCCGGCAGTCCAAGGCCGTTACTTTTGCACTCCAAATGTGCCCACCCGCAAGTAAGCCACAAGTACTAAATGATCGCCCCAGGGGTATCTTCAAATGGTTGCAAATTTGCCTCAACATTGATGTATCTTTGCATGCAAAATTGTCTCATTTCGGAAATTTCGCCTGGACTCAACTCGCCGCAGGCCCCTGCAGTAATTGGCAGGAAACTTTTAAGAATTGCTGACAAGTAAAAGCGCAGCATATGGCAGGCGCATTGCATCTCGTGAACGGCAGTTTGAAACCTTGTGCTGCCCAAAAAACATCCGTCACACCCGTCAGCCTACCCAACTGCACTAGACGTCCGTCTTTGGTATCCTGCTTCGTTGAACGGCGCGCACAAAATAAAGCTGCCCTCACCAGAGGTCGACGCAATCTAGCAGCGCCGATCACAGCTGTAGCAGCAACTGAGGAGCGCACAGAGCAGTACGCTTTGCCAGCAAGCAAAACCGAGATCTGTTGAGCATGCATCGGTTGGATTGATTGGTATATTTGGCCTGCAGGAAGCAAGTCACAACCATGTCTAAGCTTGGTCTGATTGGTCTAGCTGTCATGGGACAGGTAGTCGTGCTTTCTTAAGTCTCAGGTTCAGCTTGAAAGTCGTAACTGCAGCGGACAAAGTGTCATGTTTGGTTGCAGAATTTTGCCCTAAATGTTGCCGAAAAGGGCTTCGACATAGCAGTGTACAACAGATCTTATGACAAGACGGAGGCTTGTGTCCGACGAGCTGAGAAAGAAGGTATGGAAATTGCTCATAAAGCTGCTTGACTTGTTTTAATAGTTGGTTTAAACTGTAGACTCTTAGCCAGTGATTTTATTTCAAACAGTATTGATATGTTGATGGTACTGACTTGCTCCAGGGCTGGGTAAGAATCTACATGGCTTCAAAGATCTCAAGGAGTTCATAGCTTCTTTGGAGAGGCCAAGGTATGCTGTGAGCATCAAGCAACACCGGGCAAAGTCTTCAGCACTAAGCAGGGCAGCTGCATCAATATGCCGGCACATATGTGTATGACAAGCATCTTCTGCAGGCGGGTGATGATGCTGGTGAAGGCCGGTGCTCCAGTCGAATCCACCATCGACCTGCTGATGCCATTGTTGGAAAAGGGTGACATCATCATTGATGGTGGCAATGAGTGGTACGAGAACACTGAGCATCGTCAGAAGAAGGTTGCAGAGAAGGGGTTGATGTACTTGGGCATGGGCGTGTCAGGCGGTGAGGAGGGTGCTAGGAATGGTGAGTTACCAATCTCATTCAAGTCCGCAAAGTTTCACCTTTGCGCTCTAGCTTCATGCCAGCCCAAGTGTCAATGGAGCCATCAATGGCAAATCTGCTCCTCAAGAGCCACTCATAAACTTCTGGATTTTACCATCATGAGCTGCTTTGCCGCCCTTTACTGTGTTTGCAATGATCTTTGCAATAAGCACAATATTAGGAACTCTGTGAAGCTGTGCTGCTCTCTGAAACTCTGCTGCACCTCAAGACAGCTTGCTCGATGCGCATCATGACATTCCGCAGGCAACAAAATACTGATACTGCTAGTCTTGCTGCAGGGCCTGCCTTGATGCCTGGTGGCACAGAAGAGGCCTACAAGCACATTGAGGATATTGTGAGGAAGGTGGCTGCACAGGTCGATGATGGTCCATGTGTGACCTATGTTGGCAACGGTGGAGCCGGCAACTTTGTCAAGATGGTCCACAATGGCATTGAGTACGGTGACATGCAGCTCATCTCAGAGGCGTATGACATCCTCAAGACTGTGGGTGGCTTCTCAAACGAGGAGCTTGGTGAGGCCTTTGATGAGTGGAACAAGGTCAGCTGCACACCCTGAAGCAAAGTTGGGTCACACAGCAGCTGACCTTGCTTTTATTGCATTGAGCATGTGTATCGCAGCTTGCTACTTCTGTAATCTGCAAAAGCCTTTTTGTAGTGTTGACCGCCCTGTTGTCCAAATTTACACTCAAGCTTCGCATGATGAGATGTCTGTGGCTTTGCAAGCACAGCATGTGCCATGTGATGGTCCAGTGCATAGAATTGGAATATGACAACCAGGATTTGTTGACTGCAGACTGAGCTGTCAAGTTTCCTGATTGAGATCACAGCGCTGATCTTCAAGAAGAAGGACGAGGATGGCAAGGGCTACATTCTGGACAGCATCCTGGACAAGACTGGCATGAAGGGCACAGGTATGCTTGTCAGGCTCCATCTCTCTTGGGCTGCATGCTCATGTGCACATCAAGTACCAGTAGATTGGTGTTGTTGACAAGCAGATGCAGCGTGGCAGATGCAGTGACATCACCAGCGTCTTCAAAACACTATGATGTTCTGGCAGAATCAACAATCTCACTTGTAGCTGGCATGTCCCACCTCATGCTATACAACCTGAGAGGTTGGCGCATATAGGCTCTTCTACCCCCTGCTGCACTGTACATTGACAATGAAGTTTCTGCAGCTGACGTCAATCATAGCTCTAGGCTCAGGACACGCACTGCCAGCATACAGCACCGACTCCAGGGGAAACCTTATTGATGCATGCTGCTTCTGGACACATTTTCATCAGTGACTCCGGCTGATTTTGGAGAGCTTTTGATGCCTGATCAGATTCTCTGAGATATGTGGTGTCGCTGCTAGCAATGTGTCCAGGGACAGCAAGCATCAACAAGCAGGGCTTCTTCTGTGTGACAGTCTTGTTTGGTGGTGAAGCACATCCTGACTTTACAAATATGATTCATGCAAGCTACTTTCAAACACAAGAAGATTGTCTTTTGTTATTGGCTGGTGTTCTATTGTGTTTCAAAATTTCATCCACAACTTTGCTTTCTGGCAGCCACAGTCAACAGTCCATGCAAAAAGCAATGTAGGTACGTTCATGTACATGTGCATGCAACTTTGTCCATTAAGACACTCCCACGGTGGCATCTGCCATGCATGCACTTGACAGCATTTATCACAGCTCCAAGGCTTAGTCTTAATGGCAATCGATTTTTGAGTGGCTGGTACAGATGCAGTCGGCGCTGGTCAGGGCCTGTGCAACGGTGACAGCACAGCTTGTGATATGCAGGCAAGTGGACAGTGCAGCAAGCAGCAGAGATATCAGTGGCTGCCCCCACCATTGAGGCATCCCTGGATGGCCGATTTGTGAGTGGGCTCAAGGACGAGCGTGTGAAGGCAGCCAAGTTCTACGAGAAGTTGGGCGTCAAGGGCCCCTCTGAGATGGTGGGTTTTTTCAGGATCTACATCTGCATTCTGCCAAAGACAGACTGTTGTTGGGCATTGTCTCAAACTGTGCTTCATGTCCCATGTCTGGCTACTGATAGGTCTAGGAAGACAGCATCTGCAAGCCCTCACAGTGATGCATTTGCCTGTTGACCGCTTGTCGACTCATCGGCAACAACGATGCATTCTGGCTGTTCCTGAGCTGTTTCAGTGCAGCTAGACAGCAGCTGAGGATGCATCAATAGTGGTGCTCTGCAGTTTTGATCTTAACACATTCACACTGGCAAAGCTTAAAAAGGTCCCTGGTGTCTGCAGAGCAATGTCCAGAAGTCAGAGCTGTCCACAGCGGTGCGCAAGGCTCTGTATGCCAGCAAGATCTGCTCCTACGCTCAGGGCCTGAACATCATCAGGGCAAAGAGCATCTCCATGGGCTGGAATATTGAGATGGGAGAGCTCACCCGTATCTGGAAGGTCAGAACATCTCCCCTCACCAGCAGTGTCAGCATGTCATAGGCATTGTTCTGGCGCCAGCTGTCATGTTTGCTTGGGCTCCCATGTGTCCATTCCATTGCAGATATTTTGCCCGTGGGCACAGTGTCTCTCACGTACGGTGGTCAGGCAATGAGAACATCAGGCATCTGTCAAGGGAAGTGAATTACCAGTCTGTGCTGGCTGGCACAGCTTGAAGGCATTGAAGTGTGCTACTAATACATATGCTGTTTTAGATATCTGTGGCTTGATTTTTGCAGGGTGGCTGCATCATCCGTGCTGGATTCCTGGATGACATCAAGAATGCGTACAAGCGTAACCCAGACCTGGAGAACCTGGTTCTGGACGAGTGGTTCGCCAACAAGCTGGCTGAGAGGCAGGATGCCTGGAGAGATGTGGTCAAGATTGCCATCACCAACGGTCAGTCACAATCTGGCCTGCGATCCCTTTCTGATAGACAGAAGCCAATCAAACATCGTTGCCCAGGCATGCGTCACGCTGTTCTGTACCTGCTGGAGTTGTGCAAAGTTGCAATGTAGGGTGGAAAACCACTTTCCTGATGCATGGTCTCTGCAAAGGATAGGCGCCACGCCAGCTGTGCTGATATTGTGTGTGTCTGTAGGTTTGGGCACACCTGGCATGACAGCCTCTTTGAGTTACTTTGACAGCATCAGGCGTGCACGCCTGCCAGCCAACCTGGTTCAGGCACAGAGAGACTTCTTTGGAAGCCACACCTATGAGCGCACAGACAAAGATGGCTGGTTCCACACTGTATGGGACCCCAGGAACAGCGCAGAGTCCATCACCAGTGCTCAGTACAACACTTAAGTGTGTATATTAAAAACCTGATTAGGCTTGTAGTTCGGTGCAGAGTGCCTTCACAGCAGCTGTGCAGAGCCCTAGACTTCTTTACATTGCAGTACAGCTGAGTAGGGTTAATGTCAGGCGTGCACATCAAGACGTTGGTTGATCCTCTGATCTGTAGCAAATGCTCTTCGCACAATGGCTTTTGAGCCCATGAATTTGTAAAATATCTGTGTTGCCCATTCTGTCACCTGGGTCTCTTTCAAGCAGCTGCACAGGCCAAGTTTTGACTTGGCATAAAGGTAATTCATACTCAATTCATCAATGCAATGCAATTTGACAAATGCTGCGGAAGCCCAGATTGGACAGTGCCGTCGTGCAAACAAAGTGGTGGAAATTCAGTGCCTCCTGATGCCAACACGTTGTGACAGTCAGGCTCCTGCACCACGGCCCTTATGGTACGTCGTGTACATACAGTGCTCAACACATGGCACTGCATGCACAAGGCTGCTATGGGCAGCTGTAAGAGCTAGTATTGACCTAGACCTAAGCAAACTGAGTACAGGATCGAGGTTTCTGGTAAAGAATGAGCTTCAGCAACAGCAGCAATCTATGCCTCTTGTGTTCCTCACTGTAATACTAGTGAGGGCATGAAGTATGCAGTGGTGCCCTTGCGCGTTGTTCCCAGAATGTCACCATGTCACCCACAGTGGCTGCTGTACAGTCCTGACTGCACAGCCTTGACCTGGGTGTTTTTGCTGGTGCTATGCGACTTGCCTCACACGTGTTAGTGATATCTGTCAACTGCCTATGCTGCTGTACAGCCTCCCTTGCATCAGCAGGCTCTGCCATATTCTTCAGCACCCTGTCAGGACTGTTATGCAGCTGGCTTCCCTTCTCAGGCATGCTAGCTGGTATCATCCTGCAAACATTCAGGACGTATGATCGTGCATGGCTCACTTGTAACTTGATGCGGACTACTTGTAAAGATCTTGCGCTTACGCTCCTCAAAGCCCTGGTCAGGAGTGCCTTCATGTTTGCTTGGATGATCACACCGTCAGCAAATGACGCGCTTTGAGAAGCTGTGCTCATGTGCTCACCTGGAACTCTGCTCATCTTCTGCTGACCATGCTAGGGGGTTGGCTGAGACACTATAGCCTGACAAGTTTGCCTCAGACTCTGAATAGCTTGTGCCAGCAGCATCATGGGCTAGCATTTGGTTGTTGACCCATCTGTCTGCTCTATCTCCCAATGCTGTGTCATGCTCTGGTGTCAGGCAGCCACTCATTGAAAGCACACTAGCATCATCAATGGGGCTGACACCAGCTGCTGATGGCTGCTGTGCTTCTTGCCAATGCCTTTCAGACATGCAACCGTCCAGATGGTCAAGGTGTGTTGCATCGCTCTGGCTGGACCTTGCACTCTGGGGAGATCCATTCATCTGACTAGACCTGGACTGCTTGCTGACGCAGCTGCTCAAATGCTGCTTGCTGCCGCTATACAAGTTTTCAGACACCTCTGTTTGCTGAAGACTCAGCTGTGGCACTTGCTGTGTCGGGCTCTCAGGCAGTGGTCTATGTTGTGCTGTCATGTGAGGGACTTGCAGGTGAGCTTGACCGTCAGCACTGTGCTGACATGCCACAGCTAGCTGAGGCTCAGCCTGATGCGCAAGAGCAGGGGCCTGCTGATCAGCGTCTGTCCACAATGGGTTTGCATGCACAGTGACACTTCTGTGTGATTGCGCATCCAGGTACAGATCAGCCTCACTGAGTGAGTGAGATGCTGGCACCAGGCCATGAATGCGAGTGCTGCCAGCCTTGAAGCTGAGAGAGTGGAAGCAGGCCGTGTTAGCACTCACACCCTGCAGAGGACGTAGGGAAGACTTTGGTGTTAGAGCTGATGCCCCCTCATGGGGTAGGACCTTAGCCTTGGTAGGAATGTAATTTATGCCGGCAACCATTGGGGTATGCCATGTACACTAGGCCAATCACGACTGAGTCCACAAAACAAAAAATGTGCTGCGAAGTTTTCCATGCTGCAGAGCTGTGAGTTGCAAGAGCAGCATTGCAAATGTGACAGGAGCAGCAAACACTGCTGTATCTACCTGCATGGTGAAGACAGCTGGCAGCTGGATGTCATGTTGCTGCTTGGACTGCCTTTGACGCTTGCAATGGGACCTGGATGTTGGTAGCGGGACGATGCTTTCAGCAGTTGTGAGCTTTGGCGCTGTTTCAGCCTTCTGCAGAACAACAGACGAAAGTCTGAATTATGCTTCTGTGTTGTCTCACAGTAGATTATCAACACGCTCTTTGCACATCTTCATCTGAAGGTGGCCAGTATGATCAGGCCATGATTCAGTCCGGATCTTTACCTGGTTTCTGGCTGAGACTCTACCCTTCGTAGCTGGAGCATTGCCGAAATTGACTTTGTGGCCTGCCTGCTTGCTCAACCAGCTGTAGAAGCTTGAAAGGGAAGACGCAAGCAAGCTAGGGTCTTTTGACTTCTTTTGCGCCACTGAGCTACTTGGTTTTCGATGCACATCAGCAGATGGGAGGACGTCTGCACCATATCTTCCAAAGTTTGCAAGCTGTCTAAGTCTTCGCATGCCACTGGATGTCTCTGAGGAAGCTTCGCAACCGAGGTTGACCGGCATATTGATGATACTGATACGGCCAACAGCAAACGAGCTATCGTCTCTGCCGGTTGCTACAAGCAGGTTTGACAGGCAGGCTGCTTGTCAGGGCCAGCCACTCAGCCACCTTCCTACAAGCTTGATGTGCAGACAGCTCTCTGAGGCTTCCCGGCAATCTCTGATCCTTCGAACACTTTCGTCAGAACTTCTGAATGTCAACTTGCCTGCTACACGTGCTCGACCTTCCGCTACTGAGTTTGCCGAAAGTGTCAATTTTTGCTTGTCAACAAGCTCGCTTTGTGGAAGCAAGTGGAACGCCATTTTCAAGCATTATCTAGCAGCGCCCTTACGATGTCAACATCAGATAATATTGTCATGAGTAAAGTAGACAGCGGGACAGGCCTTCAGCAGTTCACTACAAAGCATGAACATATTCCACATAATCAGGAATCTGCAATGCATTCGTTCTGGGCACGCAGGCAATGTTGCACCATGCCCTAATATTCTGCGTGACACACACAGAAAAGAAAAAGGAAAAACCCGGCGCCCTTCACCTTGAATCTCAGATTTCCTGCTCTTCACTGCAGCCAACAAGCTCAGGTCAATTATAATGCTATGATACAAAATGTTGAATTGAATCAATGGTCATGGAACTACAGCTGAGTACCGGTGCATAAACTTCGAATTGTTGCACGGCTATTGCAGACATAGCATTCGTGCTGCAGCAGCATTGCAATGAAGCATTGCAACAGTGTTAAACTTGCTCACCTGTCAGGAATAACAAGATCTGCAGCATCCAGGATGCCAGCAGCAACTGGCATTGTATATGCATCAACCTGCAAAAGTTTGCTATTGTGCTGACTTTCCACAGCAGTTTGTTGCGCAGGTTCCTCATCTGCCACTGTGGGTAATGCTCTTGATTGTGCAGGCCTCTGATCCGACTTTGCAATTTGCTGCTGCACCAGCCGCATCGCTAGCTGTTGCAGCCCATCATGCTTCTCTGTTGCTGCAGCCTTTGAAACTGCTGTGTTAGTCTGTGCCTCTGCTGACTCACCCTTCTGCCCTGATGACTCAGCCACTAACTGGTCATGATCCTGCTTACCAGCGCACGACAAATTTGCTAGCATGTTGCCACTAGGCTCTGGCAGAACCTCACCAGCTTCAGTTATGCCACCTTCTATCTGCAATGCACCAGCTGCCTTGCCAGCTGTGTTCTCGACAGGAGCCTGTCCAGCAATGGCAAGCTGCCTAGCTTGGTGAGGCTGCCTGTATATGACGGGCGCCATCAGCTGTGCAAGGCGCGCTGCCTCGGCCTCTGCCTGCAGCAGAGACGCTGAGCTGTCATGCAGCGGCGACCTGGCGGTGCCCGACAGCTCGCTTGCGCTGCTGAGCAGTGGGCTGGTCATGTCATGCTGCTGAGGCAGCTGCGCATTGCCTGGCAGCAGGCCACCTGCTCCTTCAGTGGGGTCACGCAAGCTGGAAGGTGCTGAACGCATGGCGGATATCTGAGGGGCCAATTTAGAGCTGGCCTGAGGTCTGGGCATGTCAGTGTGCACTGGCGCTGCTTGGGGCTGCTGATGATTGGGCTGCCTGACATGCTGCGCTGGTTTGGTATCAACGTGTGAAGCCAGATCTGGTTTCATGCCTGCAGGATTGATGGCTGATGGCAGTGAGGCTTGCATTAAAGCCGCAGCATGCTGAGGATTGGAGCGGCCCTCTGGGGCTGCTCCTGCCTGCCCTTCAGACTCGCTGTCTGAGATCAGATCAGCAGCCTTTGCAGCAGGCAAAGTGTCCTCTGCAGCAGCATCAGCAGTGGCCTGCTGCCGGCTGCCAGACTGCTGCTGTGCAT
>JAABUK010002807.1_pt1 | contig 30649 bp, 18 predicted proteins | sample 5559141 | NCBI WGS metagenome assembly JAABUK01 (sample SAMN10711869, study PRJNA513367) | rock metagenome | isolation source: Antarctica rocks | place: Antarctica: Victoria Land, Pudding Butte nord | collected 2016-01-03
CACCCGCGCCGTCTTGTCCGAACTGCCGGTGACGACGCGCGACCCGTCCGGGCTGAACGACGCCGAGGTCACCGGGCCGGTGTGCCCCTTGAGCGCGAGGGTTTCGGCCCCCGAGCGGGCGTCCCACACCCGCGCCGTCTGGTCCGAACTGCCGGTGACGACGCGAGAACCGTCCGGGCTGAACGACGCCGAGGTCACAAAACCGTTGTGCCCCTTGAGCGCGAGGGTTTCGGCCCCCGAGCGGGCGTCCCACACCCGCGCCGTCTCATCGCTGGCGGTGACGACGCGCGAACCGTCCGGGCTGAACGACGCCGAGTTCACCGAACTGTGGTTCCCACCCAGCGTGAGGAGTTCTCCGTGGCAAAGGTGATGAACGTAACGCCATTCCCATCCCCGGAGGTCCGGTCGCGTCCCTTCAAGCAGGGTCATCGCCGCGACGATGTTGTTGTCGCGCCACTCCTGGTGGGCTATCTGCACCGTCCGACCATATTCGTTCCGGGCTAATCTCTCGCGGTTCGTCTCGGCTTCTCCTCTCGCCTTCTTCTCCGCGTCGCGGGCGACCTCCGCCATCGCCCGGGCCCGCTCGGCGACCCTCCAGAGCACCGCCAGGCTCGCCCCGAACGCCGACAGCAGCAGCACGGCCGCCGTCAGCGCGTAGGCCGCCGCCAGGGTCGGCTTGCGGCGGGCCCACTTCACCGCCCGCTCCACTGTGCTCGCCGCCCGCACGCTCACCGGCCGGCCCGAGACGAATCGGCCCAGGTCGTCGGCCAGCTCGCCGGCCGTCTGGTAGCGGTCGGCCTGGTCCTTGGCCAGGCACTTGAGCGCGATCAACTCCAGGTCGCGCGACAGGCCGGGGACGTGCTTGTCGGGACGCTCGGGCTCGTCCTCGATCACCCGGCGGAGCAGGACGTGCGTATCGGCGTGGTCGAAGGGGCGCGTGCCGGCCAGGAGCTCGTAGAGGATCACGCCCAGGGCGTAGACGTCGGCCTGGGGCCCGACGAACTTGGTCTCGCCCCGGGCCTGCTCGGGGGCCATGTAGGCCGGGGTGCCCATCACGGCCTGGGTCCGGGTGAGGTCCGATCCGGTGGCGCGCTTGGCCAGGCCGAAGTCGGTGACCTTGGGCTCGCCGGCCTGATCGAACAGGACGTTCTGCGGCTTGAGGTCGCGGTGGACGATCCCTTGATCGTGGGCCGCCTGCACGGCGCGGGAGAGCTTGGCGATCAGGAGCGCGGCGGCCCGGGGGTCGGACCGGCCCTCGACCCGGAGGCGATCGGCAAGGCTGCCGCCGGGGAGATACTCCATCGCCAGGAAGGGCCGGCCTTCGGCGTCGCCGGACTCGTGGACCTGGACGACGTGCGGGTGCCGGACCGAGGCGATGGCCTCGGCCTCGGCCCGGAAGCGGATCAGTTCCTTGGGCCCGGCCCGGTGCTCGCCGAGCATCATCTTGAGGGCCACGACCCGGTTCAGCCGCTCCTGGCGGGCCTTGTAGACGACCCCCATGCCGCCCTCGCCGAGGACGCCGAGCAACTCGTAACCGGGGACGGCGTCGAGTCGGGTCGCCCCGAGGTCTCGACCGGAGGTGTCGGGCATCGCTGTGGCGTGGGGGTCGTCCGGGGCCCGGATGGCGAGCGAGTCACCGGGCCGGGCGTCGGGCCCGGGGGAGGGATCGCGGGTCCGGAGGGGATCGGGCAGCCCTCCCGATTCCGTGGACGGGTTCCGGGTGGCGTCCGGATCGGTCGTCCGGGGGTCGTTGGGGGTCGGTCGGGGGTCGGACATGGGGCGCCGGATCCGGGGTCAAGAGGGTCATCGAGATCCGAGAATATTCGAGCGATCGGGGCTGGCCAACATGGAACCAGGGACGGGGCGGGATTGCCGACGTCGCCGGGTCGGTTGACAAAACAGGGCAGTCCCGCCCCGGGCGACAATCCCCAGGGCCCGGGTCCCGATCAAATCTCGTCGACCCGAAATCAGCCCCCCGGGGCCGGTCGGGGGGTCGGGATCCGGATGTAATGTGACCAGGCGATGTGCGTCTCCTTCTCCCCCTCGGCGCGGCTGATGGCGAGGGTGGTGGACGTGTCGGCCCGGTGGACGGTGATGACCCGGACGGCGACGGGCCGGGCCTTCGAGTCGTCCTGGGTCGCGGTCGCACCCGGGACGACGGGGGGCCGGGACTCGTAAAAATGGGCGACGGCGTCGACCGCGTCGGGGGTGGTCAGCACCGCCCGGCAGATCAGATCCTCGATCTCGGGGTTCCCGCCGTCGCTCATGCTGGCGCCGAGGAGGGTCGAGCCGGGATACTGCCACCCGGCCAGGGTCTGCAACAGGCTGATCCCCTCGCGGGGCGGCTGCGCCGGGGCGGGGGACAGGGCCGATCCGAGGAGCGCGGCCGTCGCCGCCAGGGCGAGGGCCCGGGTCTTCCGGGTTGGGTTCATGGGGGTCGGACTCCGGGTGGGGTCGGGTCGATGGCCGGGGCCGGTCGCGGGAGACTCCCCCGCGACCGGTCGCCCGGCGGGGTCATTTCGCCTCCTGGGCCCGGACCCCCTTGCGGTTCTCGTTGTAGCGGTTCTGGAGCCGGTCGATCTGGCGGAGCGAATTCGAGAAATTCTGGCTCCGGATGTTGTTGTCGAGCGCCTGCGAGGCGTCCGGCACCTGGGGGGCGGCCGGGGCCTGGGCGTTGGGCTGGCCGGGGGGCGGGGGCGGGGGGACCGCCCCGACCGGGGCCGTTCCCCGGTAGAAAGCGTACTGGCCGGCACCCTTGCGGGCGACGGCGGTGACCTGGCCGTTCACGCCGTCGGCGACGAAGACGCCCCGGAGGTCGGTCTGGCCCGAGAAGAAGGCCGGGTTGCGGCTGCCGATCACCTTGACCTGGACCTTGGGGACCAGTTCCCTGGTGGTCGCGTCGCGGACGGTCACGCGGACCCGGCCGGAGTCGGCCTCCTCCAGGACCTCCAGCTCCAGGGGGGTGACCAGGACGATCCCCGAGGCGTATAAATTCTCGCCCCGGGCCATCACCAGGTAGGCCCCCTCCTTGTTGAGCGGGAGGCCCAGCGGCGTCACCCTGTCGGCGAAGTCGGCGCCGTCGCCGAGCTTGACGGTCGACTCGTGGAGCGGCGTGATCCCGGCCAGGTCGATCCCGGCGATCGCGTCCAGGTTCCGTCGGGTCAGGTAGAGCCGCATCAGGTCGACGGGGTAGACCTTCAGGTCGGCCACGGCGATGTTCCGGTGCCCCATCGGGACCTGCGACCCCTCGAACACCTTGATCGCGAACAGGCCCGGCGCGGTCGGGAGCCGGGGGGGGTCGATCGCCGTCCCCGGGCGGACCAGCGTGACCTCGGGGAGCCTCAGGTCCTTCCGGGTGAGGGCCTTGACGGCCCCCGAGGCGTCGGCGAACCGCTCGGCGACCTGCTTGTAATACTCGACCGCCTTCGATGGGTTCCGGCGGGCGTCGTGGATCTGGCCGAGGATGTAGACGGCCTGCCACTTGTTCGGGCTGGGCTGGTCGACCCCGTTGGGGTCTTTATATGTGGCCCGGGCGATCGCCTCGGCCACCTCGATGGCCCGGTCGTACTTGCCCATCGAGAACTGCCCGAGCGCCTCGCTGTACTGGAAGCTGTCCAGGAACGTGCTCTTCGGGTAAAGCCTGGCATATCTCGGGGCCAGCCGGACGACCGAATCGAAGTCTTCCAGCTCCAGGAAGGCGCCGACCAGGGCCAGGCTCGCCTCGTCGGCCATCGGGTTCTTGGGCGACTGGGCCAGGACGACCTGGATCATCCGGATGGCCTGCAACAGCAGCTCGGACCGGGTGACGCCGGCCTCGGCCAGCTCGCGGCGGAGGGCCGGGTCGGTGGTGGCCCGGTTGGCGGCGTCGGCCACGACCTGCGAGAGGCCGAAGAAGTCGCTCTCGATCGAGGCCGAGTCGGGCGACTCGCGCCAGAGGTCGAGCAGGTAAGCGATGGCGTCCAGCGTCTTGCCCTTCTGGCGGAGGACCTCGCCCACCTGCGCGTCTTCGAGGTAGCTGGCCTCGGAGATCGCCCGGAAGACCAGGTAGGCGCGCTCGTGCTCGCCGATGTCGCGGTAGGCCCGGCCGACGACCAGGACCTCGTCGAAGGGGATGACCAGCTCGGGGCCCTTCTCCTTGAGGATCTCGAAGTCCTGGACCACCTTCCGGGGCTGGTAGTCCTTGATGTGGATGGTCAGGAGCATCCGGGCGGCGTCCCGGGCGACGTCGTCGCGGAGCGTGTAGGCCCCGAACAGCTCCTCCAGCGGCGTGGCGGCCTCGGCGAGCCGGCCGGCCTGGTAGAGGGCCTTGCCCCGGGCGAACAGCTCATCCGGCGTGGCCCGATAGGGGTCGGTGGCGGGCTCGCCGGGGGCGAGGACGGTCAATTCGCCGGTCGGGCCCATCTGGACGGTCCCGGGGTCGTAGGCGCCCCGGATCCGGGTGGGAAGGGCCCGGTAGCGGCCGGGGAGGTAGCCGGAGACCTCGTACCGGATCTGGCCGAGGCCGTTCTCGGGGGCGAAGTAGAAGGTCAGGACGTCGTCGGCCAGGCTGAACGAGCTGGCCGTGGTCTGCACCGAGCCCTCGATCAGGGTGGTCCCGGCGGGCAAGGTCTCCTCGACGATGAGGAACTCGCGCTCCCAGGCGGGCCGGTTGGCGGGGATGGTCTGGCCGGCCTGGATGGCGACCCTGGCCCGGCCGCCCTGGGCGACCTGGTTCACCTTGTTGGTGAAGGGAGTCGGGTTGATGGCGACGCCGAAGCCGATCGGCAGGGCCTTGCCGTCGAGCTCGGGGGCGGCGGGCTCGTAGGCCCGGTCGTAGACGATGTAAGGCTTGCCGTCCCGCTTCTGCTCGGGGGCGAAGTCGCGGGCGAACCCGGTCATCGTCGCCGAGTAGCCGAACGTGGCCCGGCCCTCGACGTGGAACCGGACCGCGTTGGGGGCGCCGACCTTGAGGACCTTCCGGGGGACGGCGATCGTCTTCCCCTCGGGCGACCCGATCACCTCGGCCCGGTAGACCTCGGAGTCGTTGACGGTGACGACCAGCCGATAGCGGTCCTCGGCCGACTTCGCCTTGCCGTAGTAGGCCGCCAGCGCGGCGACGGCCGCGCCCTTGGCCTTGTGGGGCCGCCAGCCGTCGCCGGACCGGTGGGCCAGGAGCCATTCCGAGGCGGCCTCGACCTCGGGCGCCTGCGGGCGGATCCGGGCGAAGGCCAGGGCGGCCAGGGCGGTGGTCTCGGCGGGCCCCCGGTGCCAGGGGCCCTGGTTGTTGCCATCCCAGTACTTCCGGGGCTTCTTGCCCGTCCCGGCCGACTCCGACTTCGCCCTCGGGGCGAGGACGTCGAGGACCTCGCCGGCCATCGGGTCGCGGTCGAGCTCGTGGAGCGTCAGGGCGAGGTAGGCCAGGGCCACGTCGGGCAGGTTCTGGCGGATCCGGTTCAGGGTGTTGGCCTGCTCGAAGCTCGCCTTCCCCAGCCCGGCCAGGGCGTGCAGGAGCGCAGCGCGGGTCTCGTGGTCGGCGCCGGCCTTGTTGAATTCCTGGGCGAGATAGCCGGCCGCCTTGTCGACGGCCGAGGGGTCGGGCAGGAGGCCGACCGACCGGGCGGACCGGAGGGCGCAAGCCGCCTGGGCCGAGGCGAGCCGGTGGCTGGCGGGCTTCCCGCGACCCTCCCGGGCGCCGACCCAGGGCCATCCGCCGTCGTCGTTCTGGGCGGTGACCAGCTCGGCCACCAGCCCCCGGATCCGGTCGGCGAGCCGGGCCGCCTCGGGGGCGTCGGGGGTCCGGGCCTCGCGGAGGTAGGCCAGCGCCGAGGCCGCCGCCAGGAGGTCGGACGCGCGGTCGGCGATCGTGTCGGGCGGGACCGGCCAGCAGATCAGCCGGCCCGACCGCTCCATCGGGAGCGGGAAGCTGTCCCGGCCCAGGGCCAGCTCGATCAGGAGCCGCCGGAGGGTCGGCGCCACGTCGATCCGCATCTCCGGGCCCTCATAAGCCCGGCCCGGGGGGAGGCCGACGAACACCGTGGCGTCGTCGCTGGACGTCCCCGAGGCCGAGGCGAACGCCTGGACGCCCCACGGCCGGATCGGGACTTCCACCACCATCTGGTCCGACTTCTCGCCCGCCCTGGCCGTCAGCGTCAGCCGGACGGACTCGCCGTCGGGAACCTCGAACGGCTCGAACAGGATCTCGTCGACGCCGTCGGCCTTGAGGTCGAGCGCCTTCGGGTAGACCTGCTCCCGGTCGCCCGAGTAGATCGTCAGGGCGACCTCGACCGCCCCCTTGATCCCGACGTGATGGACCCGGGCCGCGAACCGGGGCCGGTCGCCCTGCGCCAGCGTGGCGGGGACTTTCAGGTCGACGAAGAAGTCCTTGCGGACGGCCAGGGCCGCCGTGGACTGGCCGACCAGGGTGTCGGCCCCGGTGACGCCCCGGGCCGAGAACCGGTAGTCCGACAGGGCCATGGGCGCCTTGAACTTGACCGAGGCCTTGCCGTCCTTGCCGGTGACGACGCCGGGGTTCCAGTACGCCGTCTCGGCGAACTGCTCGCGGGGCGCGGCGTCTTCCCCGGCCTTGGCACCCATCTTGCTCCGCTCGCCCCATCCGGCCTTGTCGTCGAGTTCCTTCTCGGCGAAATCCCTGCTATTCTGCAACTCATTGATCAGATCATCTTGCGGCCCGAGCCCCCCGCGGGTCTGGAAGGCGCGGAGCCTCTTGACGCCTTTCGCCTTGCCCTCACCGGGCATCCCGAGCCCGGCCCCGCGAGACTGACTACTCGCCGGATCCGCCGGCGCGGCCGCCGGATGCGGGGTTGACCACGTCGCGGCGCGGTCGCCGGGCCTTGCGGGTGCGTCGGCGCGTATCGCTCCGTTGGGCAACCTGGCCAACGCGCCGTTGAACGAAGTGACGCCGTCGCCGAATTGGAGCTCCAAAGCCTCCCGGCGGACGGTCCCCCGGCTGGCGTCGTTCCGGGCCTGGGCGGCGGCGCGCTCGGCGTCCTCGACCACCGCCCCGGAGACGGGCCGGGTGGTGGCCCGGTCGGCGAACGTGTTGGTCGCCTCGGTCGCGAAGGCGCCGGTCCGGGTCTGGTCGTAGAAATACGGGCCGATCGGCGGCAACTTGTCGTCGAAAAGCCGCAAGAGCGACCGATCCACCAGCGCCAGGGCGACCTCGGCCGGGGCCGGGTTGCCGTTCTGGTCCACGGTCGACACCTCGACCTCGACCTCCTCGCCGGGGCCGACCGAGGGCTTGGTCGGCCGGATCGTCACGCGCAGGTCGCGCTCGACCTTGACGTCGAGGCTGGCCCGGTCGAACTTGGCGCCGGCCATCCGGGCGGCGGTCAGGGTGAAGTTGGGGAACATCGGGCCGTCGACCGCCCAGGTCACCGGGTTGTCGCCCTCGTTGATCGGGACCAGTTGATAGCGGAGGATCCGGTCGGCCTCCCAGGCCAGGAGCGCCGTCCCGGGCTTCGACCGGCTGTGGAGGTTGACCGTGGCCGATTCGCCGACCTTGAACGACTGGCGGTCGGTGAGGATCCGGAGCCGATGCTCGTCGTCCTTGCCGGAGATCTCCAACGCCCGGTCCTCGACGATCGGGTTGGCGAACTGGTCGGTCCCGGCGGCCCGGACGAGGAACCGCCCGCCCCGATCGTCCTCGACCTTGATCGACAGCCTCCCCTTGCCGGCCTCCTTGTCGGTGGTCAGGACGTGGCGGGAGACCTCGCGCTCGGCGGTCCGGCCGCCCTGGGTGACCTGCTTGAGGACCGAGACCCGCAGTTCTCGCCCGGTCGGCTTGCCCTGGGCGTCGAGGGTCGTGGCATCGAGGGCGAACGTCTCGCCGTCGAGGTAGACGTCGCGGGCGGTCGCCAGGTCGATCCGGAACCCCTTGATGGCGAGCATCACCCCGGCGACGGCCGCGACGTTATCTCCCGGGAGTCGGGCGACGAGCCGGAGCGACTGCTCCTCGGCGAACCCCTCGGTCGGGAACTCGACGGCGAACTTGCCGGCCCCGTCGGTCGTCCCCCGGATCGTCCGGCCGTCGGGGAGCGCCACCTCGATCGGCCGACCGGCCAGGGGGGCCCCGTACTGATACCGGGCGATCAGCCCGGCCTTGATCGTCTCGCCCCGGTAATAGACCGTCCGGGGGAGGTCGAATTCGAGGTCGACCTTCTCCAGCTTGTACGACCGGACCTCGAAGCCGCCCGAGAAGTCGGACTGCCCCGGCCGGAACAGCCGGACCCGGTACGACCCGACCGGGGCCCCGGAGTCGAGCCGGACGGCCTCGTGGAACGTCCCGAAGGCCGACAGCGTGGTCGACTTCGCCAGGATCAGCCGCCCCCGGGCGTCGTAGACCTCCAGCTTGTACGACTCGCCGGCCGGGTTGGCGTACTGGCCGTCCTTCGCCTCGCGGACCACGCCCCGGAGCGCGACCTCCTGGCCGGGCCGATACGCCGGGCGGTCGGCGTAGATGTAGGCGCGGGGGGTGAGCCCCCGCGACACCTTGTCGGGGACGCCCAGGGCCGAGCCCGCCGCGTCGGCCCCGTCGAGGACGAGGTACTGGAGGGCGGCGTCGGGCAGGACCTGGGGCGCATTCGGGGCCGGCCCGGCGAGCGGCTTATCCCAGCTCGCCAGCAGGACGCCGTCGTCGCCCGTCGTCTTCTCCAGGATCACGCCCGAGTCGTCGGCGATCAGGACCCGGGCCCCCTTGCGGCCCTTGCCCGTCTTCATGTCCTGCGCGAACACCAGCACCTGCTCGCGCGATACCTTGACGATCGCGTCCAGGTCGCTGCCGACCACCAGCGCCGTGGCCTGCAAGTTCTTCTCGTCGGAGACCTTCACGACGTAGACGCCCGGCACGGCGACCTTGAGGTCATACTTCGACTCGACCGGCTTGTACTTGCCGTAGCCCGGGACCGCCACCGTCCATTCGGCGTCGGGGGCGACCAGGCCGATGTCGAGCGAGCCGACCTGGCCCAGGACGTGCTTCTTGCGGAAGTAGGCCTCGGCGTTCAGCTTGTACGCGGCGAAGGTCAGCGTCTCCAGGTTCCGCGTGGTGATCTCCAGGTGGGCGGTCTCGCCCGACCGGAACGCCCGGGGGCTGACCACCGTCAGCGCCTTCGATTCCATCACCGCGACCCGCTGATTGGCCTGCGACTTCCACGGGTCGACGGCCACCTTCTTGAACCGATCGATGGCGCCGGCCGGGTCGCCCTTCTCGACCTCGAAGATCGCGGCGACCTCGAACTGGGCATGGGAGGCCGGCTCGGAGCCGGGGAACTTGCCGATCAGGGCGTCCCAGGCGGCGATGGCCTCGTCGTGCTTCTTCTCGGCGGCGAAGCCCTGCCCGACCTGGAAGAGGACCTGCGGGACCCGGGAGTCGAGCGGGTTCCGGGCGACGAAGCCGGTCCAGGCGGCCCGGGCGTCGGCGTACTTCTCGCGGGCGATGGCCTCGTCGGCGACCTGGAGCTGGGCGTCGAGGATGGCCCGCTGGGCGTCGGCCGATTGGGGGCCGTTGGGGAACCGCGCCAGATACCCCTGGTAGGCGGCGATGGCCTCGTCGAACTTACCCTGCCCCTGGAGCGTCTGCGCGACCCGGAACGTGGCGGCCATCGACAGGTCGGCCAGGTCGCGGCGGGCCTCGTCCGACTCGGCCCTGTATCCCTCGCCCTTGAGGAAGGCATTCAGGGCCTCGATGGCCGGCTCGGACTTGCCCCGCGACAGGTACGAGGAGCCGATCTCGTACGACGCCCTCACCGCCCAGGGGTGCGCCGGGGCATCGGCCAGGAACCGGCGGAGGGCGGCGACGCCGAGGTTGAGCTGGGTATCGTCGGGCGGGCCGGGGATCCCGTAGGTCCTGGCGACCTGGTAGAGCGACCGGGCCTTCAGCTCGGCCCGGTCCTTCGACGGGGCCCGGGCCGGGTCGGCGCCCAGTTCGCGGGCCAGGTCGGTCCAGGTGAGCCGGGCGGCGACGGCCTGGCCGGCGGCGAGCTGGGCCTCGCCCAGGTGGAACCGGGCGGCGTCGCGGTCGGCCCCCTTGGGGTACTCCTTGAGGTACGCCTCGAAGTCGCGGATCGGGTCCGGGGCGGGTCCGGCGTTGGCGGCCTGGTTGGGCTGCGCCGGCCGCCCGGCGGCGGCCTGGCCGGCCCGGGCCATGGCGAACAGGAGCGAGGCCCGGAGGGCGTCGCCCTTGGCCAGCTCCCGGGCCCTGGCCAGGAGGGCATAGGCGGCCAGGGGGTCGGACGCCGTCACGGGGTCGTCGGGCGTGAGCAATCGGCGGGCGAAGGCGTGGTAGACCTCGGCGAGCCGGTCCTTCCGGGCGGGCGCCAGCAGCGACTCGGCCTCGGCGCGGGCCAGGGCCTCGGCGGCGGCGGGCCGGCCCGAGGCCAGCTCGACGGCCGCCAGCTCGGACCGGATCTTGGACGACCAGGGCCCGCCCGGCTCGCCCGCGAGCGCCCCGGAGAGGGTCGCCCGCGCGTCGTCGGCCTTGCCGTCGAGCCGCTCGGCGATCCCCCGGACCAGCCGGAAATAGGACCGGTCGGCCGGCGTCGTCGCCCCGGCGATCAGCTTGTCGAGCCCGGCCCGGGCGTCGGCGTACTTCCCCTCCTGCATCGAGCCGACCACCGGGCCGGGCAGGACCGGGGCGATCGGGGCGATCGCCCGCCTCGCCGCCGGAGGCGCGTCGGCGCCCGGGCCCGCCAGCAATCCGATCGCCGCAATCGCCGCCGCCCATCGCCCTCGGGCCCCGCCGTCCTGGGGTGTCATGGAGCAGTCTCCCTGATGGGGAATGGAGAGGAAAGGCCGACGGCCCGACGGGCCCCGGTCCCACATTCTTAAACCCTTCGGATTCCGAAAGCGTACGCCCGGCGACGCCCCGCGCCTAGCGGGTCGTCGCGGGGAAGCGCGGCGGATCCTGGACCCGTGGGGACCCTCTGACAACGTCCCCGGGGCGAACTTCTTGGGCCATCGCCCGGGAAAGAAAAGACCCCCAATCGCGGACCCGGGGGAAATCGTGTGCGGAAACGTCCCCGCGCACCGTGAATATATCGGGGAAGGGAGCCCGATCCCCGGGGATCCGGGCCGATCATCCCGACAAGCTTCGGAAGGCCCGACCATGACCCGATCGCGATCGACCGATGACCTCCCCCACGTTCGGTGGGCACCGACATGGGGAAGGTCTCGGAACGAACCCACCGATCTGGCGCGGAACGAACCCATCGTCCTGGCGCCGAACGAACCCACCGATCTGGCGCGGAACGAACCCACCGACGCGGTGCGGAACGAACCCACCGACGCGGGGCTCCGCCGGGGCGGGCCCTTCCGGTCGGGCGACGGACATCTTATTTACAAGGGGTCGGGGCGTGGGCCCGTCGGCCTTCGCCCGGGACACGACCTCTCCGGGAGACGCATCATGATTCCGCAATTCGCCCGACCGATGCTCCTGGCCATCCTCACCGTGTCGACGGGCCTCGACGGCCGCGCGGGGGCCGCCGATCGGGACCAGGACGTCCCGCCGTTCGCGCGCGAGCGTCCCCCGGCCCGATCCGGGGAGCCGATCTTCCGGTTCAATGGCCGCGACCTGGCCGGCTTCTATGCCTTCACCAAGGGGCACGGTTACGAGGACCCCGGGGGGGTCTTCTCCGTCCGCGACGGCCTGATCCGCGTCTCGGGCGAGGAATTTGGCGGGCTGGCCACCGGCGGGAACTTCTCCGACTATCACCTGGTCGTCGAGTGGCGATGGGGCGAGAAGACCTGGGGCGCCCGCGAGAAGGCGGCCCGCGACTCGGGGATCCTCGTCCACTGCGTCGGCCCCGACGGCGCGGCGGGCGGCCAGTGGATGGAGTCGATCGAGTGCCAGCTCATCGAGGGCGGATCCGGCGACTTCATCCTGGTCGGAGGCCGGGGGCATCCCCGGCTGACCTCCGAGGCCCGGACCGGCCCCGACGGCCAGCCCTACTTCGACAAGGGGGCGAAGGCCGTCTCCCGCGACCGGGGCCGGATCAACTGGTGGGGCCGCGACCCCTCCTGGCAGGACAAACTCGGCTTCCGGGGCGCCCGGGACGTCGAGCGGCCCGCGGGCGAGTGGAACACGACCGAGGTGATCTGCGACGGCGACCGGATCACGGCCATCGTCAACGGCCTGGTCGTCAACGACGGGACCGCGGCCAGCCCCGCCGCCGGCAAGATCCAATTCCAGTCCGAGGGGGCCGAGGTCTTCTTCCGCAAGATCGAGGTCCGGCCGCTGATCCGGGCCCGTCCCTGAGATCACCAGGAGAGGGTCGCGGGGAAGAACTCCGCGATCAGGTCGCGATAGTACGGGGCCAATGCCCCGACGTCGGGCCGGTCGTGGCCCTTGGAATACAGGTCATACGGGTTGAACTTGCGGACCCAGTCCATCATCCGGCGGTCGTGGTCGGTCATCAGGTGGGCGTATTCGCCCTCCCGGTGGATCGGGTAGCACGAGTGGTAGCGGATCATCGCCAGGCCCTCGGCCGGGAGGTGGTCCTTGACGACGTGGTGGAGGTATTCGTCATGGCCCCAGGAGAGGTGGACGCGGTCCAGGCCGCAAGCCCGCGAATAGATCCCCTCGGGGGTCTGATACTCCGCGACCCGGCCGTCGGGGTTGTCGGCGAAGAACTCGGGGAAGACGATCTTCTCGGAGAACCGGCAGCCGACCGGGAACGTGTCGCCGACCACGGCCCATTGCGGCTCGCCGAACAGGCAGAGGATCTTGCCCAGGTCGTGGATCAGCCCGGTGAGGATCATCCACCGGGGATGGCCGTCGGCCCGGATCGCCTCGGCGCATTGCATCAGGTGCTCGATCTGCGACAGGTCGGTGTCCGGGTCGGAGTCGTCGACCAGCGTATTGAGAAACTCCATCGCCTCCCAGATGCCCATCGCCCGCCGAGGCTCCCCGAGATACTCCCGCTTCTTCCCCAGGACGAAGGCGAGCGTCTGGTGCGTATGATTGAGACGATAAAACTCGACGACGCCCGGCCGGACGTTCGCGCGATGGTCCCGGAAGTCGGATCCGGGCTTCCCGGCCTCGTGGGCCGATTCCCAGTCGTCGAGGTCGGCGAGCGGACCGTCGGCGCGTCGGGCGGTGTCACCTGCCATGGGAAGCTCCCGGGAGGGGTGAGGGATGATCCCTGGAGTCTAACCGCCCCCGCCTCCCGGGGCATCACCCGGGAGGCGCCGGGGGGTCGATTGTCATCGGGGGAAAGACCGGGGATAATCGCGGGCCGTCCCCATGGGAGGCCCGCGATGCGTGACCAACCCCGTGAACCGACCGGGGCCCCCGTCACCAGGGCCGCGCTGGTCCCGGCCGCGGGCCTGAGCGCCCGGATGGGCCGCCCGAAGCTCCTCCTGCCCGTAGGCGGGATCCCCCTGATCGCCCGGGTCGTCGCCGCGTTCCGGGATGGCGGGGCCGACCGCGTGGTCGTCGTCGCGGCCCCGCCCGACGCGCCGGGCGCCCCGGAGATCGCCGGGATCGCCCGGGATTCCGGGGCCGAGGTGGTCGTGGCGCCGACCCCGCCCCCCGACATGCGGGCCTCGATCGTCCTGGGGATCGACCACCTGGCCGGCGGCCCGGAACCCTCGACCGTCTTGCTCGCGCCCGCCGACAGTCCCGGGCTGAATCCGGCCCTGGTCGCCCGGGTGATCGGGATCGCGTCCCGCTCCCCGACCCGGATCGTCGTCCCCCGGTACGAGGGCCGGCGAGGCCACCCGATCTCCCTGCCCTGGGCCCTGGCGAAAGCGATCCGCGGCCTCCCCCCGGGCGTCGGCGTCAACGCCCTCCTGGCCGGGCACCCCGGCGAGGTCGAGGCCTTCGACGCCGACGATCCCGCCATCCTGGCCGATCTCGACACGCCCGAGGATTACCGCCGGTGGGAGCGATGAATTGCCCCCCTCCACGACCGCCGCGACGGGCCGAAGCCGGGACGATGGGCGATCGCGGGGAGCGGCTCGGATTACGCGCCGCCCGTCGACCATTCCCGGATCGTCGCCCGGTCGATCCGGTCCATCATCGGCCGGTGCCCGATCCCGGGCCGGTCGGGCACGAGGACGGCCCCCCGGTCGGCGACGATCGGGGGCTCGACCAGGTCCTCGCGGTAATACTTGTCCGAGCCGGAGACGTCGCCCGGCAGGGTGAAGCCCGGCAGGGCGGCGATGGCCACGTTCGCGGCCCGGCCGACGCCGAACTCGTGCATCCCCCCGCACCAGACCGGGACCCCCCGCGATCGGCAGAGGTCGTGGACCCTCCTCGACTCGCGGAGGCCCCCGAGTCGGCTCACCTTGATGTTGATCGCCCGGCACGACCCCAGGTCGAGCGCCTTCCGCGCGTCCTCCGCCGAGTGGATGCTCTCGTCCAGGCAGATCGGCGTTCGGATCGCCGCCTGGAGCCGGGCGTGGTCGACGATGTCGTCATGGGCCAGCGGTTGCTCGATCAGCAGGAGGCCGAACTCGTCGAGGGCCCGGAGGGTGGCGATGTCATCCAGCGTATAGGCCGAGTTGGCGTCGACCTGGAGCGGGATGTCGGGATGCCGCCGGCGGACCGCCCGGACGACGTCTACATCCCACCCGGGGGCGATCTTGAGCTTGATCCGCCGATACCCCTCCTCGACGTATCGATCGACCTGGTCGAGCAGGGCGCCGACCTCGGGCTCGATCCCCAGGCTGACGCCCGAGAGGATCTCCGACCGGGTCGCGCCCAGCAGTCGGGACAGGGGCACGCCGTCGCGGACGGCCAGGGCGTCCCAGCAGGCCATCTCCAGGCCCGCCCTGGCGAAGTGGTTCCCCTTCACCGGCCCGAACAGGGCGATCAGGTCGTCGATCGAGGCCCAGTCCCGGCCCAGGACCCGGGGGACGAGGAAGTCCTTGAGGATGTGCCAGCACGTCTCGGTCGTCTCCGGGCAATAGTAGGGGTCCGAAGGGCTGGCGGACTCGCCCCAGCCCTCGACCCCACCGCCGGCGATCGCCCGGACCAGGATATGGTCGATGTGGTCCTTGGTGCTCGAACTGGTCCGGAACGTCCGGACCAGCGGGAGGCGGACGACGCGCAATTCCACACGATCGATCCGCATGGGGACGGCTCGGGATGGGGGGATCTTGAACCGCCAAGACGCCAAGATCGCCAAGGGAAGACAGAGGAAGAAGGAGAGGAAAAGAAGGACTGAACCGAGAAAACTTGCAATCTAATTCAAATTTTTATATTTAATTACACTACTGTCCGGTTGAAATCCCTTTGAATTCCAGGGTATTTCCGAAATACCCATTCTCGATCTGCTCATTTTGGTCTGAATTGCCTTGAAAACCAGGAGAATCACTGGGGACTTGACAAGAGGATTTGTGATGAAATTTGCCGTTCAGAGAATTGCACGCCAATCGTTTCGCTCCCGAGCGATGACTGGTGTAGGCCCTAATGAGCGGCAAGTCATCACGGACCATCTCGGATCAGGTTTTGGAGCCCAAATGCCATTTTCTCGGTTTCAAGTCGTGCGCGCCTCGCGATGCTCGTAAGTCCGAGGCATCTCGTGGCCTTCATCAAAATTGAGAAACCTCAACCGGACAGTAGTGATTTAATTATTTTTGAATTTTTTGCCTCTTTCTTTCGGCCTCGTCTTCCTCTGTCTTCCCTTGGCGATCTTGGCGTCTTGGCGGTTCAAGATCCCCGTCCCGATAACCCCCGTCCCGGCGGTGGGGTCCGCCTCAGATCGGCTCCTGGATCCAGGACAGGCCCAGCTCGATGGGACCGGAGGGTCCGGTCACGGGGACCAGCTCGCGGGTGGGGTCGCCGGGGGGCCGGCGGCGGACGAAGTCGGGGATGGCGCGGAGGCAGGCGTCCATCAGGTCGACCTCCCAGGCCAGGGGCGGGCGCATCGAGAGGCCCCGCTCCTTGCGGAAGACCGAGGGGTACGCCTCGGGCCCGGCGACCGGCCAGCCGTTCCGCTCGATCGCCTCGAGGTCGACCTCGGGCATGCTCGACTCGTCGTCGAAGGTGACGGTCAGGGCGACCGTCCGCCGGGCCCCCTCCTCGTCGGAGAGCTTGCCGGCCCACATCCGCCGCAGGAGCGTCAGGTCCTCGTAGAGGGCCAGGCCCAGGGTCAGCCCCGACTGGCCCATGATCACGGCGAACCAGGGGCCGCTCTCGTACCGGTCGCACTCGATCCGGATGACCGCCTCGTAGCCCAGCGACCGCCAGGGGGCCCGGCGGTAGAACTCCGCCGCCGCCTCGAACATCCGGCCGACCTGCGCCGGGACGACCCCCGGCATGTCGAGGAGCCCGGGCGGGTCGACCCCCGCCATGTGGCGGGTGAGGTCGTCGAACAGGTAGTCGACCTGGTCGAGCACCTCGGACGGCGAGCACGCCACGCCGATCGCCTCGAAGTGGCCCGCCAGCGCGTCCCAGGGGCCGCCCGGCCGGACCTGGAGCTCGGTCGGGCGGTGCGGCTCGCCCGCGGCGGGGGCCTCCATCGCGGCGGCGACGATGTCCCAGAGCGCCTCGGGCGAGGGGGCCTTCTCGGACAGCGCGTGCGCCAGGACCAGGTCGCGGGTCCGGCTGGAGACCAGGACCATCCAGGGCCGGACCCGCTCGCCGGCGATCTCGACCCGGCGCGAGAACTGGCGGAAGTCGACCTGCCAGGCGTCCATCTCGCTGGGGAGCCGCCGGAGCCGGTCCTGCGCCGCCGGCGACGGGCCGATCGACTCGGGCGCCTGGGGCTTCTTGCGGCGGGGGGCCTTCACCGTCGACCGGACCCAGGCGATCGCGCCCGGGGCCGACTTCCAGGCCGACAGGTGATGCGCCACGTAGAGGATCGCGTCGTCCTCGTCGCCCGGGCTGTAGAACGGCGGGGGCTCCGGCGGCAGGGGCTTGCGGCCGACCAGGTACGCCGGGACGTGCCGATTCGTCTTCTTCGCCGCCTGGAGCAGCTTCCGGGAGGCGGGCGAGTCGCCCACGCGCCGGAAGCCGAGCAGCGCCCGGGAATACGCCCAGGTCGCCGAGTCCTCGTCGAATCGGCCGAGCAGCGCGTCGAGCTCGTCGAGCCGGTCGAGGTTGAGCAGCCATCCGGCCAGGATGTAGCGCACCCCCTGATTGTCGCCGGGGTTGAGCCGGAGCATCGCGTCCAGGTGGTCGACCGCCTCCTGGCGACGGCCCGAGGCCCATTGGGACTCGGCCAGCCCGAGGCGAGCCCTCATGTAGGGGCGGGTCTCGATCAGGCCCCAGAAGTGCCCCTCCGCGTCGCGGAACGGGCCCGGGCCCAGCGCCCGGGTCCCCGCCCCGACCGCCTCCTCGTAGAGGGCCAGGGCCTCCTTGCGGCTCCCGGCGTGCTCGGCCAGCAGGAGGTACGCCTCGGCGCAGTCGGGGCTGGCCTCGATCGCCTTCCTCGCCAGGGCGACCCGCTTCCGGGGGTCGGGGGCCTCGGCCGCCTGCATCGCCAGCCTCCGGGCGACGTCCAGGGGCGACGGATCCCTGGGCGCCCGCCCGGCCCGTCCCCTGGTCGGCTTCGGGGCGACCGGCACGACCTCGGGCCCGCCCTCGGGGACGTCGGACGCCCGGGGTTCGGGCCGGGGTGCCCGCCGGCGCTTCGGGCCTTCGTCGGGCGGCGGCGGCGACTTCTTCTTGGCCATGCGGGCATCCTCCGGGCGAATTCCCCCCTATTGTACCCCCCAGGCAGCGGCAATGCTCCGCCGACCCGGGAGATTCGCCCCGCGACCCGGCCCGGGCCCGTCAGGAATCGACCGGGGTCTCGACCCGGGCGAACCACCCCCGGACCCCGCGACCCGGGCCATCGCCCGGCCGTTCTGGGGCGTCGACGGTCGACCAGGCCGGGGCCTCCTCCTCGACCGGCCGCCAGATCCGCTTGGCGTAGCCGAGCCCTCGGAGCACTTCGAGGATCTCGCTCCACGTCGGGAACGACCGGCCACTCTGTTGCTTGTACTCGTCCATCGCCCGGATGAACTCGCGATCGTCCTCGTCGGAGAGCGAGCAGGGCCGCTCCGGGGCGGGCCGCTCGCGATCTTCCCGCGGATCTGGATCGAAACTCGTCGACCGATTCATCCTCGTTCGCCCCCCATGCCCGTCGTCCGGTTCGGATCGCCCCTCCCCAAGCTCTAGACGTCGAACCCGTCGCCGATGCGGCGGCGTCCGGTTATTGCGACGTCCCGCCCCACGAGCGGGGGAATCGTGCGACACGCGGCCCCCGCCGATCGGGCGTGGCCTATGATTCCCGATCCGGGGGGCGGGGGGGATCGAAGCTCCCGGGTCAGGGGATCCCGGTCGGGGTCCGGCGGCCGCCATCGACGGCGGGCGGCCGGGGTCTCCGGGGACCCCGGCCGCCCGGGATGGTCGGCCGATCGGAGGGCGACGCCACGAGGGGGGCGTCGCGGCCGGATTCAGGGCTTGTCGTTGCGGCCCTTCATCATCTTTTCGAGGAGAGCATTGTCGATCCTGGGTGCGGCCTTCTTCTTCGACGGGTCGGCGTTGGGCGAGGTCGGATAGAGCGGCTGATTCATCCCGGGGAGCTTGTTGGGGTCGTCGTTCTCCCGGACGACGACCGAGTCGGGCCCGGCGGGGGCGGCCGTGGTCGGGACGATCGGGGCGGCACCGGGGCTCCCGGCCGCGCCGGGCTTCCGGGCCGGCGGGACGGGTCGGGCCGGGGCGGGGCCCCCGGCGGCATAAGGGAGTTGGAATTGCGAGTCGGGCAGCCCGCCGGAGAAGTCGGCGCTCTCCTCGTAGGTCTGGACGGTCCCCCGGGAGGGAGGGGGGGAGGCGGCCTGGGCGGCCGAGAGCAGGTCCACGCCCGGGAGCGCGGGCAGGGGCGGCAGCGTGGGGGCCGGGGCGGCCCGCCCGCCCCGGTCGGCCGCGAAGCCGTCGCCGGTCGGCCGGTCGGGCGTCGCGTAGCCGGCCCGCGAGACGGGGTCGGCACCCGGCCGGGATCCCTGGGCGGCCGGCCTCAGGGATTTGACCCAGGCGTCGATCCGCTGATACTGGACGTCGTTGGGCCCGCGGAAGATGGCATTCTTGCTGCCGCCGTGGGGGACCAGGCCGGCCGAGAGCAGGTCGCTCCGCGACGGGTCGTCGGGGTTGACCAGCCGGAGCGTGGCGTCCAGGTTGGCCCGGGCGATGTTGGGGTCCCTCAGGTCGCGACGGTTCTTGATCTCGACCAGCTGGAACTGGCCCGGATATTGCTCATTGTGGCACTTCACGCAGCTCTGCTGGAGGACCGGCTGGACGACGTCGACGAACTGGCCAGCGCGGCGGACCGCCTGGCCGGGCGAGAGGTCGAAGATCACGGGCGGGCCGTTGAATCGCTTCTGGACCTTGACGAAGACGCGGGGGTCGAGGGACCCGGGCGCCTCGCCCCGGGGCATTTCGACCGAGGCCTGCTTGACGTCCGGGTCGGCCCGCCCCTCGTTGGCCCGGAGGTTGGCGAGCATCCGGTCGACCTCGGCGTCGCCGGGGCACATCGCCTGGACGGCCAGGAGTTGCTCGCGGGCCTGCGCGGGGAGGTTCTCGGTCAGGCACCACCGGACCAGCTTGATCCGCTCGTCGGGGTCGCCCACCGGAAGCCGGTCGACCCGGAACCGGTAGAGTTCCTCGACCGAGCCGGCGGCCTTGTCGACCATCAGCTTGGGATAGGGGACCGTCCCGCCGCGCTGGCGGAGGCGGTATAATCCGGCGGGCGTGTCCTCGACGATCTCGCCTCGGATCACCTTGCCGTTGGACAGCAGGAGCGCCGCGAACGTCGGCGCCGGGGTCGGGGTCGGGCCTGGCGGCGCGGCCGGGGCCTGGCCATGGGCGACGGTGGTCGCCAGCCAGATCAGGCCGGGGGCGGCGAGGCCGACGATGGGCGAGCGGTTTGGATGTGACATGGTGGCGGGACGTTAGCCCGCCCCCTACAATCCGTCAAGGCGAACGGTTGCGGCAAAAATCGCGGAATTTTCCCTCAAGTTCCGACAGGACCCGAGACGTCATGGTCCCGCCCGAATCGTCGGCCGCGCTGGAGGAGATGGTGGGCCAGGTCGTCGTGCTCGACCTGAGGTCGAGCTACGTCTGCCTGGGGACCCTGGAGGCGGTCGACCCCCTCTTCTTCGTCGTGCTCGACGCCGACCTGCACGACTTCCGCGACAGCCCGGCGTCCCGCGAGGTCTACGTCTACGACTCGGCCCGGCTGGGGATCCGCCGGAATCGCGCCCGGGTCCTGATCCGCCGCGACGAGGTCGTTGCCATCGCCCGGTTCGACGACATCTCCGAATCGTGAAACGACGGATGATGGCCGAACGGCACGCATTGTGCCGGAAGGAGTTGGATATTCGGTCGGGATCGGCGAATACTCTCCGAGCAGCCCGACGGCGGCCCGCATCCCCGGACTTCGAGGTGACCGACCCATGACACGAATGAGATGGTGGATCGCCCTGCCGGCCCTCCTGCTCGCGACCTCCGGGCCCGCGACGGCCGCCGAGGTCCGCGATAAGGCCGGCCTGTTCTCGCCCGAGGCCGTCAAGAAGGCCCAGTCCGACCTGGACAGGATCGAGGGCCGGTTTTCCGTCCCCGTGACGATCGAGACCGTCGAATCGCTCGATGGCAAGAATATTGACGACGTCCTGCCCGAGCACGCCCGGTCGATCGACGCCCGGGGCCTTTACATCCTGATCGCCCGCCGCGAGCACAAGACCGAGGCCATGACGCACAAGGCCTACCAGAAATATCTGACCCGCTCGCGCGACGTGGCGATCCGCAATTCGTTCGGCCCGGAATTCAAGAAGGGTAACTTCGACGCGGGCCTGGCCATGGGCGTCGAGAAGATTGATTCAATCTTCGCCGAGGCCAAGTCCGAAGCGGGCGGCTCGTTGCGGCCCGCGACCGCCCCGACGGCACCCGCCCCCCGGCGGGGGGCCGCGGCACCGGCACCAATCCCGGCACCGATCGGCCGGGGAGTCAATAAGGAGTCCTGGGGTATGGGCAGCATCCTGACGATTGGGATCGTGCTCCTCGGCGTGTTCCTGGTGATCCGGATCCTGGGAGCCCTCTTCTCCGCCGGGCGAGGCGCGGGTGCCGGCTATGGCGGCCCGGGCCGGATGGGCGGCCCCGGCTACGGGGGCGGCGGTCCGGGATACGGCGGCGGCGGTGGGGGCGGCGGTGGCGGCGGATTCATGTCGAGCATGTTCGGCGGGATCGGCGGTGCCCTCGCGGGCAACTGGCTTTACGATAAATTCTCCGGCGGCCATCACGGCGCGACCACTGATCAGACCGCATACGATCCCAACGCCGGGGCGGGCGCCGTCCCGCAGGACGCCGGGCCCGATTATGTGGGCCCGAATGACGGCGGGGCCGACTGGGGCGGCGGTGGAGCCGACGCCGGCGGCGGAGGCGGCGACTGGGGCGGCGGCGGTGGAGATGCTGGTGGCGGTGGTGGGGGAGACTGGGGCGGCGGCGGTGGCGGTGGTGGGGGAGACTGGGGCGGCGGCGGTGGTGGCGGCGACAACGGTGGTGGCTGGTAATCGCCGCCCCGCATGATTGCCGACGACCTTCGGGAGGACCGCGGACGACCCTGGGGTTGGCCGCGGTTCCCTCATTTCGAAGGCGGTTCGGGACCGCCCTACTCGGCCGAGTTTGGTTTCATTACATTGGTCTGAGAGCGGGACGAGGCACGGGGTGGGCCGGAGTTTCGATGGATTTCTATGCTCGGCGGCTGGAGAAGTTGCGGAGGGCGTTGAGAGTCGATGGGGTGGACGCCCTGCTGGTGGCCTCGGAGGCGAACGTCCGCTACCTCACCGGGTTCACGGGCGAGGCCTCCGCCCTCCTGGTGGGGGAGGATCGGTCGATCCTGGTCTCCGACGGCCGGTTCGCGACCCAGATCGAGCGGGAATGCCCCGGGCTGGAGGTCCACATCCGCCCGGTTGGCCAGTTGCTCTTCGACGGGGTGGGCGCGGTGGTCTCCGGGTTCGGGTCGGGCCGGGTCGGTTTCGAGCCGTCGTCGCTGAGCGTGGCGAATTTCGAGGTGCTCAAGGACAAGGCGAAGACGATCGAGTGGCGCGGGGTCGGCGGCCGGGTCGAGGCGCTCCGGGCGATCAAGGATCGGCGGGAGGTCGAGGCGATCCGCGAGGCGGTCACCCAGGCCGAGCGGGCCTTCGCCATGCTCCGGGCCGGGCTCCGGGCGGAGGATTCGGAGAAGGACGCGGCCGACGACCTGGAAGGCTACCTCCGCCGGTGCGGGGCGTCGGCGGCGAGCTTCCCGCCGATCGTGGCCGTCGGCCCCCGGTCGGCCTTGCCGCACCACCGGCCGACCCGCGAGGCCCGGGTCGGAGACGCCGACTTCGTCCTGATCGACTGGGGTGCCTCGGCCGGGCCCTATAAAAGTGACTTGACGAGGGTCCTGGTCACCGGTAAGGTCACTCCCAAGTTCGAAAAGGTTTATCGGATCGTCCTGGCGGCCCAGGAGCGCGGGATCGCCGCCCTGAGGCCCGGCGCGAAGGCCGGCGACGTCGACGCCTCGGCCCGATCGGTGATCGAGGAGGCGGGCTTCGGTCGCTATTTCACGCACGGGCTGGGGCACGGGGTCGGGCTGGAGATCCACGAGAAACCCTTCTTCCGCCGCGACGACCGGACCACGATCCGGCCGGGCATGGTCGTCACGATCGAGCCGGGGATCTACCTGCCCGACTGGGGCGGGATCCGGATCGAGGATGACGTGCTGGTCACGCCCGACGGCCCCGAGGTCCTGACCCACGTCCCCAGGTCGCTCGACGAGGCCTCCCTCCGCTGAGCCCCGATCCCGATGACCTTCCGAGGGCCGGGGAGCCGCCCCGGCCCCCCTCGACGACCGTTCGAAAGGCGATCAGGCATGCCGGAGCCGGAGAAAACCGAGGATTCGCCCCCGTCGTCCGACGTCCGGGCGATCCGCCACCTCGTTCGCCTGATGAAGCGATACGACCTGACGGCGATCGACATCATCGAGGGCCCGACCCAGATCCGGCTCCGTCGACGGGGCCAGGAGGGCCCGGCCGTCGCCCCGGCCCCGGCGACGACGCCGGCCCCGGCGGTCGCCCCGGCGGCCCTCACCAGGGCCGCGACGCCGCCCCCCGCGCCGGCCCCCTCGGGCTCGGTGATCGGGAGCCCGATGGTGGGGACCTTCTACTCCTCCAGCTCGCCCGACGCCCCGCCCTTCGTCACCGTCGGCGCCGCCGTCCGGCCCGAGACCACCGTCTGCGTCATCGAGGCGATGAAGGTCTTCACCGACATCCCCGCCGGGGTCTCCGGGACCATCACCGAGATCCTCGTCAAGAACGGCCAGCCGGTCGAGTTCGACCAGGCGATGTTCCGCGTCAACCCGGCCTGAAACACCGGGACCAGGGCCGGGGGCTCGGGGCTCGGGTCCGCTCCTATCTCGCCCCGCGACCGAGTCGTGAGTCCTGAGTCCTCCGAGAAATTGTCGATGTTTCAGCGCATCCTGGTGGCCAACCGAGGCGAGATCGCCCTGCGGATCATCCGCGCCTGCAAGGAGCTGGGGGTGGAGGTCGTCGCCGTCTACTCGCAGGCGGACCGCGATGCGCCTTACCTGGCGCTTGCCGACCGGGCGATCTGCATCGGCAAGGGGGTGAGCTCGGATAGCTACCTGAACATCCCCCGGCTGATCGCGGCGGCGGAGATCGCCGACGTCCAGGCGATCCACCCCGGCTACGGCTTCCTGAGCGAGAATCCCCGGTTCGCCGAGGTCTGCGGCGACTGCAACTTCACGTTCATCGGCCCGTCCCACGAGGCGATCCGCCGGATGGGCCTGAAGACCGAGGCCAAGGCGGTCGCCGCCGCCGCGGACGTCCCCTGCGTCCCCGGCTCCGACGGCCCGGTCGGCGACGGCGCCGAGGCGCTCCGGCTGGCCCGGTCGATCGGCTTCCCGGTCCTGATCAAGGCCGCGGCCGGCGGCGGCGGCAAGGGGATGCGGGTCTGCCGCGACGAGTCGACCCTGGGCGCCATGCTCCGGGGCGCGCGGAACGAGGCCGAGGCCGCGTTCAAGAACTCCAGCGTCTACCTGGAAAAGTTCATCGACCGCCCCCGCCACGTCGAGGTCCAGATCCTGGCCGACTCCCACGGGAATGTCGTCCATTGCTGGGACCGCGACTGCTCGCTCCAGCGCCGGCACCAGAAGCTGGTCGAGGAGGCCCCCGCGCCGACCCTCCCGCTGGAGGTCCGGGTCAAGCTCGGCGAGGCCGCCGTCCGGCTGGCCAGGGCCGCCGGCTACGTGAACGCGGGGACCTGCGAATTCCTGGTCGACGCCGACCACAACTTCTACTTCATCGAGGTCAACGCCCGGATCCAGGTCGAGCACCCGGTCACCGAGATGGTCACCGGGATCGACCTGGTCCAGCAGCAGATCCGGATCGCGGCCGGCGAGCCGCTGCCGTTCTCCCAGGCCGAGATCGCCACCCGGGGCCACTGCTTCGAGTGCCGGATCAACTCGGAGGACCCCGACCACGACTTCCGCCCCTCGCCCGGCCGGATCACCGCCATGCGGGTCCCGGGCGGGCCCGGGGTCCGGTGGGACTCGCACGCGGAGGTCGGCTACTCCGTCCCGCCCAACTACGACTCGCTGGTCGGCAAGCTGATCGCCCACGCCCCGACCCGCGACCGGGCCATGGCCACCATGCGTCGGGCCCTGGACGAGCTGTCCATCGAGGGGATCCGGACCACCATCCCCCTCCACCGGCGGATCTTCCGCGACCGCGACTTCATCGCCGGCCGGGTGGATACCACCTGGGTCGAGCGCGTCCTGATGCCCGCCCCGGCCCCCCCGAAAGCCTGAGAAGCCCCCGCCCGGGCGGCCGGGCAACGACAAAGGTCCCGGACTCGCGAGATGCGAGGCCGGGACCGTTGGGTCCGGTCGGATCGGTCGAACTTACCCGGCCGGGCGGCGGCGGGCGGCGACGAAGCCCACACCCGCCAGGCCCAGGCCCAGCATCGCCAGCGAGGCCGGCTCGGGCACCTGCCCCCCCGCCGACACCAGCACGCTGATGTTGCCGTTGCCGGTGGGGACGTTGTTGACCGTCGGCGGGGTGTAGCTGACGTTGGACAGCGTATAGGTCACGCTGTCGACCAGGATCGTGCCGACCAGGCCCGCGCCGGTGCCGGTCGAGGTGACGCCGGCGCCCGAGAAGCCGGTCGCGGTGAAGGTGCTGACCTCGCCGCCGCTGTCGCTCCGCGAGAAGGTCAGGGTCCCGTTCAGGGTGACCGTGCCGGTGGCGCCGCTGCCCGGCGGCGGGACGTTGGTGATGGCGATGGCGTCGCTGACGTTGACGGTGGTCGTGTCGGAGGCGGGCGGCGCGGTATTGCTGGTCAGGGCGACGTCGGCGAGGTTGATGAACGTCAGGCCGCTCAGCGTCGTGCCGGAGGAGACCGGGCCGATGGTGACGACCGAGCCGCCGAACGTCGTGGAGGCGGGGGTCATGGTGGACGTGTAGGTGAAAGCGGCACGGGCCTGGCCGCAGAAGGTCGAGGCGGCCACCAGCGCCAGGGCGCCCGACAGGCGAAGCCGATTAAGGATGATCATCCTGAGCAATCCTCCGGTGAATCCGAGTCTTGTTCGATGGTGGGAAGCCCCGGGCCTCTCCGGCCTCCGGTGCCGGGCGCGAAGGCCGGGCCTCATCGGTCAGCCTGACGACCCGGGGACGGCGGCACAATGACAGATCCATGGATTCTCCGCAAGACGAGATGGCGGGAAGGTGATCGATCCCGACCCGGCCCGGGCCGCCCCCCGACGATCGGCATCATCCCCCCGCCGGGGCGGGCCGGCGGCCAGACGGGCCCCTCGCCCTTGTGGGCCCGCCTGGTCTTGCATTAGAGTCGGTCGGGGATCCGTGCGGATGGGGCCGATCGGAGGGCGGTGCGTGGCGTTCCTGGAGTCGGCCCTCGACCGGCCCGTCCGTCGCGGCAAGGTCCGCGACGTCTACGACCTGGGCGACCGCGTCCTCCTGGTCGCCACCGACCGGATCAGCGCGTATGATTGGGTCCTGCCCACCGCGATCCCCGACAAGGGCCGGGTCCTGACCGGCCTGAGCGCCGCCTGGTCCGACCGGCTGGCGATCCGGTATCACCTCCTCTCGACCGACGTCGACGCCGCCGGCCTCGACCTCGCGCCCGAGGTCCGCGAGGCCCTGGTCGGCCGGGTGATGATCGGCCGGAAGTGCGAGGTGATCCCCTTCGAGTGCGTCGTCCGGGGCTACCTCTCCGGCAGCGGCTGGCGCGAGTACCGCGGGTCGGGGACCGTCTGCGGGATCCCGCTCCCCCGGGGCCTGGTCGAGTCCGACCGCCTCCCCGAGCCGATCTTCACCCCCGCCACCAAGGCCGAGGCCGGCCACGACGAGAACGTCCCGTTCGGCCGGATGGCCGACGCGATCGGCCGGGATGAGGCGGAAAGCCTCCGGGCCCGGAGCATCGACCTCTACCGGGGCGCCGCGATCCACGCCGGATCGGCGGGCCTGATCCTGGCCGACACCAAGTTCGAGTTCGGCCGCGACCCCGCCACCGGCGAGGTCCTCGTGATCGACGAGATCCTCACCCCCGACAGCTCGCGCTACTGGCCGATGGACCGCCACCGCCCCGGCGGCCTGCAACCCTCCTTCGACAAGCAATACGTCCGCGACTGGCTCGACGCATCCGGCTGGGACAGGGCGAGCCCGCCCCCGGCATTGCCCGATGACGTGGTGGCGCGGACCCGCGATAAATACATCCAGGCGTATGAGATCCTGACCGGTCAACCGTTCCCGTGGAAATGACATGCTCCGCTACCTGACCGCCGGCGAGTCGCACGGGCCGGCCCTGACGGCGACCGTCGAGGGATTCCCCTCCGGGATCGCGCTCGACGCCGAATTCATCAATCGCGAGCTGATCCGCCGCCAGGGGGGATACGGCCGGGGGAAGCGGCAGACCCTGGAAACCGACCTGATCATCGTCGAGGGCGGGACCTACCACAACGTCACCACCGGCGCCCCGATTGCCCTCCGCCTGGTCAACAACGACGCCAAGCTCGAACGCCTCCAGGAGCCCCCCGCGCCCCGGGGAGGCCACATCGACCTGGCCGGCTCGATCAACTATCAGACCGGGATCCGCCAGGTCCTCGAACGCGCCAGCGCCCGAGAGACCGCGATGCGGGTGGCGGTCGGGGCCCTGGCCAGGCTCCTGCTCCGCGAGCTGGACATCACCGTCTTCGGCTACGTCCGCGAGATCGGCGGGGTAGCAGGGCCGACCTGGCCGGCGGTCGACTTCGACCCGGCTACCCGCGACGCCAGCCCGGTCTACACCCTGGGCCCCGCCGCCGACGCCGCCATGACCGCGGCGATCGACGCCGCGAAGGCCGCCGGCGACACCCTGGGCGGGGTGGTGGAGGCGGTCGTGACCGGCTGCCCGATCGGCCTGGGGAGCCACGCCCAGTGGGACCGCAAGCTCGACGCCCGGCTGGCGATGGCCGTGATGAGCATCCAGGCGATCAAGGGCGTCGAGATCGGCCTGGGTGCCGAGGCCGCCCGCCGCCCCGGCTCGAAGGTGATGGACCCGATCGCCCACGACGCCGACCACCCCGAGTCCGACCGCCGCCTCGGCTTCCGCCGCCCGACCAACAACGCCGGCGGGATCGAGGGCGGCACGTCCAACGGCGAGCCGATCGTGGTCCGGGCCGCGAAGAAGCCGATCAGCACCCTCGCCGCCCGGGGCCCCTCGGTGGACATGGCGACCCGCCAGCCCCGCCCCGCCGCCTACGAGCGGTCCGACGTCTGCGCCGTGCCCGCCGCCTCGGTGATCGTGGAGAACGTGGTCGCCTTCGAGATCGCCGCAGCCGTCGTCGAGAAGTACGTCGGCACCAGCCTCCTCGCCATCCGCGCCGCGATGGCCGCGATCCACGACCTCAACCGCCGCCACCTCGCCGACATCGGCAAGACCGCAGGCCGTCCCTGATTCGTAGCCGTTTACGAGGTGGTGTCGGTGAGATCAAGCGACTTTGGTTCTCGGCTGGCCGATCGGCAAGAGCGAGGGGTCGGTTGACCTCGATGATCGGCCTCGAAGCACGATGTCATTGATTCCAGCAGGCTGCGTCCTTGCTGGCGGCAGGTCGCTACCACGCTCCGAGTTCGCTCCACGAACCGTCCGCGTCTCTCACGATCCGTTCCACCGCCGATCCGTCGCCAGATCACCGCGAATTGCAACGCTCGCTCCGCCGCGTTGTTCGTCGGCTCGATCCCTTCAGTCCTCGCGAATGTCCAAGGCCCCTCTTGCCCCTTGAGGATTTCGAAGCACGTCAACGACGTCCTGGCGCAACCGCACTTCGACGTCTCTTTTAGGGTCTGGCGAACCTAACGACGCCGCCTAGTCATCCGGTCCGGGTCGGCCGGCGTCGAGGGTCGGACATGGGAAGCAGGGTCCGAAGGCCGGGGTCGGTCGCGGTCGAGGACAGCCGGTCGATCGGGGCGGGCCAACATGGATCCGGGTTCGTCCTCGCGATCGAGGCCGATCCGGGCGGATCTCACCGGGTCGGCGGCGGGACCGGGCCCACCCCGGCGGCGGGGGGGGCGTCCCAGATCCGGGCCGTCTTGTCCCAGCTCGCGGTGAGGATCCTCGACCCGTCGGGGCTGAACGATGCCGAGATCACCTCCTTCGCGTGCCCCTTGAGCGCGAGGAGTTCGGCGCCGGACATCGCGTCCCAGACCCGGGCTGTCCGGTCGGCGCCGGCGGTGACGATCCGCGACCCGTCCGGGCTGAACGACGCCGAGGTCACCAGGTAGGTGTGGCCGGTCAGCACGAGTAGACCATTGCCCGTGTTCGCGTCCCAGACCCGCGCGGTGTTGTCCTCGCTGGCGGTGACGATCCGCGAGCCGTCGGGGCTCCACGACGCACCGGAGAGCGCGTCGGTGTGACCGACCAGGGCTCGGAGCAGGGCCCCGGACCGGGCGTCGCAGATCCGGGCCGTCCGGTCCCAGCTCGCGGTGAGGATCTTCGACCCGTCGGGGCTGAACGAGGCCGAGGAGACGGTTTTCGTATGCTCCTCCATCGAGAAGACCGGGGCGCCGGACTTCGCGTCCCAGACCCGGGCCGTCCGGTCCGCGCCCCCGGTGACGATCCGCGACCCGTCCGGGCTCCAGTTCGCCGCCAGGACCAACCCGTCATGGCCTTTGAGGGTCAGGAGCCGGGAGCCGGTCCGGGCGTCCCAGGCCGAGGCCGTCCCGTCGAAGTGCCCGGTCACGACGCGGGAGCCGTCGGGGCTCCACGACGCCGAGACCATCGGGCCGCCATCCCCCCCCAGCGCGCGGACCCGCGCGCCGGTCCGCGCGTCCCAGACCCGGGCCGTCCCGTCCAGGCTGGCGGTGAGGACGCGCGACCCGTCCGGGCTCCACGACGCCGAGTTGACCGATCGCCCGTGGCCCGTCAGGTCCAGGGACGGGGCGGCGGGCCTGGCGGCCCAGACCCGCGCCGTGTGGTCGTGGCTCCCGGTGGCCAGGCGCCGGCCGTCGGGGCTCCACGACGCCGAAGAGACATAAGCCCGGTGGCCCTCCAGCGCGAGGATCTCGGCGCCGGACCTAGCATCCCAGACCCGGGCCGATTTGTCCCAGCTCGCGGTGACGACCTCCGACCCGCCCGCGCTGAACGACGCCGAGACCACGGGGGCTTCGTGCCCCTTGAAGACGACGAGCTCGCGGCCGGTGGTCGCGTCCCAGGCCCGCGCCGTGTTGTCGAGACTTCCGGTGACGACGCGCGACCCGTCGGGGCTCCACGACGCCGAGACCACGCGCTCGGCGTGCCCGCTGAGTTCGAGGAGTTCCGCGCCGATCGAGGCGTCCCAGATCCGGGCCGTCTTGTCTCAGCTCGCGGAGACGACGCGCGAGCCGTCGGGGCTCCACGACGCCGACGCCACCAGGCCGGCGTGCCCCTTCAATGCGAGGAGCTGGGCCCCGGTCGAGGCGTCCCAGATCCGGGCCGTCCGGTCCGCGCCCGAGGTGACGATCCGCGATCCGTCCGGGCTGTACGACGCCGAGGTCACCATGCTCGGGTGACCTTCCAGCGAGAGGATCGGGGCGCCGGACTTCGCGTCCCAGACCCGGGCCGAATCGTCCCAGCTCGCGGTGACGACGCGCGAGCCGTCGGGGCTCCACGACGCCGAGGTCAATCGCCCGCCGTGCCCGGCCAGGGTCCGGATCGCCGCGCCGGACCGGGCATCCCAGATCCGCGCGGTCTTGTCGTAGCTCGCGGTGAGGAGCTTCGTCCCGTCCGGGCTCCACGACGTCGACAGGACCGGAGCGGTGTGGCCCTTCAGCGCGGGAACCTCGGCGCCGCAGAGGTGGAAGACGTGGCGCCATTCCCATCCCCGGAGGTCCGTCCTCGTCCCCTCCAGGAGGGAGAGGGCCGAGACGACGTCCTTGTCGCGCAATTCCTGCCGGGCGATCTGGATCGTCCGCCCGTAATCGAACCGGGCCAGCGTCTCCCGGGCCCGCCGCTCCGCGTCGTGGGCCGACTCGGCGTCGGCCCGGGCCCGCCCCTCCGCGTCCCGAGCCAGGACGGCCGACCCCCGGGCCCGCTCGGCGTCCCTCCAGAGGACCGCCAGGCTGGCGCCGAAGCCGCCCAGGACCAGGACCGCCGCCGAGAGCACGTAGGCCGCCGCCAGGGTCGGCTTGCGCCGGGCCCACT
>JAABUK010002808.1_pt1 | contig 30631 bp, 38 predicted proteins | sample 5559141 | NCBI WGS metagenome assembly JAABUK01 (sample SAMN10711869, study PRJNA513367) | rock metagenome | isolation source: Antarctica rocks | place: Antarctica: Victoria Land, Pudding Butte nord | collected 2016-01-03
ATGGCCGCAAGGCTGCAAGGCTGCATGGCTGCAAGGCTGCATGGCTGCATGGCTGCATGGCTGCCAAGCTGCATGACTGCATGGCTGCAAGGCTGCAAGGCTGCATGGTCCCTGCCAGTGTCCAAGCTGCATTGCATTTCATGCAGAAATCTGCAGTGCTGATGCAGGGTGTCATAGGCTTGCCTTTAATGCACCGGTGCCGTGTAGGTCACAACAGCTATAACAGTATGATAACAGTAATCGGCTGCAGGAGCTGATACTGACAGCCCCACAGCTTGAGACTGGTCTGTTTGAGTGCTCAGAACTGAGTGGCTTTAAAATATGTGCAGCAGCTGGGGTACAATGTACATATTTAGTGCAGCCAGCTACAAAAAGGCGGCTTCACCAACGGTCCACAACAGCAATCACCAATGATCAACGACAATCAGCCTCAGCAGGAGTTTCATGGAGTAGCCTGAAGAGCCTTATCAAACACAACTGTGCTCCACAATCAGGTGACAAGTCGACATCTGATTGTGTGTGAGCACATCAGTACGTGCAGCGGTGATGAGAGAATCAGCAGGGTTGGTGCCGTCAGTACTGCAGCAAGAGAATCTGGTGCAAGCTAGTATACTTGCCAGGTATTGGCTGAATCTGCTGTTTAATGGCCCTTTGCAATGATAAGCTGACATTTCAAGTTCCAGATGATTTGCCATTAGAGTTCCTGATGGCTTCACTGCACATGTTCACCCATGAGAAGTGGAAGTGGCAGTCCGCATGTGTCTGCTCGACATTGATCTTGATTACGCAACAAGTAACATGAATGCCTTGTCACTTCTGCGCAGGCCTTCGTGACCTGGTCCTGACGTCAACAGTCATTGCACAGGCACACAGACCCGTCTTCTAGCCACCAACTCTGTTGATCACTTAGAGTTCTAGCACATATGGGTTTGTGAGGCCAAGCTGCAAGTCAGTTAGTTGTAGTGTCCAATGGATGAGCAATAATCATGATCCCAAAGCTTCTACAGAAGAGTGTCTACTGAAAAGTACCACAATGATTGCTGTTGCAGGCCGCAGCTGTGTGAGCTTGTCATATGCATGCATGCACAAGCACTGAAATTACAATGCTTAAGCCAGCTTACAAACGTGACCACTTGTTGCAAAATGTCCAGTTGACAAAAAGACCTCATCATGTCAGCGCTTGTGGAAAAGCAAGCGCAGGATAAAACTCAGCGCAACGTATTATTGCTTCGGTGGCCAGAGAACCTGACGTTGATGTATCTTGTGCAACCAATCTGCGACACTAAGTCCAGGCCAATCACAAAATCTGCAACATTAGTCCAGGCTACATCGGTGCCAGCCAGCCCTAATCCAGGCCTGGGGCAGGGAAAATGGCTAATTGAGCAGGCAAATTTTCGGACATGTGGACTTTCAGTAAGTAGGTTTGCAATTCTCGAACTGTCCGCTGAACGAGACGACCGTTGTCAACGCTGTGCTGACTTCGACCTGACACCGTTAAGCAGCCATGGCGAGAACATACATCGGCTTGCTTGTTGCATGCACCCTGCTCTGCGGTGCTTCTGCTTTTGAGTGGCATACTTGTGCCGAAGGGAAGGCTGATGTAAGCCATGTTGCGCTGTCACCTGACCCTCCTCAAGCTGGCGATACTATCAGTTTTTCCATCGATGCAGAGTCAAGTAAGCTCCTGCTAAATACGTTTCCTCATTGCACAAGCCTGCGGACCTGGTATATGCTCACCACCGTTGCTTTGACTGCACAGCACTATGGCATATGTAGCACCATTCTGTTGAGCTCTGTATCTGTTTGCAGAGATTGCTGTCGCCCAGGGATCTGTTGCTATTGCTGTTGCATTCAGAGGCCTTCCTGTCTACTCTGAGACTAAGGACCTCTGTGAAAGAACAACGTGCCCTGTCCAAAAGGGTCCTCTAAATCTGAGCTACGATGAGTACCTGCCACCCATCGTGCCTCCAGTGAGTATGCTCACACACTGTAGTTTTGTCTGTGTCGTAGCTGCTCATCAAAGGCCCTGCATGTGCTGCCATATGTATGTTCTGCCAGCTTTAGGGCACCAGCCATTGACAGCTCCTTTTGTCAAATTGACACCTGTACAGAAGTTGTGCGGCAGGCAGACAGCACTAATCATGTTTGAGAGTACCTCTGGTATGCTGTGTGTACTTCAAGTGCTGTGTGCCACTGCTGAATGTGCTGTTTGCAGGGCCCTTACGTCGTGACCATTAGCGTCACTAGTGGAGAAGCCACTGAGGTGGCTGACCAGTTGTTATGCCTGGAAGTAGACTTTGAAATTGCACCACCAGGAGCAGCCGATGTTCTGGAAGATATCTCTTCAGAACTTAAGTCTAAGCTGCACTCTGGGCGTAGAGCATTGGCTTAAAGAACTTGATGCAAGCCAGCAGGCGCTGTTGGGCATCAATACTGTTTAGATTGTACACATATACCATGTTCTGCAGGTGGCATGCTGCTTATACAAGGTAGCGCGCTTAGGTAGCATTACTGCTTGTCACAGCCCTGATCATGACCACTGTGTGTCATCTGCAAAGTACAGCAAGGTCGACTTGTGCATGACTTTTGCTGTTTAAGCCACAATAATAGCCTTTGCACTTTGTTCCAGCTTTTGTATTCGGCAATTCAGTACATCTCATGTCAACTTTAGTTTGCTGTACAGCTGCAGCCAACCCATTCTGCACAAGTTTTCAGACGGATTATTTTACACACACTGATCATAGAGCAAAACAGATCGTCAATATCCTTGGCCAGGTCGTTTACAATGCATTGCACATGACTGCACGAATCCACGAGTTGCTCGCAACAATATCTACATCTGCATGCTGCTTTTGATGCAAAGATGCTTGTACCTGGCCATGGCATAACGCTTAGCCTGTTTTGTTGACAAACTAGTGCCAATACAGACAATTGCAGGCTCTAGATTGCCTATAGGTCGTGGGTCCCTGGTATGCAACCTAAGTTGAAGTCGGATGTTGCTTAATAAGCCAAGTGTGATGACATGCCAACACTTAGCCAAATGTTACAAGCAAAGAATGGGAGGCAAAAGCCATTTCACCAGCAGAAATGCAACGCACGACAGTGTGTCACAGGGATCAACTTGGCATCAAAAAGATGCAGATCCACCAGCGAAGGCCAGTTTCTTTCTGATCTTGAAAGCAAGTATGGCAAGTTGGTGTAATCCATCATTGTGCAAATTTGGGGCAAAGTTGTGCACAGTTCTGATCATGATACAACACTTGTAGAAAGCCAGTCAGAGCCATAGCAATAACTTGCCAGTCAGCACAGCCTGACAGCAGCTGCAGTGCAGGCGAGAAACCCAGGAACATGCTTTACAATGTTTGCACACTGTACTGTCATCAAGCAAGACACAAAGTGCATGAGTTGCAATTGCGTGCGCTGCTCTCTAAGCTCCAGTCACAAAGTCTTGCCAATGCCACACAGCAACTACACACTCCTCATTGATTATGAGTCAGTATGCCTCACAGACTCAGTCAGCAATCAATCATGCTCAAGTTCATGTGGGTGGATAGGTCTTGTCAAGGGTATGACTGATTTGCCTTCCTTATCCCTTGACATGGCTTTGCGCATATCATAAGCGTTCTCATCCCCGCTATAGTATCCCAACACCGTTCTGTATATACTGTAGCCAAACTGCAGCAGCACAGCATACATAGCAGGGTGTTCATCAACATTGCAAAGCATAGCAATGACATGTGTTTCATGTGAATGCACGAATGCCATGCTGACGGCGGAGGGTGCTCTCTGCCTGCTTACCTTGTTGTACATCTGAATAGCGCTGGCATTGGAAACGCGCACAAACAGGTCTACAAAATAAGCCTTGTGTACTTTCTTTGTTATGTCTTCTAAATCATCCATCAGCTTTTTGGCCAGCCGCTGCCGCCTGTAAGCATTCTTCCCAATAAACATTGTCGGAATAGGCGGTCATGACACAAAGAGCAACGCCTGGCTGTTGTGCTACCTGTATTCAGGAGCAACAGTAACAGCGGTGACGTGGCCGTGCCATTTTACCCCTTCACCCTCTGACTTGCCCAAGATGTATCCCATGATCTCTTTGCCAGGACCATCTGCTGTGATACAGTACTCTGGCCAGTTTGCAAGATACTGAAGGTAAAAAGGTAGGTTGTACTGCAAGCATGAGTCTCAGTTGAGTGGACATAGACAAATCAAACAAGACTCCTAGCTTGCGCAATGTACCGTCTCTGTGAAGTAGTCCAGGTTGACTCCGTTGAAATGGAACAGATCATCGCATATGAAGCGTCTCGTGGACGTCATCCGGGTTCAAAGCTTGACAGGTCCTCAAGCAGAATCAATCGCAACCCTCACAATCCACGCAACATTTCTCTGGAAGAACAGTGAACATTGATGGCGTCGAAGCCACACAAAAGGTGACGTGTTTGTGCGCACCGGGCACGCTCCGTTGATTGCGCAAACCTACTGCAGCACCTGCGCTCTGTTTGCTCCGAAACCATTCGAGACAGAAACAGGCTGAGCGTGAATTACGCAATCAGATGGCCAATACCAATGGCTTGAGTAACGAGCAGCTGCTAAGCGAGCTTGAGAAGCGAGCGTCAGATGCAGAAAATCGTCTGAGTGTCTTGGAACGTGGTAATGAAGGTCTGTGGTTGTCCGTTAAGCTCATAGACAAGCTGCGCATGTCCATTGCTGGATTGCAATCTGTTATGACGCAGGTTCACGTACTGGGGCTTCGCCAGACGTGATCCAGGTTCTGCAAATTGTCAAGGCATTACTGGTTAAGGCCAAAGATCGCCAGATTGAGCTAGAAAAGAGCGAGGCTCAACTGACAAAATCGGCTAAGCAGGTGCGTTCTGTCTCGATATGAAGTCCTTCTGCAGGCTGCTTGCTTGACTAAGGCTGTTTGTCATCACTTCTCTGTATGCAGCTTTCACATTCATACCAAGGCATACTGCCTAGTATGCTACCAAGACAGCTAGTAGTATACATTGCACATCCTGATACTAGCTATGTACAGTCAGCTTGTGGTTTGCAGACCAAGACAGCAGTCGACACTCTCCAGGCCAAGAACAGCAAGCTTGAATACCAGATCTTGCATCTCAAGCGTGCTGTGAAAGACGCTGATGCTGCAAAGTCATCTCAGGCTCCGAATTAGCTTCTGGAACAAGTGATTGTCAAAGGCAGGAGTGGTGTACAAAGTAATGTGGCAACACAGCATATGGCGACAGCCTAATGACCCATTGCAGATGAAGCTACTTCGCAAAATGCAGGCTGATTGCTGTTGACCACCTCATATCCAAAGTGTTCAACCCTGAGCTACAGCACTAAAAAGCAGATGCTTGAAGCAGGTTATGCTGCATCATCAGCACTGATTGTACATGCGTGAGCATATACCAGTGTACATTTGAGCTTGAGCTGTATATGTGTTACATTGCTTTTTAGTCACTCTGCTCATTTGCTAGCAGCATTCTCAGAAGAATCTACAGACTGCAGCTCATACATACAAAGCAGTCACACAGCATAGCTGAAGCACATAAAGATCTATTGCAAACTTTGCAGCCCATCAACTATGGCCACTTCAGAGCTTGATCTGAGCTGTCTTTGTAACACCGCCCAGAGCTCAGGCATTTGGAGCCGAAGTTACACCAAAAGATGTGCTGGCATATCTTCTTGTGTACTCATGAAAACGCCTGACCTTCCATGATACCAGGATCTGGGATTGTTTGGCATGTATCACGTAGGGGACAAGCTGCTCACAGGTGGCTGCGCATAAATCAGCACATGGCAAGACTGCAGACCCCTCACTTTCTGCATTGAAACTGCTTGTCTGCCAGTGTAACGGCCACTACGTTACACTGGTCACTCAATAATACTGGAATATCTTATTGCAGTCACTCTTCTTCACTTGTATCGACGGATGAGATCTTTCTACCTCAATAAGGCGTGTTCTTCGCGCCACCCAACAGCGTGAAAACTCTTGCCTACGTTACAGTGGTTTCGGAGCCAGGGTTTTACCTCAGCTCCTGCTTCTCAAGTGCAGCTTCAGCCACAAGGCAACATTGCAAGCCAGGCGTTGACTGCTGCTGCAAAGCAGCCTACCATCTGGTGTATTGCTGGCGCTTCTGAGGCCTCGTCCTGAGTAGATCTGTTTTGTTCTATCCTGCAGTTGCCAAAGACAAGGACGAAAGTCGCTTGACGTCAGACGCGTGAACTCCCTGCTCACATTTGTTCTCAGATGCTGGCGGCAGCGTGACAAGCAGATCCACACGTCAGGTATGACGCCTCACTTGTTTACTTTTTGCAACGCTGCCGTGTCTCAGCTTCTTTGAGTCATATTTGTATTTCGTATCCTTGGCCTTCATCTTCAGGTGTAGCGAGCGACAAGTCGATATCTGCATCAGGATGACGACTCTCAGTCAGCTGGAGATTAAAAAAAAGGAGATCGCCGATATCGAGGCAGAGATGCTGAAAACCCAGAACGCTCTTGCTGCTACTCAGAGCACAGAGGACGTAGCTTGTCTGCGCCAGTGGCTAGACCGATTACACCAAGAGAAGATCATCCGCTGTAAGCAAGAAACCATTTTGCTGCAAACCCAAGTGTCAGGTAAGCACTGCCTGCCATGCCACTTGTTGCCACCAGTTGGCTGAGCTGCATGCACACTTGTTTCAGTACATGATCTCATCAAGGCCCCAGACCACCAGAAGAGTGCTATCAGTCTTATACTTGGTGTCAAACGTCATGCTCCCCCAGGACTTTTCGTTCTGGTGATAAAAAGTGTACATTTCTGTTGTAAACAAAGTGTTGACTTTACAACAAACAAGTTGGCATGTTTGATGCACACAATTTGCTTAAGGCACACACTCACCAAATCAAATGCGAATGCACACACTCACCAGATCAAGTGCAAGCTCATAGACTGTCTCAGACTTCAGGCTCTTGACCTAGTGTTGCAAGGCATTTGGTCAACCTTTATGCAGGCCTTCAGCATGTCTTGCACTGCAAGTATTCATCATTGACTGCAGTCCATACCCACAGCTCAGATGCACTGTGCCTAGCAACACTGTTTCAAAGTCACAGTGATGTCTCAGCATGTTGGTCTCATGACAAACCTTCTCTATGTTGCAATGGTAACAGGCTGATGGTGCAATCTGTTTGCAATCAGCCACGCCAACCTTTTCGTGTATCACCTTGCAGGTCCGGGTCGAGTTGGTTTTGGAGTGACAGCTGAGCAAGATGAATTTTCAGATTATGAATTTGAGCTTCCCACATCCAACAATCAAGTCCTTCTGGAGGACATTCACAAGCAATTGGACTTGCATAAACCGCCTCTTAGACTCAGAACTGTGAACAATATGCCGGCGGCAGCAAGACCTGGCAACAGGACTTTGGCAGCTAATTTCAAGGATGGTGATAGGCTTAAGCTGGTGGTTGACATTGCGCCAGGTGATTCAACATGAAAGCAATGGTTCCTGTTACAACCTAAACCTTTGCTGTTCATGATTAGTTGCATGCATGGATCGCTTTAAAACCTTGAATTTGATGTGCTTCTTGCACGCAGGACATGCGTACTTTGATGCTTATCCAAGGCCTTACGAAGGATTCACAAAATGGTTGCCATGGTCTTGGATACATCAATGAGTCTGTTGCCATGTGGATCCACCAGAAGGCCGAGCCATGCATCAAAACAAGGTGTACAGCGTGGCACCACGACACCACCAAGAACAAGAAAGAAGGGCACTGCAAAGTTACCTTAACCAGAGATGCGATGTGCTCCTCCACCTGGTTCCAGATGGCTGTACACCACCATGCAGATGCAGGCCGGCCCATTACCAATCAGATCACATCCAGTGGCCATTGGGAGTGGGAATCAAGCAGTTTGCTGAGAAGCCAATGACCTGCAGCAATGCTTGGGCACGCTTAACCAAATGCTGCAGTACCTGCATAGGCAACAGCAAATGCAGCAGCAACAATACATGCAATAGCAGTAACACCAAAGGCAACAAGAGGGGTTGCAATGTCCTCCTGCACACGTAATGGTAACAGCACATTCAACAGCGCTGGCACATGCAGCAGCAGCAATGGGCAGCTGCACACATACAGGTGACAGCACATGTACTGTGAATAGCAATAGCACATGCAGCCGGCTCACCAACAAAACGCAGCAGGAGCATGCTCAGCCTACCTGACTCATGTGCTTCATGACCACCGTACTGTACAGATCAGCATAGCTCTGATCATTGCTCGTCAACATCGTGTTGCTCAACCAGTTTGTCAAAAACATGAGAGCAAGACATAAGACACCACAAAGTGCCTATTTCAGCAAGACCTTCCAGCCATGTAGTGCACCTTCGTGCCATGTCGTCTGACATGTCTTGCATCAAGTTGCACATACGTTTTCTGAACAGTTGCAGTAACCATTTTATGCAAGCTATGTGCAATCTTTCTTTTGTTCATTTTCATTTCATATTTCAATTTCACTTCGCATATTGGCACAACCTGGTAAGCAAGTGTACAAAGCCTCCAGCTACAAAGGCAAATGATCAGATTGCAAGAGAAAGTTTTGTTGCTGTCAACTTTACAGTGCCATGTAGGTACCTATGAGGCCAAATGCCAGAGGACACCCACAAATAAAAAGCTCTTGCTCGGGCCCCAAGCATGTGCATAGCAAGCATGCCATTGTAACATACCATGATCTGGGATTGTTTGTCATGTATTAGGAACAAGCGTGCTCACAGATGGCTGCGCATAAATTAGCACATGGCAAGAATGCAAACCCCTCACTTTGTGCGTTGAAGCTGTTTGTCTGCCAAATCTTCTTGGTACAGCTTGTAGGTATATATAGCAGATCCAACATCAAGGGCTATTTGACCAGCCACTTGTGTAAGGGTAGCACTACCAGTGACAAACAGGAAGAAAACTATTGTTGACGCAACCATTCTGTCCAGGATGCTTCCAGCAAAAAACCATTCTGCGTTGTTGCGCCCAGCAATAAAGTAAAAATAGCCAACCACCATGATGACAATACCACTGTTTTGCTGTGCAAACCTCTGTCCAGGTGCAGAAGCGCCTGTCTCAGTGATCCCTCCTAGCTTCTCAGGAAACAAGAGAATAGCCAGACCTGCATGAGCGTGTTGCTGCAGTGCTAGACTGTTCCTGAAGTGCTGTAAGATCAAGTCAATCCTGCAGCACTGTGTTTTGGCTCACCCAGTACAAATACAAATGCGCCAAACTTCCAAGTAAATTGCGCAGCTTTGCCAAGTGCTCTTGTTTGCTTGTAGGGTCCTAGAGAGAAGGTCTGCTGAACGAGAGTTTGCACAGAGGGTTCCATGTCGGTTTGCTTTGCTCGTGCTTCGCTGGTAGCACCTTTGCAGCACCTTTACGACGCAAAGCAAGTGTGAACACTAAGCTGGGCGTCACCAACTGTTACTTTTGCAACAAGTGTGCACCTTTTCTTGGGTGCTTCGAAGCCGTTTCGGCCAGCCGGAAAATCGTGCAGGCAAAACCCACGTATGGGTCTGGTGCGTCTGCAAAGCAAGGACGTCGGAACAGTAAGCCCTACTGTTTTGAGCTGGTGGGGTGACCTGATATGCATGTTTGAGTGACCTGATATGCATGTTTGAGTGACCTGATATGCATGTTTGAGTGACCTGATATGCATGTTTGAGTGACCTGATATGCATGTTTGAGTGACTTGACATGCATGCTTCAGGAAAGAAGACATGAGAAACTTCATGTTTGCCTGGTGGAATGCAAATAGGCATACATTTTGCAACTGATTTCACACTCGTGTGTCATGTACAATTGTGCATCTGCCTTTGTGGCATATATATGGTATACACGCACTGGCATGAAAGATGGTACATCAACAGCTGCATGTGCCAAAACCAAACATCAGTCAGTGGCCCTGTTGCTCAGGCTGTAAATGCAAAATGGGCAACACACATGCACTGCAAATGCAACATTTGACATAAGAGCACAGTAATACTCAGCCCTGCTGACTCATGTGCTCCATGACCACACTATTGTGCAGATCAGATTAGCTCTGATCATTGTTTGTTAAGAGTGTGTTGCTCAAACAGTTCATCAAGCACATGATAGCAGCGTATAAGGCATCACAAACCGCCTATGTCAGCAACATGTTCCAGCCCATACAATGCAGCTCACAGGCTGATGTGTCTAACATGAAGTTGTACAACAGTAATTATTGAACAGTTGCAGCAAGCGTACCCAAGCAGCCACATGCAATAATGGTACAAACCACAACCTGGTAAGCAAGTATACAAAGCCTTCAGCTACAAGGGCAGATAGCCAGAATGCAAGAGATGATTGTCTTGCGGTCAGTTCCACAATGCCATGTAAGTGCCTATGAGGCCAAATGCCAGAGGACCACCACATGTAAAAAGTTTTGTTTTGCTTGGATCCCAAGCATGTGCATAGCAAGCATTCCATATTTGCATACCAGTAAAATGGTCCCTGCACGCAGCAGCACCAGGTCAGTCCTCAAGGCTGCATGACTTTGTGTGAATGCAAAGGCGACGTCACAAGCAGCAGGTGCAGTCAACACTGGGCAGTTGGTGAGCCAGCCAGTTGCATGCTAGCAATCACATGCTATTGCATGATGCTTGCTTGTGTCTCGCCAACAAACAACATGGCAAATGTTCAGCACACTCCACTGTGAAGAAGTCAGCGACTTCTCTGACAGGCATACACAGTGGTATGCTCATATGTCATATATGGCACACCAGCACTTCGTAAAAATGGCAAGTGAAAACAGTCATGCTGTTATCATGCACGCGTAAGCTCATGATCTCAGTGGATGGGCATAGCAGTACTCACAGATAGACATGGTTGTGATCAAGCCATCCCGTGCCAGTCTGTAGGAAGCAACTACGATGAGCAGATTGCCCAGGCAAGTCCAGCAGCTGTTGTGTGTTTCGCCGGAAGCTTGCCCCAGGCTGCTGAATAGCCATCAGCCGCCGCACCTCCTCTTGTGCTCGCTCCCTTCTCATCTGGGTCAGAACTGCCTCATTTGCACGACGCTGAGAGTTAGCATCATCATCATCATCATGTTCACTATTGTCGTCATCATCATCATCACCAATACCTTCTTCTTGAACTTCATCATCATAGCCAAAAGCAATGTCACCATCATCATCATCATCTTCATAGTCATCATACCATGTGGGCATGTATGCAGGTGTGTACGAGGGTGTGTATGAAGTTGCAGCATGGCGAGCTGATGGACTCTGTGGGCGGGATAGGGCCTCTGGCTGGACCGAGATGTAGTCGTTTGCCCGCAGATCAAAGAATGCAATCCGGCCGCGGCCACTGCCAGAGGACAGAATGTTGTCCATGATCCCCAGAGAGCGCACGCCCTGCAGTTTGCAAACTTGGGCTTTTGAGCCTCTACAAACTGGTTAGGGCTTGACACTTGCATTCGTGGCTTGTGGACTGCTGAGTGCAACCTGGGTCATGCTATAAGGTTTTTGAAGGGCAAACAAAATTTGATGGGTAGTAATGGTGTGACTGTAAATGATGATTTCTGCATAGCAAAGTGGACATGTCATCTGGTTGATATGTCTGAAGATGCAAACAGCCTTGATGCACTTCTGCTGAGGCCTCAGCTGGAGATCATATGAATTTTGCCACGAAAAACAGCAAGAATGCAGCAAGTGTGCCTGCAGTGTGCAACGCCCAACTCTCAGCTTCAACTTTCCCCAATGTAGTGTGTTTACCTGACCAGGATCTATGGAGTCCAGAGCGCGGATGGTTGGCTGAGCAATGCGTGGATCCAACAAGCTGACATGACTCTGGGAGCCAACAGCAACCAGGTTGGCTGTCATTGCCATGCACACCAGCTCCTTGTCGTGGATCAACTTCATCTGAACAGCATTATAGAACACATTTGTTGCAAATGCCACTGACCAGATTTGACCTGCCTTGGCTGTGGGCTGCAAGGCACACTGATCAAGTTGTGTGACTGAGCAAAGTCTGCATGCGAATTGGTCTTGCAGTGTCAAGTCACCGCAGAGTCTAAACTCACCGATTGAACAGGCGACAGGTTTGGGTCCCAAAGCTTGACAGTGCCATCAGCGCCTAGACTGGCAAGCTTCAGGACGTCTCTGCAGTACTTGACATCCCTCACCTTGGTCTGCAACACAAACCAGCAATACCTAGCAGCACACATTTGGAACCAAGATGGAAGGAAATGGAAACTGCTTAGCAGTGAAATATCATGCCTATGACCATGATTCTGAATTGGACAGACTCTGCAAAAACGTCACTTGTGCCTGCCTGCTATCTTGACAAGATCCACAAGTCATTGCTGAGATGCTGCTTTTGTTACCCTGTGGTCTATCCTTGATTCCAGCGGCCTGTAGTTTGCAGTGCCATTGCCCTCATCATTGCGCCACAGCTTGATTGAGTGATCCCTTGAACCTGCAAGTACAAGAAACATACGCAGTAAAGGCACAGTATGTTGTGAAATACAGCATGACTGCATGAACATTTCTTGCTCTTTGGTTGGTTGGAGCTGCTAAAACTCGCTATCTCACACCTCAGTCACAAGCATGCACACACCCTTACCTGTGACAATATGCCTGTCAGTGAGCCAGGCGACACCAAATAGCCAGTCTTGGTGACCCTAGCAAGTCATAGCACACATCAGGGAGTCTGCAACTTGATTCAGCATCAGCTTAAGCCACTTGACACAACAGATAGCAGACAACTCAACACACCACGAGTGCTTGCATTGGAGTAAAAGTAGGCGCCTTGCCATGCTGGTGCTGTATGTGCATGATCTGGCAGTCCATAGGGTCAGCGCCACCAACAGCAAGCATGCTGCCATCAGGACTGACAGCCATTGTATGTATGCCGCATCCAGGGTGACTATTACTGGCCATGAGGAGCTCTTCTGATCTGACAGGCTTAGGGGGCAAAATGATGTCATGCATTTGCAGTGTGACGGCATTGACACACACAATCTTGTTGCACTTGGTTCCCACGACCACATGTGTGTCACTGACCCAGGCCTGCAGGTCAAAGAGTGGTGACTTGACAGGCTGTGACCAATCTGTTCAAGATGTGTGCCTTGCAGCATGTGTTCCTGGGTACATGCACAGCACACGCAAGTCATTGCTCCGGAGACTTACACAAGCAAAGCACTTGTCACTGCGGCGCAAGTTCGAAGGCTTGGGCTGAGTCTCTAGCAAGGGAGGGAGCAACTTTGATGACAAGACATCCCTCAAAGTATGGACGAGCAGTCTCCTGCATAAGATTGTGGTGTCAAGTTATTACACTCTGGATCCAGCAGCACTTCAGCTGACCTCTCAGAGAGCATACCTCTCAGATGAAGATGTTTGGCTATCTCTCAGCGCTGAAAGCAAGTTGTGCGACGAGTCGGGTTCAGAGTATCCCTTGCTCTGGGGTGAAAGCTTGTAGCGTTTGCGGTCGCCACCCATGTTTAAGCGAGCTCAAACTGACACAGAGTCTGTGCGTATTCTTCTCGATTGAGCACTCGTGCAGGTTGGCACAATTTACTGCGCCGCGAGCGACTAGCAGTCGTATTCGATTGGTGTTCGAGCGGTAATCTCCGCTTGTCCAACAACTAGTTTAAAGCAGAAATCTCGCGCGGTGTATCTACTACGGTACGGTACGGTCCCATTGTACGGTCCTCGCAATTCAGCAGAGCTCATGTGGGGGGCATGAGGCCTATAGGCGGAACAGGAGCACGCTGTCCCTGACCACCCACCCCTGCCGGTGAAAATGGTCAGTTTGCGGTCGCAAGATCAGCCGGCCGCCGCCGCCGCTGAGCTGAGCGCTAGGCAATCTAAGCAAACATCTTCTGTTATGTCGGGCAAAACAGCTCGCAGGAGCATGACTCCTGATCGAGTAAGTCAGGACTCGGTTCTCAGACGATCACAACGAGTCAGAGACCGGCAACAGGCTTTGGAAAGCATTCAGGAGGACACAGCTGCCTCTGGAGGTACGATAGCTCCTGAAGACTCTCAGAAAACCAGCAGCGTGTGCAATGACTGGTACAACAGCTATAGTTCTTGCCTTGTTGCAGAAGCCAAACCTGCACTGGAGCGTTCAACTCAAGCAGCAGCCCAGCTTGCATTGGAGCGTGCTGCTCAAGCAGCAGCTCAGCCTGCTGAACTGGCAACAATTTCAAGGGGAGCGACGGCAGAGGGAACTGTCCCTGAGCCTGTCACAAAGACAGCAGCAGTCAGCCGTGCTCAAGCTGTACAGGATGCCATACTGCAAGCATCAGATGCAAGCTCAAGCGATTCTGCTGCTGATTCAAATGCCTCCGACAGCGAAGCAGAAAGTGATGTCGACATACTAGCACAGCTGAGTGAGAGTATGTGGGCGTCTATGAGACCAGATGCACCTACTGATGCATGTGCGCCAGAGCCAGCAAAGGCGCAACATGATGCAGCACAATCTGACAGCCTTAGAAAAGCTCAGCCAAAGGGCCTTCAGGCTGCTAATCGAGACACAGAAGTTGGTAAGTTGCAGCATGTGCAATAGCTATGCTGTCCTTGGGACACAAGTTGTCTCTGTGTTTGTTTGTTATGGTGTGTTGCACTTTTGCAAATGATAGCTATCTGCGTCTTGCAGATCTCAAATTTCTGCTTTGCCTTTGGCCTTGCGCATTCTGATAGGCTGAAGCTTACTTTTGAATGCATAGTGCATGCTCACATTTTGGGTTTGTTTGGCAGATGAGGAAGCAGAGCTGCACTGGGAGCCTATCACAGGACTGCCTGAGCCTCTGACTGCCAAGGCATGCAGCTCATCAAGAGCAGCACCTGCACACTCTCAGCTTGAGAAGCAGGTGTGTTGCACATGCTCATTTGCTTTGCGCATAGGTTACAGTAGCACTCCTCATGCAGATCAGTTTCAATTGACTGATGAATGCATCAGGTCAATACTTTCCTACTCTGCTCACAGCTCACTCAAATTTGCATTCAGTTGCAGTCAGTGCAGACAGACAACTGAAGTGCCTATGGTGTGGACAGTCATGTCTTGGTCAAGGGACAATGTTGTTTATGTTCCCACAGGCTGCCTGCATGCAGCATGATATGCAACATTTGGTGTGCTTGCCAGTCACATGCTACTCAGTTCTGAGTCAGTGTGGCTCCATGCAGTTCAATTTGCCGCCAAGAGATACTAGAAGCGTTGACAAGCAAGCACGGAAGCTGAAACCCGAGAGTGCTGGCAAGCAGTGGTTTGATCTGCCAGCACAGCAGCTAACAGATGAGACCAGACGAGACCTGAAGCTCTTGCAGTTGAGAGGCACTTTTGACCCCAAACGCTTCTACAAAAGCTCTGACCACAAGAAAGGGCTGCCGAAGTTCTTCCAGATTGGGACAGTTGTCGAGGCTTCTGCCGACTTTTATTCAGGTGTGATGAAAGTGACATCCCTTGTTGTTGCAAATAATTGATCCTGTCAGATGTTTGACATAACAGTGTTGAGCTGGCAAGGTTGCCAGCTTGCTCTAGGTGTTGCCTCTTCTGAGCAGAGCATAGACAGGGTGTGTCATGAATGCATGTGACTCCGTTGGCTTGATGCACAGAGCTGCCATTGTTGCATAAGGTGACATTGCATACACACTGCTGATTACGAGCACAAACCCTTGTTGGTCTGCTGCAGGACGCCTATCCAACAGGGAGCGTAAGCGTACAATCACAGAGGAGCTGCTGGCTGATCCAGATCTGTCCCAGGCCAGGAAACGGCGTTTCGACAAGCTGCAGGTCAGACATCTAGCTTTCTGCTGCTTTGGCTGCGAACCACAACACCCTGCTGCAGCCTGCTGCAGCAGGGTGCAGTACTGCAGCCTGCTGATCTGGTTCCTGCTGCATGCTTGCTAGCGTCAATGCACCCCAGAGTTGGCCTTTTGCTGCTGCAAAGTCACCATGCAGTTTGAGTTGTGTTACAGCATGCTGGGTGTATTGATGAGGTTCTTTTTTTGCAAAGGGCCTTTTGTGTGCTGAGGACAGTCTGACACAGCATTAATATACGTCAGATCACAGTGCCTGCATGGTGCAGGACGAGAAAGCATATTGGGCTGGCAAGAGGGGTCGCAAAACCGATCTGCCTAGGGGAAAGAAGACTACTAGGAGTAAGAAACACTGAGGGGTTGTGCAGGGAACGGTCTCTGCTCCAAGCTGTCACAGAAGAGTATTTGTCTGCTTTGCTTGCATTTCCTCCTACAAGCTTTCACAAGTATCCCTGCTTTTATGAGCCTGCATGTTTTCAAGAGCGTGCAACTTTCTTTGAATGTGCCAGCTTGGTTGAACTCACAGATTTAGGTAGCAACAGACATGTCATGCTCCTTTGGTGGTGCATGCCCAATCGAGAATTAGAGGTTTGCTGCCAAATATTATTTATACTTTTACGCAACATCGACAGTCTGTATAGTAAGTACACCATTCAGCATTACAATGCGGTATAAAAATTGCAAATTATACATTATCTAGTGACCAGTTGCATGAAAGTGTGCATATGGTTTCATGCTTGACTGTAAACAACCTAGCAACAAAAAGGCAGTTTTGTATTGTTCTCAAAATCATTGCAGCCGCCAGCTGCATGCTCTACAGTGTTGCCGCTCATGGCCAGATGTGCTCACTTCAATCTTTCTTGCAGCAAAGTTCTACGACAGAACATTAAAAAACCTGATATTGCAATACATAAGACACATATCAAACACTGCAGAAACAGATGGAAAACAGTGGGTGTGCTAGTCCATCAGCTTTCTGATGCCTTGCTCAATGTCATGCAACTCTTGAAGAAGCTCAACACGACGACTGTGCAGTTTCTGGAAACTCTTCTGATCTTGTTTGCTGATGTGCTGATCCTCCCATGGCACACAGCCATGTACATAATTCTCCCCAAAAACAGCCTTGTAATCACTTAGGCTGTATCCCCATATGTTTGGCACTGCATCAATGTCTTTGATACCTGCGCAGCAGCATTAAACAGCATGAGGCGCCTGTTCTCATCAAGCTATGCAGCACAGAGCATATTCTTTTGTTGCAGACTTACCCATCTGATAGTTGACACCCGCATAGCCATGGTAACTGCTGACTGAATCAGCCATTGAGTTTGCTGAGCTGTCTGAGTGTGTTCTGGAAATGGAGGACCGTTGTTGTGTGCTGGGTGCAGCCTGGGTGTCAACTGCAGGGCTGTTGCAGCTTTCTTGAGATGCAGTGATTCGTGGGCTAGATGAATGTGCTTGTTCCAGCGCAAACTGCCTGTCATCCTGGAATAGCCGCTGGGTTTTCAAGTACGCTGGTGAAGCCTTGGTGGCCGCTGTGCTGTGAGGACGCTTTGCCGACAGATGGACAGGGTACAAGTGAGTGAGAGCACCATGTTGCAAAGCAGCAGCTGTCATCGTGGACTGCAGCCCACGCCCAGGAGGATGCAGCTTCTGAGCAGACCAAGCATCGAATGGGGATGAACAGGTGCTGTAAAGGGCCGTGGAGCTGCACAAGAACGAGCATATTGGCACCTTAAATCTCGGAAACTTGAGGGTCAACGAAGTGAGAGTCAGAATGGCAATCAGGATTACCTGTCGAAAGTATTGGCATTTTCTGCGGTGTTCTGGACGTGATCGTTGTAAGCGGATAACCCACTTTTGCTGATGGTCTGCAACTTCTGGAGGCTGGACAACTTCTGTAGCCGACCCAAGATGTGGGAGCCTGTCGTATAAGAGCATGACTTAACAACTCGTAGCAGCATGTCGCAGGGCGATACAACTGTGAAAAGTGAGACCGTCATTAGCAGACACCACGAAGCCTCATGCACGGCAGTACCTGTACAGTTGCATGGCATATTGGCAACAAGGTAAAACCGCTCTTGACAGCCTCAGTAAAGAGAGCGGTAGTATCACAAACACCCTTCCGACATGCGTGACCTAGACGCGCAGGGGTGCCTGCCTCCCTCCTGAAAGCTGCTAACTTTCAATGAAATAGGTTACGGTAGTGATGGTGCCTCCGTGAGCTCAGCCCTTGGCCAAGTGAACCAGCTGAATGCGCAGTTTCCTCTGAGTCCTTCAATAAGCACTTATGTCAAGGTGGACGTCATGCGATCCCCGCCTTGACTGAGATTTTGAGATTTCCGCCGTATCGTACGCTTCGCGTGCACACGCAACCAACGTAAAAGCATTGTCGACGCTTTGCCAGTCGGGACACAGATGAAAACATAAGCAGGATATGAGCTGCTCATCTGGCCATATTGCTCGTGGCAAGCTTGTGCTACAGACAGGAGGTCGTCTCGTCAGGTTGCTTCGAACTTGTAACCTATCACGAGCCTCAGGACACAGAGCATTTTTGTCGTGCGCTGGTCAGCACGTCGCGCATCCTTCCCGGAGTGAACCCTTGTCGCATGGAGCGCGCATACTCCAGGACAGACGACCAAATAGATGGGGTTGCAGGCTTTCGACCTCCTGTCAAGTGGCAGCCAGTTCTCCACACGCAGCTGTTGTCGAGACAGCTGAGAAGAAGTCTTCGAAGCAGCAGAATCAGCTGATATCTTTGCCCACTACTGACGAGTCCCCTCAACTAGACAAAATACGGCATAGCGTGAGTATTGATCTAGCATGCTGTAGCTGCTGCAGTTCATATTCAAACAAGTTTCGGCAGAAAAGCTTTGTGACACTACTGAGTAGCGAACTCCCTATGACAACGTAGCACAGTGATTTCTCAATGTCAAGCTGCTGCATAGCTGATGAATAAGCACAGCAAGCCACAACAGCATCTGTACTGCAGTGCTCGCATGTCATGGCTATGGCTGTTCAGAAGTTGTTCCCGGGAGCGCAAGTCACAATAGGTCCTGCTATTGAGCGAGGCTTTTACTACGACTTTGACATGCCTGAACCCATCACAGAACAGGACTTGAAGGCTGTCAAAAAGGAGATGCAGCGGATTATCAAGGCTGACCTGCCATTTACCAGAGAGGAGGTCAGCACTCCTGGTCTCTTGTTCACGCAGACTGGCCTGCATTGCATGCTGCAAGCCACTCATTGCTGTCTGTAAGCAAAGCATGGCACGGTGCTTGCCCAAAGTGTGCCCTTGAGTCTGTCACTATTGCAAGGTGGTGATGTTGGCATGTGCCTATGTCACTTGCACTTTGTCTTCAAACCATACTGTGAGGGACCATTTGATGTTGTTGGGGCTTTGTTACCAAATATCACTGGTGCAGCATACAATACTGCACAGAATATTCCTGCAGTACTGCGACACACTGGTTGACCCAGTCTTGGCACAGCAATGGGGGCACACTGCATGCATGTGGACTGCTGCTGCAGATCATCATGGCAGCCTGTATAGCATACGCTTGTTTTGTTGGATGATGCCAGGATGCTGCAGCATCTGCATCCAGCTCAAGCTCCAAGATGTGTTATCACCGCTCTGTTAGCCTGCCCTCTGATTATGCCGATGGTGTACTGACCAAGCACCCTTTGAGTGAGGAATGCATTTGCACAGGTCAGCAAGGAAGAAGCAGAGGAACGCATCAAAGCCATCAAGGAGCCCTACAAGTTGGAGATTCTGGAGGGCATAGTAGCACGCCACCCCAATGACCCCATCACCATCTACCACCTGGGCAAGCAGGGGGGCGAGGGGGAGCACTGGTGGGACCTGTGTGCTGGCCCCCATGTGGAAACTACCAAGGACCTGAACCCTGCTGCAATGGATCTGGAGTCACTTGCAGGTGAGCATCTGATAAGCTGTCAGCAACTTGATGATGCAACATTGTGCAACATACATATGCATGCAGTGCACACTGAAGTTCTACCAGTTTTGTAGGCAAAGTACAGACCTTGGCTGTGCACAGTCAATGCACAGCTAGAGCTCAGTAACATGCCACACAGTTCAGTCCTGCTGCTGTTGCTGCTGCTTCAGAAGATAGATCTGGTTGCATTTGCGCATGGTATCATCTGCTTTGGTGTCTACAGCCAAAATACTGTCAATGACGCACCCTTGTTTGACGCAAGCAGTGTGGTGAGGTCACTTTGCTTGCTGGCCTTCTCCAATGGCAGTAACATTGCCATGTATCTGATCCTGCAGGTGCATACTGGCGGGGTGATGAAACTAAAGCACAGCTGCAGCGCATCTATGGGACTGCCTGGGAGAGCAAGGAACAGCTGAAAGCTTACCAGCAGCTCAAGGTTGAGGCAGCACGCAGGTCTGCCTCACCTCTGCCTTTACAGTCATCCTGGAAGCGTGTGCTGTCACACTTCCTGCACACTTCATGGGCAAAATGTACAGTCAGCAAGATGTGGAAATTGACAGCCCTGCAGGCTCAATGTACAGAGATTGGGTCCAAGCCTGTAGAGCATCGGCATTCCTTATAACATCAAATAATGTATGTAGATTGTCTTGTAACCCTCACAGCCATGATGCTTGAGAACCAAAGTTCGGGCATAAGGTGCAGTGTATTTAGCATGCAGTTTCGCCTAAGAGCTCTTGGGCATCATGACCAGCTGAAATCATGACCTTTGACATGTTCTGTGACAAGCAATACATGCGGTGCAGGGATCATCGGAAGCTGGGGCAGGAGCTTGACTTGTTCAGTATTGAGTCTGAGTCAGCTGGTGGCGGTCTAGTCTTCTGGCACCCCAATGGGGCTGCCATCAGGAACATCCTGGAGAACTTCTGGAAGGTGAGCCTAGGCTGCACAGGCATCCCTTTTGTGCCCTCAATTAGTGCCCTTTGTGCATTGCCATGTGCCATGGCAGCCCTACAACTTGTGCCCTTGCACCCCCCCTCCTCGCCCCCCCTCCTTTTGCATGTAGCGCTGCATCCATTTTGCTTTATTCTGTTGTCAAGCTGAGAGACAGCAATCTTAGTGCAAGTTTAGTGGCACGCTGGACACAATGCAAGAGTCCAACAGCTTGCTGTCAACAGGCACATACTTACTGCAGCACTAACATGCTGCTATCATGGCTATCAAATTAGATGACAGCCATAATAGGAGCATGTTAATGCTGCAGTTGTTTGCCGGTTGTAGCCAGTCATGTTCAGGTTTGGACATGTAGACGTATTCCCACTACAGCTCAAATTGGGCCATCAATTGGCCCTGTGATCTGCTTGAAACTTATCCGGAAACAACATGCTGAGCTGCTGTAGCGCAAGCAGTTGCTTTGGCAATAGCAGAATTCGGCAATGCCTTGGCTCTTTTGCTTCATTGCTTGCTACTGCACAGCTTCTAGAGCTTTTGGCAAGCTCAATTTGGCTGGGTGTGCATTGTTTTATCTGGTCACGAGCTGGTTGATCTTACAGGAGCATCACTTGAAGAACGGCTATCAGCTGCTGTACACACCGCATGTGGCCAAAGCTGAGATGTGGAAAACCTCTGGTCATCTAGATTTCTACGCTGAAAACATGTTTGATCGCATCAAGGTATGCCCCAGCAGTGAATCCACAAATCACTCTGCTTTGGCAAAGTTGTCTCGATCCTGGCATCTGAATGTAAGATGCTAGTCAAGTGTTGCACCTGCTCACACCAGAATGAGTAAAGCAAATAATGCCTGATCAAATATAGATCATACAATTTGCCTCAAGAAGGTGAAGTTTTCATAAGCTGTCTCCCTCCTGCATGGTCTGTCATCTGGCCATCTGAAGCGGACTTTGCTATTGTGGATAACAGACTGCTGTTGTATGCATGCATTTGTTCCATGCCCAGTCAGCAATCAGTTTGGGTGTGCGTGCCATACAGATAGAGGAGGAGCTGTACCAGCTGCGGCCAATGAACTGCCCTTTCCACATTGCTGTGTACAAGCACAAGCAGTACAGCTACCGGGACTTGCCCCTGCGCTATGCAGAGCTGGGCACCGTGTACAGATATGAGCGCTCTGGCACCATGCACGGCCTGTTTAGAGTCCGAGGCTTCACACAGGTGACTGTTTCTCTGATTTAGAGTCCCAGGCTTCAGACAGGTGACTGTCTCTCTTGTTTAGAGTCCCAGGCTTCACACAGGTGACTCTCTCTCTTGTTTAGAGTCCCAGGCTTCACACAGGTGACTGTCTCTGTTGTTCAGAGTCCCAGGCTTTACACTGGTGACTGTGTCTCTTGTTTAGAGTCCCAGGTTTCACACAGGTGACTGTCTCTGTTGTTTAGAGTCCCAGACTTTACACTGGTGACTGTGTCTCTTGTTTAGAGTCCCAGGTTTCACACAGGTGACTGTCTCTGTTGTTTAGAGTCCCAGGCTTTACACTGGTGACTGTGTCTCTTGTTTAGAGTCCCAGGCTTCACACAGGTGACTGTCTCTCCTGTCTTTGTTCTTGACTGTAGCCACTGTAGAATCAGCACCTGCAGACAAATCCAGTTGGCACATTCGTTAGTTTGTTAGGGTTCACATACTTTGGTCAGAATTGTAGGCGACAGATGTCAATCTGCTCCCTCCTTTTGGGTCAGGATGGGTGTTGCAGACCCCATTCAAAAGCTCTGTCATGCATCAGAATGGCTGCAAAAGAAAGTGCGGAGCCATCGTGCCTGACATGCAGTCAGATTTAGACTTGGTTATCTGATAGATATGGAGGCAGATGCATTAGACTTAGATCAACAGACAGGTATAGACACACACAGTCCCATCAGGTTGCATGCAGCCTTCTAAGGGAATGTGTCATGTCTCTTGCAAGTCAGGAAGATGTTGTTTGTAGGTCTTCCAGATTCATTATGCTGGCAATCAATCCATCCATCATTCAATCAATTTACATTTCCTGTCCTTAGGACTCATCAGGGGAGTCAACAGACAATGAATGGCAAATCAACATACACGCAGCGCTATATTTTTAAGGCGTCCTAACAGTAACTCACCCAAGACACAGCGACTTTGTGATACTGTTTATACTGCCCACATGAGAGACATAAGTTGCTCATGAGGTGCAGTCGTGTTTGTACGAGCTGCAGTAGGAACATTGCCGTGCTTTGCTTGGTGTGTCTTGCACTTTGTGCACCTCTTGTTCTCCCCTGATCACGTCGTCCTAACACAGATCCTATCTTCCATGCTCACATGCCTCAGCTTGTACATTCCCCTGCTACTGTCCTTTGTGCACTTGCTGTTATCAGAGGCACCTTTCAATAACCCTGTTGCTGTCAGTCTTCTTGATTTGCAACCGGTACATGGTGCAAAAGGCAATTGGCACGCGCAATAAAATGCCGCAATGCTTTGGATTTTATTTCATGCAGGATGATGGACACATCTTCTGCCTACCAGACCAGATAGCAACTGAAATCAGGGGAGTTCTAGACATGGTGGAGTACGTCATGGGTGCCCTGGGCTTCAGCCAGCTGGAAATCAACCTGTCCACAAAGCCTGCCAAGGCAGTAGGCAGCGATGAGATCTGGGAAAGGGCAGAGGATGCCCTTCGGGAGGCCCTTCACACAAAGGGCTGGGACTACAAGATTGATGAGGGGGGTGGGGCGTTCTATGGGCCCAAGATTGATGTCAAGATCCAGGATGTGCTGGGACGCAAGTGGCAGTGTAGCACCATCCAGCTTGACTTCAACCTGCCTGAGAGGTTCCAAATGGTGAGTTGACTGCTTAGTCATTGCTTGGTTGCTGCTGCTGTGTCATTGCCCTGGTGGACCGGTGCCAGCTCATGGTGCTGACCTGGCATCCATTCAGACAGGTTCCACCTACTGGCATGAACAGTTTCCATGTATGGACAGCAGGCAACATGCAATTCTCTCATTGACTGTTATCTCATGCTGTCCAGTCATAGCTATTCTTCTGGTGTTGTCCATTGCGCTTGATGTCATGTGATCACATGTGATGACACACTGCAAAGTCCAGGAGTGCTTGGAAAGGTCATTTGGCAGGGCTGCTTACACAACAACACTTGTCTGTTTGTACTTCAGGTACTTCTGCTTCTTCTGCTGCTCAGGTTACCTTTCTCTGCAAGTCTTGTTTACCAGCCTGGTCAGTGAGACGTGTGATCGTGTTACAGGCCTACACAGATGATGGCAATCATAAGCAGCAGCCAATCATGATTCATCGTGCCATCTTTGGCTCAATAGAGCGCTTCTTTGGCATCCTCATAGAAAACTGTGCTGGAGCGTTTCCACTGTGGCTAGCCCCTGTGCAGTGCCGCATCATGCCCGTCACAGATGCTGTTCTGGACTATGCGCAAGATGTGGTCACTCAGATGCGAGAGGCCGGCATCAGAGTGCAGCTTGATTCTGGTAAGGCAACTGAATTGTTTGTGTCACAGCACCTGTATCTGGGCAGCCCGGTATAGTACTTGGCTTCTCATTAAAAGTGACGCCGAAAGGCGTAATCTCTTCTTTACTTTTCTTTTTACAGCACCTGTAGCTGCAGCAGGCTGCAGTCAATACCGACCTTGCTTCCCCATGCAGAAGCTGCTTTGTTGCATTGCCCAAGCACAGCCCAGTTGGCCTGGTGTTTCTTGCATGCTGATTGTCGTGTCAGAGGGACCTCAATACTGCTGATTGCAATTGTTTATGCTGCAGCACTGCTGCTGGTCAACATTAGCTGATACTCCTGGAGGCTTGCATGAGATGCCTGCTACTGACTCTGCCTGCTGCTGGTCGAGATTGCTGGGCAAGATGCAGATCAGGTAAACATTACTGATTCTGCTTGTAGGTGAGAGAATAGGCAAGTTGATCAGGAATGCAGAGAAGGCAAAGACGCCGGTCATGTGTGTGGTTGGGGAGAAGGAAGCCAGCAACAGTCAGCTGTCTGTGAGGACATATGGTGAAGATGGTGACAGGGGTGTTATGGCCATGTCAGAAGTCATCACACGCATTCAGGATGCCAGCAAAACTCGAATGCCATTCTGATCCGACTTTTCAAGCATCATTTTGTTCAGCATCATGCCTTCAGCTTGTGCGCACGTCGCAAGCAGAACTGTACAAAGACGTTAAATGCAGCGCAGCATCTGCCTGCATTTATGCACTCATAACAAGATGCTAGCTAGCCAATCATAGCGCTGTGCTATCAAGCCTCAATTGTTAATTATAGGCTTGGTAGCACCATGTTGATCTGAGCAACATGTTGGCCAGTCCATGGCTTGTCAGCTGACAAGGGGCGGGAGCTGATTTTTGCTTGTTCATGTCTCAACCTTTCCGCCACACGAAATGCCATATAGTGCCTTCGCTGAAGAAGTCCCCCCAGAACCTTTGGTAGCCGAAGCACCCTGTGGGTTTCTTCATGAAAAGCAGCAGCCCCGACCTGGCAAACCTCAGACAGCCCCTATGTCAGCCATGGGCCGTTCAGTCAGTGTCTTTCACTTCAATCAACCATGATTTGGGGTCTACATCTCTTGCAGGTCCTATCTTCCCCAAACAAGACTTGATCCCAGGATTTCAGGGTTGGCAGCGTCATGCCCTGATGTTGCGCTCAACATAATGAACTGAATCACCATGCGTATCGAAACCACTGGGCTTTTGTTAGGGTCTTTTACTAGTCTTTGTCATGGAGCGTGATGGTCCTGCAAAGTATGGGACTCCAAGGCTCTATGAAAAAGCTGCCAGGCTGTAATTGATACACACGCCACTCCGGATTGCTGCCCTCAAACAACTTATGCATCTTTGCATTCAGAACTTTGTCGATGGCCTGCTGCTCCAACTCAAATACACCACATGGCTGTGTCTGAAAATTGCACACAACCACATACAATAGCATGTGGCCCTGATGAGAAGAATCTACTATTAGACTCAATGGTAGTCCAGCCTTTCGCAACAACTCGCAGCGTCATGCGCACAACACAGAAGGTCACTTTGCACGCAGTGCCCTCGATGAGTCATGAAGCGCACGAGCTCACACGTGCTTGAGCTCACATGCGTACGCATGGGCCTGACCTTTGCAGGACTTGTGTTATAGCTTGTGCTCAGCTGGCGGACACAGGGACGCAACCAGAACAGTGACAGCTTTGAGCCATAATTGAGCGTTTCACAGACTACTGCAAGGTCGCATTATGATGGCTCAACGAGCCGGGCCTCTGCAACTGACCGCCCTGTTTCTGGCCTTGACTGCACTCAAGTTTGCCCACGCCGCCACAACTCCCGCCCCGGCTCCGGCCGTCGAAATATCTGCGACTTTGCCACAAAGTCTAGGCGCCTTGTGCGTCAGCCCTCAGGGAATCTACAATTTGACGCAAGCAGCAACTTCAACTACAAATCAACTCGGCAAGGGCGATCTGAACATCTCGATTCCTGCCAACCTGACGAGCAGCGCCTCTTTGCAAAGCATCACCAACGTAAGACAGTGTGTCTCTAACGGCCTTCAGCGTCTTGCAACTTTCGAGGACTGTGCAATGACGATGTTAACAGATCAACGTTGCAACCACATCTGCTTTTGCACGTGAGCGTCCTTACGGGGGCATTCGAGTCTTGTCGGTCGATGTCAACTGCACATGATGAGGCCTTCTGTTGCCTCTTGGCAACGCAGTGTTCTTGCAGTTTGAAGTCACTGCAGTTATGCCTACCGTCTTTGCAGGTTACGTGGGAATATATATACTCATACCCGCTCCCAATCATAGCCAAACTCTTCACCGGCTCCACCTTGAACGGCACCTTGGTCAACGCTTTCAACCTTCGGCAGACTGTGCTGTCCAACTATACGACCGCCATTGCTGGTCCGAATCACGACACTTTGTACACTCAAGCCTGGCTGGACCTGTCACAGGTGGGACTGCACTGGGTGATATCGATGTAAAACAGCACAGATCCCATCCGAATCCCTGATTTTGATGCAGGGACCTCAACTTCTGACAGTTCCCGCTTTTGAGACGGGTCGCTATTGGATTGTGCCGTTCTCTGACTCCTACCTCAATTTCTACACCGCCATTGGGTCACACTTCAACAGCACAGCAGGTCAATACCTTGTTGTTGGCCCTGGTAAGCATCACCGATGTGCCTACCTGCCTGCAAATCTCGTCCTTTCTGCTATCGACAACACCTGGCTGTGCCCAAGTGGCCTTGGTAATTTGCATTTGGCCCTTTATTCCACATGTTTTCATGGTCAGCGCAGCTGCAGAGTGTTTTTTGTCTGAGTCAATGTGCAGGATCTCAAGCACAGACTTTACCTTTGTATGCTTGCTGAGAAAGAATGTGAAGGCTTGAGCAGGCAATGCTGCACTGCAGGTCCTTCACAAAACGCCACCTTCCCAAATTTCAACAGCAGCCGCATCATTCATGTTCCCACAGATCTGACATATGTCTTGGCGAGAGTCCTCGTTTTCAATGACAGTGACCAGGCCGCTGCTAATGCCTTGAGTCAGAACATCACCATCAACCCCTACAACGTATCAGGTCTGGTCCTGCATGCAAGCCTTTTGCTTTTTCGCGATGTTTACAATACTCAAATGCACTCAGCTTGCAGCGCTGACAATGTGGCAACTGACATAGTGCTTGCTGATCTTGGTCTGTTTACCTTTGCACAGTACATGTTTCAAGCCAAAATGCACTTTGCAGGGACAGCAACAAAAGCTGCTCAGATTTCTGCTGCATTTAATGGCAGTGGGTATGGCTCATCAGGAACTCAGGTGCTTATGTTGCTTCCCTGCTGCAGCGGCCAGCCACCTGGTTCAACGCAACTGCTACTTATGTCACGGTTGATCCCCCAGGTATTCATTGCAAAGTAGCCATTACCCAAGCCATACCAGTCATGTGCTGCATCAAGTGTGCACAAGCTGCACTGTGATGCTCATGCTCAAATGTGCACCATGCTCAAATGTGCGCCATGCTCAAGTGTACAGATGTAGCAGAATGAGTAAAAGCTGAAGGTGCATGCTATGTGCATTGTCAGCAACATACAGCATCCTGCCAAGCAGGCTGCATCTAGATCCAATAGCAGCAGAACTCATCATGATTTGACAAAGAGTCCCTAAGTGTTCAAGTCACCCTAGGCGAGAGGTTCTACAAGCACTGTTGCTGATGTGCCTCATTGTGCATGATGTCATGCAGGTGTTGGGACAGGCAATAACACAGCAGCTCTTGATACAGCACTGGTGCAACTCTCCACCAGTGCTTCATCAAATGGAACCATTGACTCACTGGCCAGCCAAATTGCAAGCCAGTGCATTGTTGGGTCACATTTGGGTCTGAACACAACCACTGGTTGGTCCAATAATCCAAGTAACGGCTATTTTGGAGCCAAATACTTGTTCCGAGCTCGTAAGTATCTTGGTCTAGCTGCCACGAAATCAAAGTGTGCCAAATCACATGGTGCATCCCAAACTATATTAAATCACATGGTTTATCTCACATGGATTCCTTACCTGTCTATGTGTCTGCTTGTATGCCTATCCCCTGCGTCAGTCTGTCTGCCTGCTTGTGCGAGGCAGGGAGTGCGTGTCTGCCACTCAATTGACATATGCAAGCAAGTCACCGCAGGCTTGTGTGGCAGCAACCAGTTTGACAGCAGCCTTGATGTCAGCAACTCTATGTTTATGCAGAGAGTGCCATTTCTGGCTTAGGCGCTTTGCCTCCAACAGAGGCTATCTATTTCTCGACTAACCAGGACTCTCTGAACAGAACCCTGGATGCTTCAAGTGGCAACAATTACACCATCAGCTTCAAAGTGCCCCTGCCGGCACAAGCCTTTTGGTCACTGACCCTCTACAACTCATCCAACTTCTTGTTGATTCAAAATCCCATCAACCGGTACAACATAGGAGACAGGGTGAGTGCTGAGACATCCACGCTTGTACTTCATTGGAAATCGCGCATCCAGCAAATGCTAGCAGTCAATGTCACGTAAGATAGCTTGGCAGGCTCTGGTATGTCTGTATTTGCTCAAGTGCAGGTTGCAAGATTGTGTGCTGTGACCTCAAGCATGGTAATACTGTTGTTCACTGCGATTTTTGACATGCATTGCAGTCTATGGGTATTTAAATGGCTGCCAGGATGGGTATAATGCCATGGATTGAGCAAAATGCTATCTACCTTTGTTTCAACACGATGGATTTTGTGCTTGATGTGCAGACAAGTGGGCTGGTGTACAGTGGGACCAACAACAGCACACTTGTGGTCTTCATTTCTGCCACCCAGCCGCAACAAGGCACAGCCAATGCAGCTAATTGGCTGCCAGCTCCCAGCAATGCTGGGTTCCAGCTGATTTTAAGACTGTATGAGGCTCCTGCCTCTGTCCTCAGTAATAACTATGAGCCTCCTGCAGTTGTGCGCACAAGCACTGGCATTGCAACAGCCACTAGTGGGTAGGAGATTGCAGAGAATGTACATGAAAAGTTCCAGTAGAAGAAGCTTGGCAAAGCAGAAGTATGAACAGCAGAAGTTTTTGCAACAGCATAGGCCGTTATGTGTGTGCATTCATTTTCATGGAAGAGTCTCTTTTGAGTTATGCTTCACGTGATATGCTGCAATGAGCACCTGCAGGCCCGGAAGTTTTATAAATTATGATCAGCTTGTTCTGTTCTGTTCAGGTGTATACAGGCAGTTTACTTATGGTTTCTCCCCTTATCAGCTTGAGACATCAAACAATTTTGTTCGAGGTTAAATGCCATGTAGGACCTGACAGATTACCAGTGTCTGCTTACTGCGCTGCAACTTGTACAAGCTACATTGTCAAGATTATGACACGATTCATGTAGTACGCATGCGCAGCCAGATCAGCCCAATGGACGACGTGTTCTGTCAGGTTTTGCATGCAGTCGCACTTCCTGGACAGTTTGATTGTAATTGTAAGTGACCCTGCAGTCCATGACTGCAGGTGCGCAATTTCAGTGTGACATTCACAGAGCGCAGCATCGTTGCTGCCTCTTCTCAGGCCACTGGTAAGGCCATTGGTTGCTGAGCACCATTGCAAATGTGTTGCAAAAGCCCTTTAAACTGGACGGTGGAGGGCAGGACGGGAGTTCGCCCTGAGTGGACCAGTGGCCAGAGGGCCAGTCAAGATCAGACGGCCTAAGGCTTTCTTCCGTTGGTGTTGCTTGCTGAGACAGGCGAACGCGACGCGATGCAGGTCACAGCACCAATCTCCCGGCATACTCTGCATGGTAGCCAGCTGAAAATCCGACACCAGAAACTTCTGGTCACTAGACGCAACCAGCGTGTCGAAACTTGCAATGCGGTCAAGGAGATCTTTATGCCAGCCCTTTCGTCCACCATGACCGAGGGCAAGATTGTGTCTTGGCTCAAAAATGAAGGGGACAAGATCACAAAGGGCGAGTCGGTCGTCGTCGAGTCAGACAAAGCTGATATGGATGTCGAGAGCTGTAAGAGACATGCCCAGCTTGACCTCTTTGCGTTGCACTGGAGAGCGAATACAATGCATGTTTCCAGTACAAAATCTTTCAACTAGATTAGAGCCGTGAATGTCTGCAGTCCAGGACGGCATTCTTGGAGCGATCGTCATACAAGAAGGCGGAGTAGCCAATGTTGGTGCACCAATCGCGTACGTCGCCGAAAGCGACGCTGACCTGCAAGAGGCCAAGTCGAAGGTCGGAGGCGCTTCAAACGGCAACGGCGCCGCCCCTGCATCAAAAGAAGTACCCAAGGAGGAGGTGGCTAAGGTGGAAGCACCTGTTGCTGCTAAGTCAGAAGCAGCTCCTGCCCCTCCTACACCCCCGCCAGCTCCAGCAGCCTCACAAGCTCCCGCTCCTCAAAAACGCGCAGACGGTCGCA
>JAABUK010002810.1_pt1 | contig 30616 bp, 25 predicted proteins | sample 5559141 | NCBI WGS metagenome assembly JAABUK01 (sample SAMN10711869, study PRJNA513367) | rock metagenome | isolation source: Antarctica rocks | place: Antarctica: Victoria Land, Pudding Butte nord | collected 2016-01-03
CGACAACTGGTCACCCTCCTCGCTCACCACCCCTGGCACGCTCCCTCCCCAGGTTTTCCTTCCCCCCCTACACGCCTGCCACACTCCTCGCTCATCCATGCCTACCTCACTGCCACACTCCTCGCTCACCACCCCTGGCATGCTCACCCCCCAGGTCTTCCTCTTGCGTTGCTTGCGATCTGTTGATTATGCTGATGATTTGATGAATGATGTGCTGCGCTGAATTTTACGTTTCTTTTTATGTTTTTTTCTCTCTTAAAAAAGGGGATTTCTTGATGCTGGTTTCTGATGTGCTGTGCTGTTTTCTTTCTCATTTACTGAACATTGTGCTGCGTTGATTTTCTTCTTCATTTACTGACATGCTGACCATCTGATTCCCAATGTGCTGCGTTGATTTTCTTCCTCATTTACTAACATGATTGCCACCTGATTCCCAATGTGCTGCGTTGATTTTCTTCCTCATTTACTGACATGCTTGCCAGATACTGATTCCCAATGTGCTGCGCTGCTTTTTCTCCTCATTTACTGACATGGTTTCTGACCAGATGGTGATTCCCGATGTGCCGCGCTGCTTTCTTTCTTCATTTTTCCTCATCTACTAACATTATTGGCAGCTGTGATTCCTAATGTGCTGCGCTGCTTCTTTCTTCATTTTTCCTTATTTACTGACATGCTGACCATCTGATTCCCAATGTGCTGCGCTGCTTTCTCGGTTACTAACCTGTGTTCCACATGCTGATTTCTAATGTGCTGCGCTGCTTTCTTCTTTTGCTAACATGAGTTCCAGATGCTGATTCCTAATGTGCTGCGCTGCTTTTCTCGTCATTTACTAACATGCATGCTGATTCCCAACGTGCTGCGCTGCTTTCTTCCTTCCACTAACAATGCTGATTCCCAACGTGCTGCGCTGCTTTCTAACATGATTTCCAGATGCTGATTCCCAATGTGCTGCGCTGCTTTTTCTCCTTTACTGACACTGCTAACCACATTCTAGTGCTTTTGTGACTGCTAATCTGGTGATAGGTACCCCAACATGAGCTTGGCCTTGACGTGGCGTTGGGGCTTCATCCTGCAAAGGAGACCAACAAGCTCTGGTAAGTTGGTAAGTATTTCTTTGCGTCGCTCTCTGCTTGTTTTTCTTCTTTTGACTCAACAGATTTTATTTCTGATTTTTCTTTCGCTTACAATCTGTCTTCCTCCTTCCTCCTCAATCTGCCTGTGCCTCTGCATTCGAAGATATCTGCACTTGCTCAACTATTTTCGAGTCCTGCTTTTGCAACTTATCTTGATCTTTATAAAGTTCTTGATATCTTTTTCCTCAGTCCTGTCATGTTGTTCTGTGCTAAATTCCTACCTGCTGCCAATTGTCCTGGGCAAGACAGAAAACTGCATCCTAGGTGGGTTCCCCCTTTCCTTACACCCCTTTCTGTGCCATCTACCTTCCCCTTTTATTTACACCTCTTCCTGTGCCATCTATCCACCATCTACCACTCCGCCAGGCCTACTGACCTCGTCCTGGGTATGACGCAGCACTACCGCCATCCTGGGCATGATCTCAAACAGCCTCGTCCTGGAAGTATGACGGTAAAACTACAACGGTGTCCTGGGTAAGACCAAATAACTGCCAATGTCCTCAGCACTGACCACAAACTGCATGCTCAGGTGCGCCGTCCCCCCCTTTTCTTTACACCTCTTCCTGTGCCATCTATCTGCCATTTGGTCCGAGGCGCTCTTTGGGGATACTGACACTGCATCTAGGGCTTTTGGTTTTCTGCTGACGTGTGGTGTAGGGACTCCAACATGAGCTTGGCCTTGACGTGGCGTTGGGGCTTCAATCCTCCTTTGAGGGGTAACTAGCAAGCTCGGTCCTCGGTATGACTTTAAACTGCATCGTCCAGCACATCTCCCATCCATCATGATCTTTCAGCCTTCACCTCACCCTTCCCATCTTGCCCTCCCCACCTCATGCATCCTCTCGGATCTCAACCTCGCCCTTCCCATTACTCTTTCGATTCCTACCAATGCCGCCACTTCAACTTCGACCGTGGTGAGTACTGACGTGAGACTGCTGCCGTCCTCAGCAAGACGTAATAAACTGCTCATGCGTTGTCTCCTTACCCGTTCGGCTTCTTGTGTTTACAAGAAGTGGGTTGCTTTTCATTTAATCTTTCCTTTGTTAGTCTCCTTTTTGGTGTTGGTCGGTCGTTTTTTCATCATGCGTTGGCTCCTTACCCATTTGGCTTCTTATGTTTATAAGAAGTGGGTTGCATTCTATCTAATCTTTCCTTTCTTAGTCTCCTTCTTGGTGACGGTAAGTCTGTTTTCCCCACAATTTAAGCCTCTCCTTTCTCCCGTCCTCAGCACGACGTGATAAATTGCTCATCCGTTATCTCCTTACCCGTTCGGCTTTTTGCAGTTGTAAGAACTGGGTCGTTTTTCTTTTCAATCTTTCCTTTCTTAATCTCTCTACCTCTCCCTTTTCCCGTCCTCAGTACGACGTAGTAAACTGCTTGTCTCTCAGCTCCTTACCCTTTCGCCTTTTTGCAGTTGCAAAAAGTGGGTTGCTTTTTCTATCTAATCTTTCCTTTATCGATCTCCGTTTTCTAACAATGTAAGTCCGTTTTTCCCACAATTTGGGACCTCTCTTTACTTCTCGTCTTACACTCGTCTTCACGCTTTGTGTGGAAGCCTAGCCGCCTTCTATATCTTCTTGTTGAATCATGTCTTTATTGGAGTGGGGTATTGCACGGTAAGTCTGCTTTCCTCCCCGTTTAAGACGTCTTCATTGTTGTCGGAGTTTGTTTCATATCAATCTTTTGGTATAGCGTTTTCAGGTTGAACTGTGTGATGATTCTGCGCTATTGGTGATAGTCCTTGGTAAGTGTTTTCTGCCGTTGGTGTGGGGTAACTATTTGCCCACTTGCCTGTGGATTTTGTAGGTGAGACTCAAGAGCATAGTAGCGAAAGAGTAGAAGAAACAGACTGAGAAAGGTTGTAAGATTTCATTTGTAATTACGTCAAACTGTATACAATTCATTTTATCTGATGAATATGCTTCTCTAATTTTATGCCTTATCTTGTAAAAGTTGCCATTGCCGCTGTCGTTAATATGCTGATTGATCTTTTGTACGCTTGATGTCTAGACATTATGCAGTATCTTCTCGTTTATGCGAGAGCAAGTCGGGTATCTCCGAAGCCATCCACCCAATGCTTTTTATCATATTTAGCAAGCCAGCCAAACACCGATTTTGTTGCCTATCGTCTCCATTCATGATTGTTATACACACCGCTGACTCGCCATCAAGGCTTCGTAAGCTGTTCCTTCCTGAACCACCTAAAGAACCCCACGCAAATGACAAGCTGAAAAATGATCGTGAGCCAGAACCATGGATGTCGCAGCCCATCCAAACTCATGGCAAGATTGGGGAACACCGTCCCTGGCCCATTGCCATCAGGTGCTGTGATTCTTGCCACAATTGTAGCGATTGATCCAAGCACCTGAGCACAGACCAGTGCGAAGACGACGTGGAATCGCGTCAATGTCTGCAGCAGGATCATGCCGAAGCCAACACCCTGTATGGCATCGAGGGTACCGAGCCACAACCACAACGACCTTCCAACAAGAGCCCCAGCGAGAGGTGATCCAGCCCACGGCACCCAGGAGCCCATGCCTGAAGTCCCCCAAAGCATCTGACACCATCTCGGGGCGCCAAGCGCCACGGCAAACATAGGCAGAATCCAGCTATGGCGTTTGGAAAGCATGGAAAACGCCCACAGCATAGCAGCCCATAGGACAATGAAGAACGCTAGTATGAGCATCCAAATCATCCACGCGGGCGCGTGAGTGGAGGAGAAAAGGTACCGCCAGTTGCGGCCATAGGGGGCGGAAAGGAAATAATTTTGTATGAGGACGGTGACGAAGAACCAGAGGACGATCTTGCGACGGGTCACCGAGGAGTAGAAGGAAGGTATTTGGCCCGGAGTTTGGCGGTAGTAGTCTGGTAGACCAAGGTAAAGCACTGCGCCGATTGCCCAGAGGAGGAAGGCGATGGGCGTGGTAATTCCAGTGAGGGTGGGGCCGTAGATTGTGGTCTTCTGCACCACGATGCCGCGGAGGGTTTCCTGCGTTAGTTGCGAGCCCCAAAACCAGAGGACTACGACGTAGATTTGTTGGGAGCCTTGGATGACGCAGGCGCGGAACGACCAGGTGGCGACGGGCACAGAGCCTTCGCTACCGAAGTTAAGAGAGAAGAAGAAGGCACCGCTGGAGGAGGCGAAGGCGTACAAGGCTGTGGCGATGTTTTGGATCCAGCCTCTGCCGGAAGTGGTGGTTCCGTAAGGTGCTAGGCCTAGGAGGAAGAAGGCCATGCCGTAGAAAGCGAAGGGGATTGCGAGGACGAAGACGGATTTGCAAGTGCGAAAGACCGCCCACCAGACGATTGAGCCCACAAGGTAGATGCTGGCGAGGATGTAAAGCTTCTCTGCCGCCTCACCAACTTGAGCCGTGAGTAGAGTGATCTGATAAGAATTGGCGGCGATGATTTGGCCAAAGGCCAGAAGGAAAGAATAGAGCGGCCATTGGCCAATCCGTGTCATAAGAACCTTTTCAATCCCTGTGGGAGGCTCGTAGTCCTCGGCAAGAAGGTATTGATCAGCTCGAAGGTCTGAATCCACGAAATTTTCAGTGCTATCGATGGATGCATTATCCGCAGCCATTGGGAGCCTAAAAACGGATGACGCTGGTGTCGAGGCGGCAGATTTGCCCATCTTGACACTTCGGAATCGACTGAACCAATCTTTCTCGCTCATGGTCAAATACTCCTCGATGCATAGCGGACCTTCCGAGGATTTGCCATTAAGCTTGTCAAGCTTCTTGTCGAACGCGTTGTAGTACAATCCAGTAGGATCATTGAAGAAAGGTTCGACGGATTGTAATTTGTAGTCCTTCTTTCCTTGGACCACGGCACCCATACTGAGATTAGCTGCTGCAGGTGCTGGGACGGGACTGTTTGATCTTGTGACGCTGGTGGAGTCTGAAGTGAGCATCCTATCCTCCAGACCTGGTGTGCCCGTCCTTGAAGAGTTTTCTGATCCCGACGAGCTGGCACGACGAGCGAAATGAGGTCGTGTGGACCCGCCAGCGCTTACGTTTGCGTTTCCAAGAGATAGGCGGAGAGCTGCCAACTTGCTCATTTTCTTTTGATTTTCCCTTTGCTCAGGATTGAGCATGTACTCGTCGATGATGGCTTCGTTTCCATTATCTTCTCGATCTGTGCGGTCATTTGCACTTTCATCACCACTGAGACTGCCGTCTACTACATCACCCTCATGAATTGCATCATCTTGGAACATGAATCCTCGAACATCTCCTTGGCTGGCGTTGTTGGCATCCATTCTCTCAATGTCGTTGCTTTCGGTAAAGCGAGAGACATGTCTTCCGGCCACTTGCGCTGGTAAGGACGGTACAGACGGCGCGTCCTGCACAGTCATGCTAAGGGCGCTCGACTGTCGGACCTTGCTTCTACTCTTCCGTTTGAAGAAGTTCGAAGGGCTTGAAGATCGACTACCAGGGGCGGTGATGGTGCCAGTTGGCGAAGTTGCTCTGGAACCTGGGCGTGATTTTGTGAGTCTCTTGCGTTGTCGTGATTCGCGCTTCAGACCGTGCCCAGGTCCAGTCCTAAGTCCCAGTGAGAGAGGTCCTTTTCGACGGCTCTCTTCTCCCGAAGGACTTGGTGCACGCGTGGACTGTCCACTCGGCAATGCGCTTGGTGGCGCGGTGATGTTTGGTGTGCCCCCCGGTCCAGTCCAGAACCGGGCAGGGGACGAGATACCGGATTGTATTGTCGAGAATCTCGATGTCGTCTTGGCTCTCGTCTTGAACGCTTGCTTTTGGCTTATAGCGATAGCCGTATCTTGCATCACACTGAGATCTTCTTTCCACTGGGCAACGGGGAATCGCTGCTTGGCTGCTCGTGCTCTCATTTGTGCCCGTACACTAGTCTTGGACGCTATCGCAGCATGGATTGCCATCTTGAACTGGCTGATCAGATGTTTGCTGGTCGTCGATTCGATGGTGAACCACCACCCAGGCATGTTACCCAGACCGCCCACTCTAGCACCAACACCGAGGGCACCTTTCCGTCCGAACTCAACGGCAACCAACCCAAAAGGCTCGTCGCGCGAAGGAATTAGAGCGAATTCAGCACCGCTGAATATGTAAGGTGGAAGAGCAGTGAATTCGGGTTTTGAATATACTCGATCTGGGTAGAGTTGCATAAGTCTACCCAGCTTTAGAGCGGCAAATCTTCCATACAAGTCAATGACTGGTCCAATGCAGATAAGTTGTGCTTTCGAGTGCTCCTCGAGAATTGCTGGAAAGACATCAGCGATGAGGTCGACCCCCTTTTGGTGGCTCCAGCGACCGACAAAAACGAAGAGCTCTGCTTCAGGATCTGTCTTGAGTCCTGCCCATTCTTGAGCCTGGCGTTTGAGATCACCTCGACCGGCCTCGAAAGTCTCATCCACTGTGATGTCTTTCAGATTCAGCGGCTGCTTATCCCAGCCCTCGGTATCGGTCGGGTCTGGATTTGGCAGACCTGCGACTTTGTGAAGACCCCACAGAATTGGGTACCTAGCGAAAGATCGTTTGCCGTATTTAGCTGACACACCTGCCGCGCCATACCCTTTCTGCCAAACACGAAGGTAGCTAGCGCCGGCATGGAGAAGATTGAAGACTTCGCCAAACTGAACATAGTCGCTAACGACTTCCGGTTTCAGATCGTAAACTCTACACACTTCATCAAATTCGGTTGGGGTTCGCATTGGCCACAAGCCCTGGAACTCAGCATTGTGAAGCGACAGACAGCAGGGTATAACACGCGGAAGCAAGTGCAACGGAGCGACAGCTCCGTGATAGTCGTTGATGTGGTAGAGATCGATGGGAAAGCGTCGAATAACTTCCGCAATGCAGGAGTTCCAGGCAGAGTAGTAAACAGCGCTGTCAATGTCGTCCATACGTTCCGGGTATGGATTCTCCTTGGTCTGCTGGCGGAAAACTGGTGCATCGAGCAAGACATATGTGATGTTTCTAAGGTGGTGGTATTGGACCTGGATGGTGTATTCTTGATCTAGAATTGTCACTGTGATCGGCTTGGCTCGTTGATCCATGGGGTATTGTATGCCACCAACGCAGGGAACTACCCAGATTAGGTCTTGGTGCTCAAGATGCTTGGACATCGTCTGTGCCATGACACCCAATCCACCAATCTTGATTTTGATCTCCCAATCATCGATGTCGTATTCCATTGTCGCAATCAAGATGGTCTTGCGATTCGCGTTGACCATGACATTAGATTGACCGGGATCGATCTTCTCACGCTTGTTCTGTGGTAGCCAAGGAACGAGGGCGAATTTCTCCTTTACAGCAACAGGTAAAATGCTATGCTTCTCGGATCTGCCAACCTTGTTGAACTTGACATCATAGAAGACACACAGGTACAGCCAAACACCGATAGATGCGGTAATTATTGGGATCACAATTAGAAGAGCGTAAATAGCTGCTTGTCTCCACTGAGAGCCGATCGGTGTCAAGTGAAAGCGCATATCCCCGTCGTTGACATCGATATGGTATGCGACGTAGGGTGCAGGCGGATACGCTGTGACGTTGACGACATTCTTCAGCAAAGAAACCGGAGAAAGAAGGTCCAACACGCCATCCAGATCAACGTCTCCAAAAGCACGTGTAAGATCGGGTTGACCACTTGGGTTGGAGCCCCATACGTTGACCTGAAACTCTGATGGCCACTCGGTCATGAAATCATATTGCCATATGCCAGAGTCGTTTTGCTTCATTGATTCTGCGAGTCCGGAGTCATAGCCGTACTGGTTGAAACTGCCATGGAGGAAGATGTGGGGGTACCTCCGGGGTATATGGTTCGAGCCGACGAGGTCGCCTTGTTGTTGATGGTTGCTGCTACCGGTTTTCCGGCTCCAATACTCAACCTGGACGTGTTTCCCTGTCCAGCCTTGTGCTTGAGTGCCGGACCAAGGCTGACTCTGGAGAGTGGTGTTGCCAGCCGTGTAAGGAAGCCAATCGCTCCAATTCGAACCCCAGTTGGTAGAGTAGCGGAATGTATCCGCGCCAGCAGCTTTATGAGTTATGTACAGAGATTTGTCGCCGTTCTCGTAGAGGAGAGAGCTGGAATAGTTCGCAATCCGAGGAAATACCATAGGGTTATCGTGCTGCCCAATGCGAATGAGGAAGTGGTTGACCGCATTGGTGGAAGTGTTGCCTATCTGTGTAGAGACGTTTGCAACATTGACTGAGTGCACCCCGTCCGGAACATTGACCATAGTGCCAGTAATCTTCCAGAGTGCCGGGATCTGACCCGTGATGGGACCGGTATACTGCGATACCCTGGCGGTAGTGTCATTGACAGTTGTGCAGGAATAATCTTCAATTGATGGCACCGTGCCATCCTCGGTAGTAGAAGTCACAGTGATTGCCTTTTGAAGTTCGTCGCAGTTCATCTCGGCTGAAAAGAAGAGCTCAATCGTGACATTCTGTTGATCAACGGCGCTGGAATTCGAGAGGATGCGAGCATCATGGCCGGGGTTGAATTTGGTGATGACTGGAGATGGCCGAAGCCATTTATCAATGGGGACGTATGCTTTGAAACCGTACGGTGGCAAAGTCATATGACTGAGGCAGCCATTAACCTCAGTTTTGTTGTTCATTTTCAGAAATTGCGGCGTTGTCCCCAATGTGATGGTGTCGTAAGGGTAGAAGAGGTTCTTGACAGTGGTATCGTTGGCAAATGGAGCGACCAATCCTGTAGTGTTGCTCGTGCAGTCGAAAACGTACGTGATCTCCTTGTCGTCGTTGTGAAAGACGAGCCACACGTCTTGAAGCTTAGTGCCTTTATTAGTAAAGTCTTGGACATCTGGCCAGCCAGAACGCCGAACAGACCACAGGCCGGTCTCCGTTGGCGTTCCAAGGGATCCAGGCAAGTATATCGGGTGAGTCTGTTTGGCAACGGTCTCGACGTAGAAACCATCATTGAGGACCGGATACCGCTGTCGCATCTCGAACATTGTCGTCATGATGTTTCTAATAGGGTGCGATGGATCTCGGTGATCGAGACTATTCCAGTCGTCCTTGCATCCCTCAAAGCAGCTGTCGCCAGGCCAGCTGGCAAATTTGGCGTTTCCTACAGTGTAGCATCCATGGTCTTGCCATGCGGTAGCAGACGTCATGCTCTGGCGACCGAAGACATAGTTGCTCGCAGTGTTGTCCAGAACATAGTACGCCTGCTCTTCACCCCATTCGAGCATGGGAATACCAGGCAAGAGCATGGTAGTGATGTAGTTAGCTAGGATCTGTTTTTGGGTGCCATCGATGATCGTAGGCCACCGGAATACGTCCTGGTTTTGGGCTCCATACATATGTCGGGGATCAAACACGCCTGTATTGGCGTTAATGAGATCGTTCGTGTTGATGAAGTCGTTCCACGCGACAATAAAGTCGGTCGGAGTTTCGCCTTTCGCCCCCAAGTCACCGTCCATTCCAAGGAATCTCGTCATGGAACGGTAAGTCGAGTAATGGAAACAAGCAGAGTCGAACGCATTTTTGCCTTTAGCACGAATGAATAGATCGTCGTTCGCGGTTTCAGTAGTCAGTTGTACAGCCTTGGTGGTATCATTGATAGCCTGCCCCAGGGTCGTCAACAATCTCTTCTACCCGGGGATTCAGTGTGGACGCCTACCATAGAGGGTTCTTTTCCCCGGCCAAGGTAGACAGCTCCGAATGCATTACCAGAGACAATTTCGCCTGGGATGAAGAAGTTCTTTTTCCCAAACCTGGCGGCACAGTGGCGAATATAGTCTGCAAATTCTCCTTGTGCGTCGACAGTAATCTGCTGACCTTTGTCCATTCGGAAGCCATCAATGTCGAGCATTGCAATCTGAATGCACGAAAGGTGTTGGATCTTTTCGCGAACGGAAGGTTTCCACTCCCGTAGGCGATCTTGGACCGAAGCGAACTTTGATATCTGACGTCTGACAACGCGCATCATATTAGTAAACTTGGAGACATTGCTGTAATATCAACCTTCTTTGGACTTCAGGAACTTACTGCCACTGCGGAAGGTCAGCTTTATTGCGCCTCAGATCTTATGTTCACGACTTACTTCAGGGTAAATGTCAAAGGCAGCAATATCGCCATACTGATCGAACTCGCTGTCGCGACAGCCTTTGAGGTATTGACTCCCGTTGGCGAAAACTTGTTGTCCATCTGGAGATATCAGCTTTCATAGTCCGTATTGATTGGGGCAAGTCTCACGTACAATCGTCCCAAAATCTAGGGTACTCGACGTCGCAGACCTCGAGTTCGGTGTTGTTGAACTGAAAGTCATGATATCTGCGGCTTGTCTTCCATAAATCGTTGTATTCGCTGTAACTGAGAGGCGTAGAGACGTTTAAGAAACCCTCAAACCCAATCAAGTCTCCCATCGTTGCCATTGTGTTGTCGAATATGACATACATGCCCCGAGCATGCATCTCATCGATGCACTCCCGCCAGATTTGGATTGTGGCGAAGTGAGGATCCAGAAGGGTCAAGTCCAGAGGACTGAAGGCATCTGAGCCCCAAGGGAAGTTGATCATAGGGCTACCTGCGAGGTAGATTCCCTTAATACCCATGCCAGCTAAGTAGTCCAAAGTATCTTGGAGTCCTTTGACATCACCGCCGTGTCTCAATTGGGTTCCGGTGAGGTCGTGTTCCCATGCTGTACCGTTGGCGTTGTCGTTAGTGGGGTCTCCATTGACGAAGCGGTCCAGCATCAGCGTGTAAAAGGGAAAGCGCCAGTTGTCTGGTGATTGATTGTAGGCTGTTTGAAGTCAGCGACAAGCTTGACAACAGGACGAATCTACTCACTGTGGTTCGGCCATTCGCCCCAGTAATCGAGAGGGTTGGTGGCAGTCTGGTTTTGGTTGAGGTTCCATAGTACTTGATCTGGCTCGTACTTGATACAGAGGGTAGTAGTACTGAAGAGCAGCAGTAGCGAGGCTACCGTGGCTGCATTCATGGTGTAAAACATATCATGGAAGGGAACAGCACGCTCGACAACCAAGAAACGCAAAGAGGCAGTGACGAGTACCTGTATGATTTGCAAGAAGCGACAAGGATGAGGGTAAGAAGATTGACGAGAGATGAAGGAGATTATATTGAATAGATGAGAGTAGCTACCCGCCTGCAAGATGGCGTTCACTCTGGCCCTGCCTGTGATCTGCCGGGAAGCGACAGGGTTTGGTGTATAGAGTTCAGATGCAGTGACTGGTCTCAAGAGTCAAGATGAGTGGAATGAAGCCAGATGGGGATAGGGAAGCTTCGAGGACCCCTGTCAACACTTGGGTGGACAAGTCGGGCTTGTACACGCTTTGATGCCACGAGCAGCTATGACTGGCGCATGACCTCAAGGAGGACCACTTTTTTGACATCCGCCGTCGGGATCCCTGGATCTAAGCTCTGAGCAATGTCGCCATGTGTTGGGATAGTAACTTGCCACCGCACGGAGGGAGTAAAGTAAAGTCACTGGAAGCTGATGGGATGGGCGAAACGTCACGCCTCAAAAATAGGCAAATTAAAGTACGTTTCGTGGCCCTGTTCGGTACTAGTCTGTACCTGTAACTATCCTTGGAGCTGCATCGTGCATGAAAGTATGCGCATACCCACTTGATAGGAATCGAGTCCCAGCAAGCTTTGTTAGCTACCGCTGCAAAGGAAGCCATTAGCGCCGGTAAGTGATAGATATGGCATCAGGGCATCGCCGAATGCGATTGCCCTAGCAAGAGCACCATTGATGGTGGAGATGGTCGATGACGTCCATTGAGATGGTTGCTGCACAAGATATTTTGGGCCATGGCATACCGATCAGCTCATAAGTAATTGGATGTAAGCTCCCGATCTCCTTTACATTTATGTTATTATTACAATACGAAAGGGAGTACAAACGGGACGCAGGGCCACGGATCGTCACGAAGGGTGCCAAACAGTATGTGCCGTGGGATTGGCCGAAAGGTTCACCGTTGTGCACTGCATGGGTCCAGAAGCGGGACATACTGCCGCTGCAGCTGTGACGCAGGTCTCCATTGGGAATTTGCATCAAGGCGCATGGCTTCATAGCACCGTTTCAGCTGGACGAATGTTGAACGATCCTAAGCCACGATAGTGTAGCAGGAGGTGTGATTGACTAAAGCGGAAGTCTAGAATGTTAGCAGCATACTTTACTAGCAGTAGACCACGCCGTCCAGAAGTTTTGTGGTGATTTGCAAGCCTTCGAGATTCGAGACGTTGCACCATGCCACCAACCTGGGCCGATCCTTTAATTTTAGGTCTCTTGGCTTTCCCATTCGAGATCTAAAATTGTCGATCTTTTACTCTTTACGAGAGATGCGTTTTTGGCGATACCCTTATACTTTTTATTATCCTCGGTTGCTTCCGCCCTTGACGGTCCACTGACGCGTGAGCGTCGTGACTTCCCCTGTCGGATGTGATGTATCACCGCCGCTGCCAAGACTTACACAATTTTGCATAGTCGAACATTGATGAGATACAATCACCCTCTTACATAACGCAGACTTCTACTGTTCTACATGCAATGCAATGGTGACTTGTTGCGGGACATGTGCCAAACAGTCTCGTCGTTCGTCGTGGTATCTTTTCGACAACAGAGGCGCTATTAATCACAAGTATGTGGTGTGTTATCTCCCCAGCTGCTACTGATATCGCTGTCCACATACTTTATCTGTCCACCGAATATCCCCGGCGCAGGAAAATTATCCAATAGGAAGACCGTGGGGGTTAGAGAAGCATGTATTCGAATTCCGATATTGGGTGTCCTGCAGGGTCTTCTCCAGTGATAACGATATGTCAAATGCAAGGGTTCCAACATGCCGCTGTACCCCAGGATTTGAAATTTGGTATCCCGCTGCAGCTTTTGTTCCGTGTGTGGGTCATCTCCGCAGGAACATGGCTTTGAGCGTCGGCGTTGTACGGTCGAGTCTTAATCCAAGCCTACCAGACCACTGGTCACCTCAACCCTTATGAATGAGGTTTGGCAGTATGCACTACCTCCCAACAAAAGAGTCACGACCCAAACATCTTGGCTGGTCATCGCCTCAGAAAGTTGGTTCCGGTTTCATCGTGGCAAACTGTACAGGTCTAGTACACTCCAAGCAAGCATCACGCCTGAAGTCTAGATGAGTGAGAAGCAAGCTTTCGAGAAAGCTTTGTGGCGCATTGGGATTTTGGTACACTCGAGAAAGCACGCAAATCATACGTTACTCAACCTTCATTCCGAAGCCCGTGGCCGTCACGACAGAAAGACCCTTACCCGTGGCTTGAAAGGCATTGTTCAGATTGTGTGTTGTGGAATGTGGGTGCGCATGCTTGAACAGAGAAGGCCTCGGGCCCGAGGCGGGAAGCCACCATAGCCGCGTGGAATCTCGATTGACAGGTCACAAGCGTGCCAAGGCCCATTCAGCCTTCACTTCACAGCGTTGGGGTCTTCCGGTGTCTACTCGACAACTGAATTTATTCAATCTCTCGCCTGATCATCTTCTGTTCGGTGTTAGCCATCGTGTCCTTGCCAAGCCTCCTGTCGCCGATATGCAATCTATGCAGAGACGCTTTGGAAAGTTCCTCCCACGGACGGCAGATGAGGCCCAGGTCGGAGTTCTGCTCAAGGACTTCGAAGATGCCGATATCATGCTTGCCAAGGTTTTCGTCTAACAGAATATACTCGATAGAGTCACGGCTGATTTGAGGGTGACAGGTCATTGAAGCGTCCAAAGCATGGCGGGACTCGTGGAGAGATATCCTAGGAACGCAGCAACGACTCATATACGGCTTTGAATCCATGTACGCTCCAATTGTTGGGGCCAACGACGAATCCGCAGCACATGAGCCAGTGATTACACCCCAAAATGTAATGAGGAGGACTACCAAACTTCACACCGCCTACGACGAACTCCGGACGGACCTGCTGGAGGAAGTCGCCGCCGTCGACACAAGGATCATAAAACCCGCACAGGATGCAAAAGACTCAATTCAGCCTATGAAGAAGGTCGTAAAGAAGCGAGGGGACAAAAAGGTCTGCCGAATCGCCCCGCAAGGCCTCCACCAGCCGTGCTGATGTGTGCAGTTGGACTTTGAAAAGTATCAAGCAAGAGTTGATAACGGGAGGAAGAAGACTAAAAGATCAGAACGTGATAATGCGGCTCTAGAGAAGGCGGAAAATGAACTCGTTCGGGCAAAAGATGTATGTTGTAGAAATTTTCGAATCCGACCGAGGGAACACCTCAAATATACGCACACCATCTCGGGAAATCTTGACGGACGTTTCTGAATGATTTAGCGTGATTGAGGGTGCCCTGCTAATCAATGACCAGGAGTATGAGGTCGCGGACGATCATTTGAAAAGCAGTCTTCCACCTGTCGTTACCGCTACTTTTTCGCTTCTTCCACATCTTCTTGCAACCCAGATCATGACACAACACACCCTTCTGGCCCAATACTACACATTGCTCCATACCTTTTGCAACGAGGAGGGCTTCCCAGAACCGCCACAGTCTGCTGGACAAATCATACACACGTGGGACGCAGATTTTCAGCCAGCGAAAAATGACATTGAGACTGGTCTGGCATGTATTGCCAAAGGCAAGACTGTACAAACGTCTATGCAATTACAAGAGAAACCCCATAGTTCCGTTACTGGTCTCAATATCCGCAATGGCGTATCTTCGCAGGTCCATCGGCGTCCAAGTAATCAGGCGGCCATTGATGACAAGCCATATAGCTCTACGACTGGTCTTAACATCCGTAATGGTGTCTCTCAACGCCTACCAAGCAATCAATCTAATTCATCAAGGCCTCATCCTTACCCAGCAATGAGTGCTTCATCAGATCCACCTTCGCCAGACCATAGAGAAACCCGACCTAGAATATCATCCGTTCCATCTCAGACATCACTGGGACTGGCAACGCCTAATTACAATTCATCCATTATCACAAGTCCATCACCAGGAGATCCAGCAATGCATGCCCCTGCTGGCCCTCGAGGCGACTACTTCACTCGAGATCGGCTGCCTTCAAATTCTTCAATGGCTTCGATCGCAGCGGGCAAGAAGAAGCCGCCACCGCCTCCGCCCAAAAGAATAGCCTCGACGCAAGGTTTCTGGGTGACTGCGCTTTACGACTTTGCGGGGCAAGGACAAGGCGACTTGGCGTTCAGGGAAGGAGATCGGATCAAGGTGGTCAAAAAGACAGATAGTACCGATGACTGGTGGGAAGGGGAGCTGAAAGGTGTACAAGGAAGCTTCCCAGCCAATTATTGTCAACCCATATAGATTTGCTTTTGTATTTATTCGGAGCTTTGCATCCCATGTTGGGGCAATGCATCAATACCCAGGGATCATGAATGATGACTGCATAGAATCAATCGAGACTGTTTTCTCTGAACACTGCTTGTAACACCATAATTGCTAAGGATTGGGAGTCGAAAAAGGGGTATGCTGTAGATGACTCATTTGACTGCTGGGCACCAAAGGTAGATGAGCTAGCCGAACCCAGAAAACGAACGACATCATCTAATCATCGTCCACCGCGTTCACTTCCTTCTGTTTATTTTTGCACAAAATTCCTTATGTCGAGGATGGCTGCAAATGCCGGCGAGGTTCTCAAAAAGCCACTATACGGTACTGATCCTGCCTAAACGTGACATAAGAATACTGATGATGGTATCGCGTAGTCTTCGACCTTCCGCAGGAACTCCTAGTCACTCTCCATCTAATAGATCCCACGGTCCTCCAGACTCCCCCGGACGAATCTTCGCAGTCACTATTTGAAGTCCAAAAAGAAGAGCGGGAAAGGGCTCGCTCAGAGACTAGGCTTTCGACAACCTGCCACCTCTGCAACACTTCATTTTCTAGCGTCCAAGAGCAGCGTATCCATGTTAGATCAGATTGGCACAATTACAACTTGAAGCAGAAGGTCAGAGGAGGACACTCAGTCGTGGAAAGTGAATTCGAAAAATTGGTCGATGAGTTGGATGAGAGCTTATCGGGATCGGGTCCAGAGTCATCGGAATCAGAAGCTGATGGGGAAGGATTCAAAGAGAGTACTTTGACGGCTTTGTTGAAGAAGCAAGCCAAGCTTTCGAATGGAGATGCCAAAGAGGAGGATTTCATGCCAAAAAAGCCGAAACGAGGAGCTGGCAAGCCTCCGCTGCTTTGGTTCTCTACGTCGCTCCTTCCTTCGAACACCTCGCTTGGAGTCTACAGAGCGCTCTTTAGCAATACGGAACAAGAGGAGCCAGACACGGTCAGCGTACTCCGGACAAAGCAGCTCCGCCCTGTTGCCGCAAAGTCCCCACCTGCAGATCGTTCAAATGGCGTACGTCTTCCTTCCGCCATGACCAGTCCTTCAATCTTCATGTGCATGATAGGAGGAGGTCACTTTGCGGGCATGATCGTGTCGCTGGCCCCTAAGCTAGAGAAACATTCTACAGGCTCCGAGCAACGTCAAGCTATTGTCATAGCGCACAAGACGTTCCACCGCTATACTACACGCCGGAAGCAGGGAGGTGCTCAGTCATCTAATGATTCTGCTAAGGGAGCTGCAAACTCCGCGGGTGCTCAAATCCGAAGATATAACGAAGTTGCTCTTGAGCAGGAGATACGCGCTCTACTTGCTGAGTGGAAAGATCTTATTGGCATTGCGCAGCTTATTTTTGTCCGTGCCACGGGTAGCTCAAATCGCCGTATCCTGTTTGGTCCCTATGAGAGCCAAGTTCTACGACAGAATGATCCTCGAAATCGCACATTTCCGTTCAGCACCCGACGCGCTACCCAAACAGAGCTGATGCGATCATTCGTTGAGCTCACACGGGTGAAGGTCAGCGAACTTGATGAAGCAACTCTCACAGCAGCTGCAGCCGCTGTAGAAGCAGAGTCCACCAAGCTCACACAGACCAAAGCTCCTGTCCCCCCCCAAAAATCGAAAATCTCCAAAGAAGAGGAAGAAGCGTCACTTCACACCTCGCAACTGCAAGCACTGATCCGCCGCTCCAAAGCCCCTGCACTTATCTCTTATCTCTCCTCCCACTCTCTGTCCGCAAATTATGATTTTCATTCCCCTTCGACGCAGGCGGATCATCATGCTCCTACACCATTGCATCTAGCTTCCTCCATCAATTCTCCAGCTGTCGTATTAGCCCTTCTGACAAAAGCTGGGGCTGATCCTGCTTACCCTAATGGCGAAGGAAAGCCTGCTTTCGACCTAGCAGGCGACAGGGCTACAAGAGATGCGTTCAGAGTCGCCCGGAGTGAGCTAGGTGAAACAAAGTGGGACTGGATTGACGCACATGTGCCGTCTCCGCTGTCAAAAGCTGAGGCTAATTCACGCGACCAGCGTGAGAAATCTGAAGCCGAGAAAGTTGAGAGTGAGCGGAGGAAGGCGGAGGAAGAACGGTTAAGGAAGGAGCCACCTAAAGTCGATACGACCGCTAAGAAGGGTGGTAAGGCTCTTGGTACGCAACCTAAGACCGCAGAGGAAAGGAGAATGGAAGATGCTAGGGGTATGACGTCTGAAATGAGGACGAAGGTTGAGAGGGAGAGGAGGGCGAGGGCTGCAGAGGAGAGGATGAAGAGGCAGGCCAGCTAACTATCGCTATGGGCCTACGAGTTCATGTTTAACATGAGAACACGATGCATATCTACGGGAATGCGATTTGGCAGTTATGGATCCACGAAAATTCAAACCGGGCAACCAATGGTGCTCCAAACAAAGACTCAACGTGTGAGCGATGAACTGACATTCGTATATTATGAACACTTCTGTCGTTGACTCTAGTAACATTCCTGCCATTAAGGATGACGTCAAAATGCCGGCATGCGTAAGATCTAAGAATGGTAACGCATAGTGGCGGAGAACTTCAGATAATTTGGCGCCATCATTGCACTATCGCGTTTGCAAACTCCACAAAATCCACCCTCGAGGCTTCTTTATATCTAACAATACACCATCCGGTCTCCCAGAGAACCCGCAAAAAGCTCAGGCCACCTGTACTGAAGTGGCCCTATGAAAATTTTCGGAGAAGTTTTGCTCAGGGAGTGCTTCGAAGCGTTTTCCTGTTGAGGTTTGTTACCTTTTGTTGGCGGTTGATCAGACCGCCAAACTAGCACGACAGAACTGCTAGGTCCCTCGAGGAGACGGAGGGTTGGTGTTCATTTATTGATTCATGTCTTGGGATTCTGGGAGAAATCAACGATAACAAGGAACGTGCTAGGTCTTTCGAATGGATTACACAGGGCAAGCAGCTCATGCCAGCCTGTCGTCAAAAAAATGCTGGGCATCATTATAGCGTTTTTGTTCAATCAAAGGGTATCAGTTATACATCAAAAATCCCAGCGCTCCCAACACAAACCTTGTATACGTATATCATCATGGAGTGTTACATCAGTTCAGCTCTTTCTCAATTCTGACTCCGTTGATGCATAGATCTCAACAGGCTCCAAATCCAATCCACAAACGTCCATCCTCGCATCTCGGAATCTCATATACACACTCTCCCACACCCTCCTTGCTTCCGTCGTACCTGGCATGGCTTTCACATAGTCATGCCGTGGAATGTCGTATTCAGGTCCTGGCAGCCCTGGATCGGAAAGATGTACGTAAGCAGTCATCTCAAAGAAGTCTGTTGCATTGATCCCCGAGCCTTCGTTCTCCAGCAAGCCCGTCGTGGCCAAGAGATGAACTTGATGTTCCGGGTCTTCGGGAGCATGCTCGGTGTGGACCTTCTGCAGGAACTCGGAGTCTGGATAGGCGCCTTCGGGAAGGGTAGCTGCGACGTCTTGGTATGTATCTCTCGAGGGTTCGAACAACAAGATCGTGGGCTCCCGGCTTTCATCTTGCGGATCCGAAAGCCCAAGCAACGGCTTCTCCATGGGAAGCGTAAAGAGCAGATCTAAAGGCGTCGAGTCCAGAATGAGTCCTGGTAGCTGAAGCAGCAGGATTCGGTTGTAGCTGATCAAGCTCAGTACGTTCGTAAGCGGATATCTCTCCTCTTCCGTCAACTTGACTCCTCCCTCAACCTGCGCTACCCCATCAATCGGCTGCAACATGACCTTGAACTCCTTCGCCGCCTTCCTCAAAAGCCGCCTACTCGTCTCCACGCTGGCATCCCTCGTCTCGCCCTCATCCAGTGCCTTATCCCACTCCCGGGGAAACATTATAATCCTCTGCGCCATGCTCTCTCCAACATGCAGTTCCTTCGCTCCCATCACGGCGCCACATACCTCGTGTGGTCTCCTCACCAGCTGTACGTACGCAGCCTTCGCCCATCCGCCTTTGGGTCGGTTTGAGGCGAGAAACTTATCATAGAAGCTGTGGCCTGGGGGCGCGCCGAAGTGTTTTGCGAGAACCGGATTTGCGACGGGTGGAGGTGGTGGCAGGTGTGGGTGGATAGCGGCCTGGAGGGAACGGACGGTCTTTTGTTGAAGGACGTAGCCGGAGAGGAAAAGGAGGGTTGTAAATGTGAAGACTAGTCGGGTCCATTAGTATTGATTGATGTAGGGTTCGACGAGCGCTGACAGACCGACAGATGAAGAGATGGCGAGGGAGATTTGGCCGCTTGTAAGAAGCATGATTACTACTATAGTCTAAAACTCATCGCGCGAACATGCTCATCGCGCACGAGATAGCATATGTCGAAGTCGAAAGCTTTGTTTACCAAGGTCTGTTGGCGGGACACCTCGACGGAGATTGCGGCGATAGACAAATCGACTTCCATAACAAAAGAGAACCATTCTCTGCTTCTGCGCAATCACTATGACGGATCACAACAAGACGCGGATATCCGTACTCATATCTGGTGAACTTCATCATCGCGCTGCGGAGTCCTTAGTTGGCTGACGAAACTTAGGAAATGGATCCAACCTGCAAGCCTTAATTGACGCCCAAAAAGACGCCCTTCAACACTGCTGCATCGTCCGCGTTACATCTAACCGCAGAGCAGCCTACGGTCTTACCAGAGCCAAAGAAGTGAATATTCCTACATCCTACCACAATCTTCTCGATTATAAGAAGAAATACCCCGGCGATAATGACCTCGCGCGCTCAAAATACGATCTCGATCTCGCCATAGCCCTCCTTCAAGATAAACCTGATATTGTGGTCTGTGCCGGCTGGATGCACATCCTCGCCCACACCTTCCTAGACCGTCTACTTTCAGCCAATGTTCCGGTGATCAATCTCCACCCCGCGCTGCCCGGAGCCTATAATGGCGCTGGGGCGATTGAACGAGCGCATCAAGATTGGTTAGATGGGAAGATTCAGAAGTTGGGGATCATGATTCATTATGTGGTACTCGAGGTAGACACCGGAGAGCCGATACTTGTGGAAGAGATTCCGTTTATCAAAGGGGTGGATGAGGATCTGGAAAAGTTGAAGGAGAGGATCCATAAGGAGGAAAATAAGATTGTTGTTATTGGGACGAAGATTGCAGTCGAGAGGCTGAGGAAGCCCAGTACAACAGGACCATGACACGACGATGCTCTGGCTTTGCAGACTGACTGCCTGACTGGTTGGGCTCTACATTGACTTGATGACTACCTCAACCACACACCAAGCCTGCTTTCTCACATGGAATGCCAAAGAGGGAAACCCTAGTTAACTACTCACGCTCCAAGCCGCTCAGCGACTGCTTTACATAAGGACGATCGCTCGAGCACTTGCTTTCCTGAACGATCCAGCGTGCACATCAGAGACTTGTGGAACAGAGGAACGGTAACAGTCAAGTCGGAACTTCGGAGCCCCCTCTCATGAGAACCCGCATGGAAGGATCCCATCCGGAACGGCGGCCGTCTCTCAAAAGAACCGATCGAATTTGCTGTGTCTTTCTCAGTATTGTGTCTTGGCTGTTCCAGTTTAGGAACATACCTGGCGACACAGCCTCTCCTCTGTACCATATCATCCATATGCTCTAGAGCCCCGAAGAAGTGAGAAACTCTCACCATACCATCATCTTGGTGCACATCCCCTGGTATCAGCGATCTACAGATGCTACATCAATGCCTGTGTAACCACGAGCCAAGAAGTCAAGGGCTTCTGCTCCCAACCTACGGCCATGCAAATTTTCCAGTCCTCAACAACGGGGGCAAAAGTATATACACGGTGGCCACGGTGTATCTTTGACTAGGTTCCAGAAGATGGTTCGGGCTTATATGTGAACGAGGTGATAACGAGCAGACATCAGAAACACGGATAGACTGTCTCATCTTGGCAACTCTTAGCGCCAACTAGCGTCTACAGAACCGCGTAGAATGGTTTTCGGAATTGTCTTGCCTCTATATATCACGCGCAGCATCTACGTTCACGCGTTAAGCTGTAACTTATCATATCCTCCCAGTCTGACACTATCATCGTGTGTACAGCAATGTGTCACTGCTGAATTTTGGACGCGTCAGTCTCATGTGAGACTCACAGACCGCTGCCTTGCAACATGTCAGTTCAGTCGCTCATCAATCTTCCAGCTTGAGCTCCTATCTACTACTTATACCTCTACTCCATCACCTTTTCAGCTTGTACATGGGCCCAGTATGCTCTCTCAACCAGTCTCATCGTCGTTCTCCTCCGCTCGAACCTTGCAAGCCGACTCCACCTCACCGAGCTTCGAAGGCGAAGTATTGCAGGTCTCAGAAGATGAGGCCAAGCAAGCCTGTGCACTTGCGAGGTCTGTCCTAGCTAAAGTACAATTGCCAAGTCCTCCGAAAGACCTCGAGGTATATCAATATCCTAGTGAGACTCGGTGTCCTGGTTTCTGACAAATTTGCGGTCAGGTATCAAATGAAACAATACCTCACTTACTGAGTCCATGCCAACAGCCCACTAACGGAGCGTACCTCACCACGCCAAAGAAGTCCATAACGACAGCCAACGTCTTCCTAAAGCACAAACTCCCACCAACGCCTGAAGACACCCCCACGAAGTCAGCAAAACGCTCGCACGCTAATGCATTCCGTGATGGTAGCGAAACATCCGCGGCAACCACACACGAGAAGACTACAGATCGTAACATCGGTACGCCAAGAGTTGCACCAACCAAGTCCCAACATGCCACTTCTACATCCATTCCTCCTCCGCCCACACGACGTACGCTATTCCACAACACCCCCAAGTGGTCAGTCGCATCCAAAGCGTCTAAAATAATCACCCCGGTCCCTCCTCAATCCACCCACCTCCCCAGCCCGCCACTACCGGTCTCACCTCCCCGCTCAACCCCTCCGCCTCCAGACCTCCAAGAGCTCCAAGATGAACTCGCGGAGCCCCTTTCGTCGGACGTCATACCTCCACCTACCGCGACCTCCCCGTACGGCTTTCGGAGCGCAGCTCGTCAAACCCTCGCCTCACCAGTAGTCATCGATGAAGACGAGAGCGGCACCTACAATCCGAACGTGGAGGAGTGGGAGGAGGGAGAGGAGGAGGATGTCGACGATGATGAACAGGCATCTGAGGTAGACGATGGGGCCCACAAAACTGCCGTCGTACGGGATCGTTGTAAGAGTGCTAAACCTGGTGGCACATGTCTTTCCGTCATCGAATACAAGCGTTTCCTCGAGAGTGTAAAGGATCAGGTCAGCTTTGCGATGGTGGATCAGTATGTTGCTAGCAATAGGGGGAAGAGAGTGTTTAGGAAGGTGCTGGAGGACATGTTCCGCGAGAGGATCGAAGAGGCTTGATGGTTGTGGATGAGGGGTGTTCGAGATTGATATGATATGATGTGATGTTGATGATTGATGTGATGGACGTGGTTTGTCGGTGAACGTACGTGTCTTGTCGGTTGATATCTCTTGCTGGCGGACATGTTGAGGTGGTAAGGGATGGTACGAAGACATGAGATGATGTGAGATGAAACGGCGTTGTTACGAGAGAAATGCGTCAACGCCGTTGAAAATGATATGATATCAGACAGAATAGCTGCTGATGCTTCCCAAAGAGGAAGGCTACAAGGGAATGAAATGTACATCGCCTACAGACCAAACCGCCTCATGCTCCTCGAGCCTAGCTTACACAACTTTTCCACCTCAAAACGTACTCGTAGCCAATCGACTAGCAGCATTCTTCGCATCCACCCTATCATCATCCGGCTCCTCGGCCACACCCTTCAAACTGCCCGCACCACTCGCTGCCCTCTTCCTCCCACCCTCCTCGCCATTAACGCCATCCTCCTCCTTCACCGTAGGCGGAAATCCGCCACTGACACTCCGCTCCAGTGCATCCTGTCGTCTAGGAACCCCACTCCACGCATCACCTCGCGGTCCCTGACTGGCTGCCATGCTCGACCTACGCGCCACAGGGTGAGCTTCCCGTCCCAGACGGGAAAGCCCGCCTGTAGCATCAATAGCACGGACGTCAGGGCGGATAGACTCGAGTGTGGCGAGGGTGCGGCGCTCGGCTTCGATCTCGCGGAGGACGTATTCGCGGATGCTGACTCGCATATCTGCAGCTGTACGTGCGAACCAGCGGCGCTTCTCATGTAGCAGATTCGATGTCACCCGTTGTGTCTTTTGCGCGAGATAATGCTCGTGACTCCGCGCTTCGTCCAAGGCGCCAATTGCCTCGTCAACTTTTTCTCTTCGCACTGAGCTGCTGCCTTTGAGTCTGTCAGCTGCGGAGAGCTTGCTGCGGGTAGCTGATTGGGCGGTGAGGAGGTCACGGAGGAGGATGTGGCGGTTTGTGAGAGTTTCTTTGACAATGAGAGCGTCTGATGAGTGATAGTTTAGGGGGTCGCCGAGGGTGGTGGCTTCGGCGGTGCCTTGGGCGGCGTGGTAGTCACCTGTAGTTTGGATTATCTTGCCGAGTTTCCGGTAGGCGCTTGCGAGGCCGGGGTGCGGTTCTTGGATGTGCATGGTTCCGAGCTTTACGCCTAGGTCTGACTCCGCAAGGCCGAGTCCTAGACATGATTAGCTTACGAACATCGCATGATTGCTTCCCTGTTTGCTCACCTCGTCGAGCCTTGACCACCTTGTCGACTTTCTGACCTGTCTCCATCGTACCCAGGTAAAATAATTTGACTATAGGCCGGGCGTCATGGAGCTCAGGCGTGTCATCAGGCGGCGGTGCGAATTGTTTTATGACCTTTCTGCGTACACCAGTGGCAGGCTGCTTCATCCTTATCATGGGACTATATCCCGCGTCACTCTCCACAAAGAATATCATCTCATCATCCCTCATGAGCACATCGTTTCCGCAAACGTAGTTCAACCATCTCTGCATGGCTGCCTTGGTCCGGGCTTCATCTTCGTCCGTTCCTGCACCGGCAGAGGTCAGAGGTGGTGGTACTGCCGGCACGAATGCTTCTGGGTTCGAGGAGATGAGGTGGTCTGCTAATTTGGAGAATTCGTGGTGTGTGCGCTTGATGTCTCGGACTTGGGTAGTGCGGAATTTGGGAAGGTTTGTCTTCCATTAGAGTCAGCTTAGATTTGTATCATCCTTCAAAATAGAGACCCACATGTATATCGAATCTGATGGCAGGGTCCTTTTTGCCTGTTCTCTCCAACCCTGTGACCTTCGCCTGTAGCTTGTACTGTGGAGGTCTTTGGCCTTGTCGAGCACCCTGCTGGTGGTATCTGCCTGGCGGTCCCCGCTGGTGCTGTTGGGCATGTAGAGCTTGTTGATACCGTTCCTGCTGTCGTTGCTCATGTAGTTGTTTTTGCCTTAGCTCCTCCTCAGTCAATGGCTGATCCTGAAACCGTATATTTGGCCGTATGTCTGGTGAGCTTGAGCTCTCCGATCGAGCAGGTACTTTTCCCGCGCCATTACGCTGAGGTGGCTGGTCTTGTATAGGTGGCGACAGAGGCTCGTCATAGCTTCCTTCTCCGTCATCCTGAGGCTCAGGCTCTGGGGTAGCGGGCGCGTGTTTTGCTAGCGGAGATGAGGGTACGTCTGTGGGTCCTTGCGGGTTGAATGTAGTCCTATTAGGCTGGGGAGATGACTGCCATGGGTCTGCGCCCGCAGGATGATCAGGATCGTTTGGCAGCGATGAATAGTCCATTTCAGTGTGCTCTTCTGGCCTAGTGAGCTATACAACGAGAAACACTCAGACTTCGAGTTCATGTTGCGACATCTTGGCGTCGTTGAGCGCGGAAGACGTACCGAGATGAGCACACTAGCGTGCTACAGCGGCAGTCACGCAGCCAGGAGAGAGGGTTTTATGAGTTACATTGACATACGGTATGTGGTGTGTGTGGTTGATTTTCGTTTTTCTAGAGACGTGGGATGGAAATCGTAACACGTCTGTGGGTATCTAATTCAGGCAAACCTCATGCCCATAACCTCGGATCCATGGGAAACCCTATTCACACCAACACTCACATCCCTCCACCAGCACTCGAGATGCTCGCCGCCATAGCTCCCATACTAGTCTTCTGCTCACTCAACATCGCCAACCCACTAACCACAATCTCATCCAGAAACTCATCATCAACATCAATCAAATTCATAATCTCGATAATCCCCATCTTCTTCCCCGAATACTGCTGGTTCTGGTAGTCCGCCACGATCTTCCCTTTCGCATCTATCATCTTGAGAAAACCGGAAGCGGCATAGCCGCCTTTCCAGAAGAGCGTGCCGTGAGATGCGCTCCGGAAAGTGCCTTTGTCCGTTGAGAAAAGACCTCCTTCTTTGTTGAATTCATAGTCTTGATCATGTACCGTGAGCTTGATCGTTGAAGCTGAGGCAAAGAAGCCACCTTTCTTGTTCGGATAGAACGTTGCGCTTCCCGTAATGGTATTTGGATCCATAAAACGAGACACTACCATGTGTGGAAGCGTGTGGGTGTTGAAGTGGACATGGTAGAGGGGCGTAATATCATCAGTATCGAGGAGGAGGTAGTTGCTGCCTTTATCGTAGACACTAATGATGCGTGCCGGTTTGGGCATCGGGTCTTTTTTGGAACGAATGGATAGTTATAAATGGCAAAATGACATGTGAGAAGACGCGATGCTTCGAGGATATTTCTTAAAGAAGATAGTCTATTTATCGTTCTTTATATGATCAGCTGCGGGATTTATCCAGTTGTCCTCGCTCATCACTGTGTGTAAGCTCGCACGACCCTCGTGAACGAGTTATTCGGTCATAACGCACTCTCAAATAGCTTATCACAGCCGAGTAGATCGAGTGCTACGTTACATCTCATGATCGATAGATATCATTTGTGAGATTATAAATAGCATTGTCATGACGAGAGGACCGCTGATCTTTGAGATACATCGAAGTAAGCTCACGTGACGTCTGGATATCCGGCTAATTATACGTAAATCTATGGATGGAGCTCGAAGATGGTAAAGCAGCACATTTATATCGCGCAGCTGTGTAAGGCAGCCTGCGCCTGTTGAAAGCCATCTCTTTCCCATGTCATCCAGGAAAGGAGACTTGCAGTCTGAAACCATCGGGTCCTGCGAATTTTGTGTCTACAGCAACGTGCAATGGCAAGAGAGGTAGCATGAGTACAAGGAGATTCAATAAGTCAGAACATAATCTTGGAGTATCAATCGCGGAATGTGATGAAAAAATCGTTATCCCAACTTATCGAGCAGTCTCCTCCTTCGTCTGTCAACCAGCTCTTCCTGAACTTCCTCGCTCGTGGGCAACCTCCAGCCTATTCCATCTCCGGCATCTCCAGGCAACGGTTCCCAGCCCTCCTCTGACTTCTCCCCACTCGCCTTGAGGTTCTCGAACGCCTCCTTCTCCTTCTCCGCTTCATAAGCCAATAAAGTCCCATCTTCTTCATCCAGGTTGTACCCATAGTAGCTAGCATCCACCTGCCGCCTCAGGTCCGCCCTGCTCTCCAATGGCTTCTCTGCATCTTTAGGTTTGACTTCAAACATCTCTTTCACACCCGGCAACTCTCTCGCTCTTCCAAAATACCTATCATACCGTTAATCATCTGACCCTCAGCCACCAGATTCACCAGCATGGACTACGAACCTATACCCCTTCCCACCTCCCGGGATCTCCTTTCCCTCCTCGTCATAAACCCTCCCACCCCCTCTCATGTAATTGGGCCCCCCCAGATTCCTAATCTGCACCTCCCACATATGCTTCTCTCGCATCGCCTTATTGATCTCATCATTCAGATCCCTAATCTGGAAATCGCTCAAGCTTGTCTCTTGGATCTTGCTGACTTTCCTGGAGATCTCTTTGAGGACTTGACCACGCCATTTCTCGCAGCTGGGGATGGAGGTGACTTCTGTGATGAGTTTTGGGCGGCGCGTGCGACCTGCGTCGATGATACCGAGAGAGGCAGCTTGTTGCGCACGAAAGCGAAAGAGCATTGATTGCGCCTTTTCTGAGTTGCGTGCCTAGGCTAAGGTTAGCCGGTGGTCTGCGCGGAGGAATAGAGGTAGAGTGTAGTGGTAAACCCTTAGACGAGCTTACCATGATTGCAGAGGGGTGGGATCCGTTGAGGGTATGCTACAGGAATTCTGCGTGGAGATGATGGCATCGGACTGCCTGTTTGGTAGAGCTGATATTGCCAAGCCCGGGCTGACTAAGCGAGATCTTGGCATCATCAAAGTTAGACACGCTTCGTCGCGACCCTCGCTCCTCGGTCAAGACCCAAAATAGGGGCGAATAAGGGCAAATCATGAAGTCCAATTCAGCCATCAGTATTTAGTACCCTGTGATCGGCTGTGGGTTGCCTCTTCGTTGTATCTTGCTCTTCAACGATGCAGACAGGGCATGGTTGCTATTTCGTGCAGGCCCACCGCTATATACACAGGCAGCAAGAGAATTGTTTGTATTATGCTTGAGAGTGCTAAGCTAGCCGCTACTCTTGGAATCCAGCCTTCGGTGGAGTCAGCTCGCTCCCCCAGCTTGGTGGTTCGACACATACACAGATACAGCCCCAACATTTGGACAGAACCCTTCATAAGGTATTGAAAAATGATTGATGCACCAGTGTCGGTCATAGCCAAACGAGATATGCTCATGAGATTACTGCCGCGTGTACAGTGAGTGCCTCTTCTTCTGCACTGATTCCCTAGACGATGTCGCTTATTCTGGAAGCGGAGTCAGCCGGACGAGCTTTACCGCCATGACATATAGCCAGTTGTAAGCACTGCGAATTGAACGTGCTACCAATATGCAGATAGGTCACACACATCCGGATTTCCCCGAGCCTAGTATACAACGACAACGTTCTCCTTTTAGCAAGAGACGAGATTTCTCGTCACAGCATGTTTGGCCAGTCAATGGAATGCCTTTCCAATACCTCACGCGGTAATACCATCATGATTCCTGCTCAGGGCACTGGAAGCACCTTGATATCCAAAGTCTAGAGTCTTTGATCGATGGTACCGTGTACTCAGGCATTCGGAACCTCGGAAGTTGCTAGCCTGCCAAGCCAGCGGTAGGTCTAGCTGACTAAGCGAAAATCCATTGGTTGGATATCCCGAGATTCGAGGATCTCAACCGAAGCCTGAAACTCGATATTGTTTCGACACCATGTCTGCATAAAAGATCCTTTGTACCCGATAGCACATCATTGTGCCAGTGCTATGGATTTGCCTCTTCATTGAGGGTACATGACATAAGTTGGCGTTCACATCGCCTCTTGAAGACGATATACGTGCTCGATGTTGACCTGGGGCACCGAGGGCACTTAAAAGGACACCTGCTACTGCACATCCATCGGATCTGGAATGGACAGCGGGTCGCGTAGAGTACTGGCGCTAATAGTGAGCGTGCACCGCACATATGGTGGCCAGCAACCTCTTGGACAGGTCATTTGAAAGCTAGAATATCACCGCTGCACTCATCCTTCATGGTATCAGATTCCAATTCTACTGTTTCACGAGTTACACTCGCACCAATGCAGTCCTTGTATCGTCATGCCCTATCTACATGTTTCCGTCCTCGGTCCCGCCCCGTCTGCTCCTCCAGAGAGTATATACCGCCCCACCTCTCTTCCCATTTCATGGCATCGTCCATCACGTAAAACGTTCATTACTGCGTGCGATTCTTGTTATTCTGCGTATTGACCTTAATTTGGATTCGGCTGGAACGAATCATGTTCTCATTCTTTTGTCTATCTATATACGCTGCCTCACATGTTGCTGGCACCGTTATCCCTCGCCAAAATGGCGCCCCTGATCCAGGAGACGCGACCGTGTCTGACCCAGGACTCCAGAAGATACCAACGACGGCGAAACCAGACAACACTTTCAGCAATGGCAAGGCGGAAATCATCGGCGGGTTTCCCTACGACACGGGCTCAATCCCCGACGTCTACCAGCCACGAGATCTTGACATTCCTTTCGGTCGACAATTCCATGGAGACCTGATGATGTTTCCTCAAGGCCAGCTCAACGACCCCAGTAGAAATACCGGCGAATATACGCCCAATGTATATGATTTTGCGAATCAGAGTGCCTGTGGTATCCCCGACAATTCCTACATACAGATGAAAGTAGCCATACATCCATATTTCCTCAAATATGCCGGGCTAGATCGTAAGCTGCTATCTCTCTCTGAAGCCTACTCTTGATACTCACATCACCACTCCATACCATATGCCACTACTGACAGAAATCTTCGGTCTCTTTTAGGCTACTGCATGCAAGACGTTTGCGTATCTTTTTGGCCAGAAAACGGGCCACAAGGTGACTACACAAACGACATGATTGCCAAAGTGACGGATATCTGCAGCACAGATCCCAACGATCCATCTCACTGTGCAACGCCATCGGACATCAAAGTGGACAGGGCCAAGGTGCAGGTCATGTATGGAATTCCAGTCCCTGGAATTGACAACGCGGATCTGCAGAAGGACAAGTACGTCAAAGGGACATACTGGCATTTGACTAAATGCTGGGGAAACGTATGTTGGACCCTAAACTTTTGCCCTGTCGAGCCCTGTCAGCTCGTGCCATGCATACTGAACTTTACCAGGCGCTACCCCAGCCCGCCTACAGGGACAATTGGTGGGCTCAACCCCCTCTTCCCAATAATTTCCAATGGGACGTCGACGCGACCGGGCAACAATACAAGAATAACCAGCAATCCTACCCCGCCAAGGGTTGGACTACCTACCCCGATGGTACTTCAGCCAACGCGGTGTCAGAAGCGAAAATCGTGCCCATTGACGACTGGGTACCCGGTCAAGAGCCGGCTTGGGCCCCGATTGCAGGCGGTAAGGGTTATGGCACCCCCGAGCGCTCTCATGGGCCACCGAGCGGTGGGTCCGGTTCAGGCATGGGTTCAGCGAATTCCACATCCTCGGCAAGCAATTCGACGCAACCAGCATCCTCTTCAGGAACATCAGCGCCTCCAGCATCCTCATCAGGTAGTCCTGCCGATTCATCATCCTCTGGTGCTTCGGCATCCTCGTCGGGTAGTCCCGCAGCCTCTCCAGGAACGTCAGGTAATCCAGCATCCTCCTCAGGAACATCAGCAAGCCCAGCATCCTCGTCCGGAACTCCAACAGACACAGAACCCTGCGAAGAGGAAGACGCCTCCACAAGCTCAACACCTCCATCTCCTCCCCCTCCAGACACAGAA
>JAABUK010002811.1_pt1 | contig 30607 bp, 33 predicted proteins | sample 5559141 | NCBI WGS metagenome assembly JAABUK01 (sample SAMN10711869, study PRJNA513367) | rock metagenome | isolation source: Antarctica rocks | place: Antarctica: Victoria Land, Pudding Butte nord | collected 2016-01-03
CTTGAGCCCAAACCTGCTTTTGTCCATGCTCACTGCTACTGCATGCCGTGTTAAACCACACCCAGTTGCTATTCAAGGGCCTCGCCTAAGGTGGCTGCTTTGCCATTGATCCCCAGCTGACTGCATTCAAAGCAACCAGGCATTAAGCATGGTAGGTAGAGTTGAGGCATCAGCAACAAATTTGGTGCTGCTGCTTCATCTCCCCCTACCACGCTTAGTGCCTGGTTGCTTCTGAGCTGTACCAAGCTTACAACATCTGAGATATGCCTTTAGCATGCAGCAGCAACACATAGACACGCTTGCCAACAGCAGCTCCAGGCTGCCGCCTTAGCAGACTCCGTCATGATCGCTGAAAAGCTTTTTTTTCCGTTTTTCTTTTTCTTGCTTGGCAGCAGCAGTGTCACTGTCAGTCCCTGTCTGCAGTGTGACAAACAGCCCAGACCCGAGACCCCAAGGCGGGGCAGCTATCCCCGTGACTGCCTTTGTTTTGCCCAACACAGCTGCTGTGGGCACAGTGCAGCTGACATACCTGGTCAACTATGGCAGCCCAGTCACCATTCCCATGACTGCTGCAGCAGGTATGCGCAGTTTTGCCCCAGCAACATAGCATGGCTAGACGGCATCCGTGTTGTTATCTCATGTGTCATCCAATGACATGCCTTATGACCTACCGGAATATACATACGACAAAACATGTACGCTACACATGCTGCATGTGTGTATGTGGCAGAGCACGCATGCATGCATGTTAAGAGTGTTTAGCCGCAAATTTGTGCACACCAGTCATGATCATGTCACAACAAGTGCTGCAGGACAATGTATCATGCAAATGTATGCCTCGTTAATAACCCTCACCCCAAAACACACAAGACCCCTGCATGCAACTGCCACCCTGGATTCGGTTGAACAAATGCTGTTCATGGTGCAGGAAGCTACGAGTACAGCGCCACAATCCCAAGCAGTGCAGTCACGACTGGTGCCCTGGTCCGTTGGTATGTCCAGGTGAGCTTGACATTGCCTAAGCAGGTTGAAGCAATTCCTGCTTGATGACTGCGCAGGTTATTTGCTACCAATTACTGCAGATACTTGCCGACTGTAACTTTGCTTTAGCAAGACTTAGCTTCCCATGTTCTGGGGTCAGGGTCTACTGTTGCAGGATTGTTACAGGACTTTTACAGAACTGTTACAGCAGTGTTACAGCAATGTTACAGCACTAGTGCTACAACAGTACTGTTAAAGCACGTGCAGGACTGTCACAGGACTGTCACATGACTGTCACAGGACTGTTACAGGACTGTCACAGCACTGTCACAGGACTATTGCAGGCTGTGGCAGTATGATGCAATGCTTGCAGCAGTATGTGATCTCATGAGCAGCACCGTTTCATTTGGTGTCTGCTTACAATCTGTGCATCTTGGCTCTACCCACAGTACAGCTGCAACACCACTCCTGCTGCCGTTGTACTCTTGTACTGGGTGTTTTCTGTGAAATTTGATCACTAGGCAAAGGGGATGAGCCAATTGGCAACTCAAGGTCTGCTTGCCTTTCAGGCAATGGGCAGTGGGGGGACTGCAAGGCAGCCAGAGACAGGCAAGGGCAAGGACGCACCCCAATACTTTGGGACAGTGGTCTACGATCCCTCAAGCGCCAGCAACCTACCGGTTCTTGAATGGTAAGCATCCCCTCTCCATCAGCTCTGTGTTGGCCTTCCTCACTAAAGCCACAAGCAGCATTTAGAAATCAGAACTCACTCGGCCGGCAATCTTATGCCATCATTCCGTATTGAAGAACATGACAGCACCCTTTGGCTAGAAAACAGAGGTGAAGCGCATGACAACAAGGGACTTGGGGGTGGGGGTGGGGGGGGGGGTGCGCGGCGGGGTCAGAGGACTGGATGCATCACTCACTCTCCTGGGTGATCTCTGCCGAGTTGACATACAATCAATGCGTGCAGCATGACTCAGTGGTGCTGTAACACATGCTGTGATCATGTGCAAGCTGAATCCCAACAGTCAACTGCAGTTACAGGGCTTTTTGGGTTCAGCTGTTGTATCATGATCACAGCAAGTGCCAGCCAGCCACGTCAGCTGACGTTTGCACTAGACGTACTGTAAATGTCTGACACAGAGACTCAGCAAGGGTGTTCTGACTTGGTCAGGCAGCCTACTTGCTTCCTACTGTCGTGACTAACCAAGCCCAGTGACAAGCAAGTGCAGCTGTATCTGAATGATGACTTACAGTTGTTTAGCACTCAACCTAAGGCAGGTGCAGCAGGTCTTGTCGATGCTGAACATATTGCATGTTCTGCTTCAATAAGCGCTGCATCACTAGCCATAGTTGCAGTGCAGAACAGCTGTAAGTATCGTACTAGATATAGCTGCACTTGCTTGTCACTGAGTTGGGTCAGTCAGTCAATTTGTACAGTATACTATGTGGGCAACAAGTAGGCAGACTGACCAAATTAGGCATCCTTGCTGACTGCAGATGATACTCAGGCAGGCTTGTGTTGCCTATTCAGGCCTGCAAACTTGTGATGGGCAAGAAGCTAGTGCTTGAGTGTAGGCAGCAACACCTGACGCATATTTGCTGATACGCCCGCTGGCTTAGATAGTCAGAGTGAAATGCAAGGCTGCTACAAGCCTCTGACAGAAGAAAATCTCGTGCAGGACCTGCCCATGCCTAACACACTGTGCTAGGCTGTCACGGATTCTGCACGAGATGTTCTCTGAAATCTTCTCAACTGCCAAAGAAATGGTGGCAAAATTAGACACACGATGTGACAATATGAGAAGTTCGCCAATTGGGAGAAAAGCTGCCAATGTTGATCAATGTGGAAACATGAAGAATGAGGTCTGGGCCAAGCACAGAACAGCCGCAATGGCGCAGGGTGACAAACGTTATCACCGAGATGAGGAATTGACCGTATTTGCCAAATGCATATTTGGCCAGTTCGTCATCTTTGTGGAAATGTTTGTCACCATGCAGCATTGCGGTTGTTCTGTGCTTGGCCCAGATCTCATTCTCTATGCCTGCAAATTGATTTTTCATATTTCTTAACCCAGGAATGTTGAAAATCTTAACACGTGATACTCATGATCAAGTTGCGCACTCTCTCATCCGCTTGCAGCAATGTTGTTGACACTTCGGAATCAGTGTCATTTTGAGAGCCCTGTTGGTTCTTGACTTTGACGATGTGAGCCTAGCAACAATCTGGCAGACGCAATACCCTGTCTTTTGAGCATCAAAATGTGTGCAGTGGTACCTTGTTGCTTTGCTAAAACAAAAATGCAATCTCCACACCAGTGTACACCATCATGCACAGTCTGGCATATGCATGGTACCTGTTACTCAAGAAGCAGTACTTGCAGTTGGTAGTGCAAAATTGTAGTGTGACATGGTGATGTGACAATGTGATGTGACACTGTATTGCAGAGCCATGTTGCATTGCTTGAGCATCGCTACATAATACACACGTGCACGTGCTTCACCTGTGCTGGATGTGGAGCAGCCTTCTGATGCCACTGGTCACAACAAAATGTTGACACAACAATTTGCAAATTTGCCAATTGGGGAAACAGGGGGTCATGATTGGAACAGTACCATGATGAAAATAGAGATGCAGAACTCAACATGCAGCTGTGGTTTGTGTGCCCCTGGAGCGGTCTGTAAACCAGTGCATGCGTGATGTCCAATTCTGGAGCCTGTTGCTGGTAACAAACTTGGATTTGATTTCACGTAGTGGTACTACTGTACTGGTCCTGCAACGTGCAAGGGGTACCAGGTGGCTGTGTCTGAAAACACCTCCATTGTGCCTGCTCTTACAACCAGACTTTGGCAAAGGGGTCTTGCAAGACCAATTGGACCTCTCTGAACTTATCCAGCAATAATGGTTTCCTGAGTGTGCAGGCCACCATCACACAGCGTGCACGCTGTACAGATGTATGATGGGGGCATGCAAACTTATGAGACCTTCTTGCTGATTGCAGATGGCTGGCATGGTTGCACAGCCATATGCATGTGTACCTGCTTGCAAATATGCTGTGTACCTGCGTGCATATTTGCAAATATGCTATGCTATCTCAAGCCAAAAGTGTGAGAAAAGGCACAGCCATGCAAAGTGTGCCATTCTCAGCAAGCAGTTTTCAGTGCCAAGTTGAAGTACTTGTGCAGGAGAGTCAGCTGAGGTGTAGGAGGAGGAGCAAGACATGTTATCCATGTTTCCATGCATGCGCACTACTGCTGCATATTGGTATGACCCTTGCGCATATTGACCTTGTGCTTGTTGGCCTACATTCTGATACGGCAAGCACATGGTAACAATGTGCAAGGTTAGTACCAGTGTGCAGCAGCAGTACACTAGTGCAACAACATAGTGCAAACCAGTGTATTATATTTTGGAAACCCTGAAGTCTAAATCCTAGACGTTGCCTTAGCCTGGGAAAATGCCCTTACGTGCGCTTATGAAACCAGGGTTATACTGCACACATCAAAACTTAACAAGAAATGGTTACAAATTGGGCTTGGAACACTTGCAGACAAGCTTACAGACTTTGGCCTTGGGCAGGCTTAGGGCAGGCACCATGGCAGGCACATGGCTGGGATCGGTCAGCTGTCACAGTGTCGCCAGATTGAAAGTTGCATGGTGAAAAAATGGTTTATCAAGGCAGCCTCAGCTCACTGCATTGCTGTGGTCTGCTTTGTGAGCCTACATGGTGCAGTAGTAATGCTTTCTGCTGATGTGGCGTTGGTGAACAATGCATACCAGGTGCTTCTCAATCCTGAATGCGGCAGGACAGGGCGTTGGGACCAGGTTAGACTTTTGCTCCAAGCTGATCACGGCAGCTGTCCCAGCACAGCAATTATTGTCTACTCAAGAGTGGAGTCTGACCTGGTTTGACTCCCCCAGTCCTCAAGGGAAATGGATGGAGTTAGCAACTTATGGGTATGCTGCTTTCAGTTGGGTCAGCCGGGTTCAGCTGATTGCAGTGAACCAGTAGCTTGCTGCTTCCACCCATTTCCCTTAAGCTTAGAATATTCATACACAAAATTAATTTTGTGTGGTTACAAACCTTGCTGATTTGGTCAAGGCCACATTCAGTACTGCCTTGTTCAAAGGTTCTCTACATGCCAGCGTACGCGTAGATACCCTGGCATGTAGATACCCTCTGAACAAGGCAGTACTGAATGTGGCCTCAACCAAATCAGCAAGGTCTGTACAACACCTGGTCTGCCATTTAGGAAGCGTGGTACTGTCGTCCAAGTAGCATATCTGGTCAGCCAAATCATGCCGTCATGTGGGGCAACTGCAATGCAGTGATGTCCATGTTGATCCGCGTGAGGGATTTTATGCAACGCTGCAAGTTTATAGAAGAGTAAACCCAAGGGCAAACCCAGAGCTGGGGCCTGTCAGCCATCATGGCCCGATTGAAAGCTGCATGGTGATATACTTGTTTATCAGCGCGGCCCCAGCTCAGTGCAGTACTGTGATCTTTTTTGTAAGCCTGCATGGTGCAAAACAGACTATGCGGCATTGGTAAACAGTTCATACCATGCGGTTCTCAATGATTCGGTTATCCTGACTGCAGCAGGACAGGGCGACGGAACTGGATTAGACTCTTGCTCCAAGCTGATCACTGCAGCTGTCCCAGCACAGTAGGTGTCTGCTCAGATGCAGTCGGGCCTGGTCCCCCACCCTCCCCCACAGTCCTCAAAGGAAATGGGTGCAGTTGGCAACTTATGGGTATGTTGCTTTCAGTGGGGTCAGCTGGAGACAGTTGGTTGCATAAACCAGTAGCTCACTGATTCCATCCACTTCCCTTAGACTTTTTGTTTGGTTACAAACTTTACTGATTTGACTCAGGTCACATCCAGTACTATTTTGTTTTGTATCGAGTCAGCAAGCTCTGCAAATTAGGTCCTGGCTCTCCGAATCAGGTCATGGCGGGCAAAATTGAGCGCTGGATAGAGATTGCAGGCTTTTGCTGACTCACATTGTGTGGGAAAAGACAAACTTTTATGACTTCGCTTAAATTGTTGCTTAAATTACAGAAGTACATGCACCAGACTTGCACGAAAGAGATATCAGCATCCGGCCTTGCATGCCTGGGCTGTACAATACAAGTGCAATGGTGAACATCAATCTGACCAAATTTGACGTCCAGAGACAGCCTGATCTGCACTTGGCCTACATTACCGACCTACTGTATGAGCTCTTTACTTTTGGTCAGATAAGAGAAACTGTCAGTCTTCTGACGTCACAGTATGTGATAGCACAACGACCAGCACCACATACATCAGGAACGCTCATTTGGCCATGCTGTCTCTTCCACTAGCTTCCTGTACTCTTCTTCACAATTTGGGAAGAGACAGCATGGCCAAATGAGCGTTCCTGATGTATGTGGTGCTGGCACGAGATCAATATGATATTCTTCCCTAGTCTGCCATTCAGGAAGCGTTGCAAAACACATTGTCTGCGTGATAAGAAGAGTCAACAGCGATACTGACAGCTACAATACTGTCGACCATGCTTGGCCAAGTAGCACAGTTGGACAGCCAAAACATTCGGTCATGTGGTGCAGTTGCAATGCAGTGATGTCCATGTTGATCTGCATGAGGAATTTGATACAATTGAGCTATCTGGCCAAGAATGAGGGACTCTACGTCATGCAGTGTTGAGTCATCTCATGTTGGCTAATGCCGCATTTTAACTGCACGGCTTTCTGGCGTGGAGTTGACTGGCAAGACAGGGGGAACTCTTTTTTGGAGAGTCCCTTCTGTCTTGCTGAAAGTCCCTGCTAAAATAACTCAACAGAGTGACCTGTTCCTGTGCACACCATGCAAAGCCGACGCTCACCCGGACAGCGGTAGCTCTAGACGCAACAACATTCGCTATCAAGAATTTGGCGGTATGAATGTGCGGCGTGCTGCACGCACACTGTGCGTCACGGGTCCGACCAGATCTGTCACTTGTCACTTGAGGCAACCGATCAGGCTCAAATGCAAAGCCACACGAACCCACAAGGCACCCAAGTGACAAGCCCTTTTTACGGCTTTTACGCAAGCTGAAAGTGAGTCCCTGCTGAATCATCAACAGCTTGACAAGAACCAAGTAGAAACAGGTGCGCACTGATCAGGGTACGAGGTCACTGTTCTCAATCGCACCAGGCTTCACGTACCTGTGGCTTGCAGACACACAAATGGCTGCTGCTGGCTGTCAATCTTGCCAGGTTTGTCGTGAGCCTTAGAGATTCAGTAGACCCCTGTGCTTTTGTTGCAAGCAAAGCACCTGCTTGCTGTTTACATCATCCCTGACGTGTTTGACTGCTGCAGGTACTGTCCTAGCACATCAGCAGCTATAAGTGTGAATGGCACCAGTGGCTGCTCGCTTTACTTCTTAGGACGTTTCTATGACAACTTGTCTTCCAAGAGGAGAGGTGTGTCCTCCCTTAGGCTTTCCCAAGCCTAAGCTGAACCTGGGCCTTGATGATGTGGTAAGCCTTTCAATCATCGCCTGTCAACTCAGACCTCCTGCTTGAACAATGCGTTGTGATGTCATTTGACTTTGGGTCACCTAGCAGTGGATGTCACAGAGGCAGTCATCGCTGTCACTGAACATTGCTAACAAGCATTTTGTCAGCAAGTTTCTGAGTCATCAACAAATTGTGGCGCGGAAGACTACCGAGGGTTTTCCATGTCCTGCACAGAAAGCAGGATCTTGCATGAAATAGTGTCAGTACATGCATTTCATTCAGTGTGATAAGTGCTTTATTGCGGGCATTGCAAACCCCATTGCTTTTTGTCCCTCAGCAAAGTCAACCCCACCAGTCAAGTCATGCAGCAGTGTGTCACGTGTAGAGAACACCAGCAGTCAACAATTCATTTCTTGACTCGCTGCAACCCAACTGCTTGCCAGCCACAAATAGGAGACAAGGTGAAGAAAGGAAGCAACGTGCTCTTGAGACAAAACAAAACATTATGCAGTCGTAATGTTGGTGCCTCGCAGGAATTTGTTTACCAGATTGGCAACCCCTCCGTGACAACTGTCAAGACAAATGGGCTGTACTATGAGCCTGGCGAGAAGAGTTACATGCGTGAGACCATCGCCTACCAAGTCCTGGGGTAAGATCACATGGACCATGATATTATGCTTCTCCTGTTTTACACCCATGCCCACACCTCAATACATAGCATCACTGTATTGTTGAGGGCAATCGACTAGTATCATGTGACAGCTACGCTGTTGCTGTGTGGTTTGCACATGCATGGCATGTTTACCACACAGCCTGCTTGACGCACCAGTGGTTGATAGGTAGTCTGCTTGACAGCCAGATGTGGAGTGTACTATGGTACATGCAGGCAGGCTGGGGTGCCCTACAGTGTGGACTTCCACATAGTCATAAGGCAGAATGGGCAGTATTTTGGCCTGTTCACGTTTGTTGAAGACACAGATGACCAGTTCCTCATGGTCAGTGTCTTGCTACAGCAACAACAGGGGCAGCATGCTTGCGCCCCTGCCCTGCCCTGCCCTGCCCTGCCCTGCCCTGCCCTGCCCTGACCAGCATGCTTAGTCAAGCTGTCTTGTCCTGCCCAATGTCAATGTATGCAAACTTGCCATTGCTTGCGAGGTCGTGTGTCCTCGCATGTCAACTTCCAGCATCTCTTGATGTAGAAGTACATTGCTTGATGCAATGGGAGACTGTCTAGATGTATGTGTGGTAGCGCAGCTGCAGCGTTTGCTGATGTGTCGCAGTCCAGGAGTCATGTCATTCAGTCCAGGGATGACATGATCATGCAGAAAGGTCAGGCGCTGAGGGTTGCTTTGTTCAAAGCTCGGAGATGCTCCTAGCTTTGAACAAAGCAACCCTCAGCGCCTGATCTTCCTGCAGCAAAGTGGTTCCAGATTTATGGTTTCAGAAGCGTCATGCCACGACACAGGCTGCTCAGAAACTTGGCTTCAAGTCAGAATTGACTTGTGCCTTCAGCTGCCTCCTATACCACTCTCACCTGCTTTAGGAACTCAAGCAAGCTTCCTGTAACCTGCATTGGCGCCTCACAAAGCTTTCTCAGCCTCTTCTGTGATGCAGAGGAACGGGCTCAGCACAGATGGGCCCATGGTGAAAGCCCTGGACGGCGTCTATGCAAACTTGCGCTGGGATATTGGGGTCTCAAGCTACCCTTTCTACTGGGAAACCCTCAACCACAAGGACGCTGCCACATCCACATACCAACTGCTGTCCAACTTTGCTGTGGGAGTTGCAGGTGGTGGCGGTATCTCCAGAGCTGACTACATCTATGACAATGTGAACCTACCGGAGGTGAGCGTAGCCTTTGATAATATGGTACAGTCACACCGGGATACAACCACAGATTTGGGTACCGGAAATTTTAAAATGTATGCTTATAGCAAGTTGTGGAGCGCAACTTCTGAATGTCTGGGGAGCACTGCTTTGTAGACATGGTCGTAGGGTTGTCTGAGACCACTATCAATGCCTGAGGCACTGCAGCTTCTGACCTCATCCCCTACAAGCCCCCCTCCTCATCCCTCCCTGGTCAAAGGCTCCATCCTTCATGCCACTTTCTTCTCCCCACACATCTCTAGCACAACTCGTGGGTTGATTGTCCTGTGATGTGATGGGGTGGTTTAAGCCACCCCTTCACACGTCAGGACCCCTGATCTTCATCCTTGCATTGGGGCATGTGCCAATCCCCATTCTCCTATGCCTGTTCCAACCATGTGCCTCTGTCTTTAAGTACCGCATCTGGCTGGAATCAGATGCAGCTGGAAGTTGTTTGATCACGTGTAGCTGTGATGCAGTTCATTGAGAACATGGCGGTGCAAACCCTGCTTCTCAACCAAGACAGATGCACCAAGAACTACAACATGTACTACGACAAGACAGGCACCCAGGAATGGCAGATGCTGCCTTGGGATTTGGAAGAGTCCCTGGGAATCAGCAGTGGACTGGGGGGCCAACCTGCCCCTGATTACTGTATTTTGGAGTGTCAGCAGTGGAACAGCCCTCTGTACTGTGACTGGAACCACACACAGGCAAGTGCAGTTTTCCATCATTCAATGAACAACCTTTTCCTGTTTTTAGGACTCATCAGGGGAGTCAAAGGACAGTAAACGCAGAAGTGCTGACTTCGAATGAAAGAAGTGTTGCATGCCATCCCTGCCGCGACCTGTGCTTATGTGCAGCTGTACAAGCTTATTACTGTTTTATAGTCGCTGCATGTCGCTGTGGTCAGCATCCCATAAATGACATGTCTTATTTCAGCAAACTGATTGGCATCATGTAGAAATTGGGCATGGTCAATGTTGAGAAGATGGGTGTCCAAATCCTCAGAATTGAACATGCTCAACCTGTACATGACGCTCATCATTTTACTGACATAAGACACATGCAAAGAAACCCCTGGAACTTGTTCAGCATGTGCTTTGCTGTGGTTTTCCCCCAGATGTTGTGCCACATGACTTTTGATGTTGTGAGCATTTGCTTGGCATGGTCTCACAGGGAATCTGTAAAGCAATTAAGCCTTGATCCATTTCCCATTCTGCAGGACATCAGCAATGTCTCACCCTGGTCTCAAATCACCGCCCAGTTCAACCTCTTCAACTCAGGATCATCCAACTCTTCCACGCCGTCAGCATCCACAGCAGGCAGGCGCCTGCTGCAGAAGCCAGACCACTTGGCTCAGGCAGCAGCCATGCAGGCAGCTGAGGACGGATATCTGTCATCAGCTGGCCGGTCTCTGCTGCAGACTGTGAACAGCTCCTACCCAGACTTTGAGGCAGCAGACACCACCACAAGCGACCTGACTAAAGAAGGTAAAGGCCACGAAGCTGACCAGAATGTGTCTGAGTGCATCATGCAGCTTGTGATGTTGTTTGTCATGATCATTTGTGCAAGAGCAGTTGCGTGACTTTGTGAGCCACAGGCAACTTGTGCGTCAAGTCTTGCACTACACCAACAGAAGTGCATGCATTCACTCCTCCTGTCTCACATTCATGTCTGCATCTGCAGTTTCACACAGATCAATGAGCATGTACCTATGTACTCTGTGTGTGCTTGTCTTTAATGTGCTTGTCTGATAAATGTTAAACCTGCCTTGCAGGTGCAACCCCAACTGGGCCAGAGAGCACCTTCAACTACCTCATTGATGCCCTGCTGGCTGTTCCTGACCTGCGCAACATGTACTTACGCCGCCTGCGCTCCATCATGGATGAGTACACCAATGGCAAGCTTGCAGGGGTGAGCCTCTTTCACTCCATTCGTTCATTTGTTTGTTTGTTCGTCATGCTTTTATTCATTCATCTCCCTATTTCCCTTTGTTCACTTGCTCGCTTGCTCACTCTTTCCTTGCTTCCTTCGCATGCTCGCTCACTCACTCACTCACTCACTCACTCACTCACTCACTCACTCACTCACTCACTCACTCACTCACCCCACCCCCTCGCTCACTCACTCACTCACTCACTCACTCACTCACTCACTCACTCACTCACCCCACCCCCTCCCTCGCTCGCTCACTCACTCACTCACTCACTCACTCACTCACTCACTCACTCACTCACTCACTCACTCACTCAGTGTCTTCTACCACTAGATCAGGTGTATCCCAGTCCTGAGTAGCTGCCTGCACTAGGTCCTGTCTTAGCAGTCAACACACCAATAACAATGAATGCATTCTCACACAGCTTGATGCAGACTGTAACATGACCACCTGCTTGAGCTTGTCAAAATCATCATTTCCACACAGGGTTGCCTTACCTAGACAATGCAGCAGGGCCTCAACCCTGACAAGCTCTGTTTCCAGCTTCAGAATGCTTTTCAATGATGCTTTGATTGCTGTTGCAGCTCATCACCACGTTGTACAACAACATCAAGACTGAGGCTGAGAAGGACAACGCCAAGTGGGGCATCAATGACATCACAAGGGGCTATACGTAAGCTCCAATGCGCTCTCAACCCAAGTTGGCTGCACCAGACTGCAGGCCTTGCTTCTTCTGGCCCACACTGATGTCTTCACAACATCTCACAACTGCAGTCCAAGCATTGATGGCAATGAGGTTTGTCATGAGATGGGTGTGTAAGGCATGGCCATGAATATTCACATCAGCCTAGGCTGGGCTGATGAGAAGACTTGTGACCATGCCTTACACACCCAAATCCAGAGAAAAGTCATTGCCACTTTAACGAAACCGGTGGTGCAGAGTGGATTTAGAGTCCTGTTTGTGCGCAAAAGTTCATGTTGAGTCTTGTCAGCTTTGTGTTTGCAAGTGCCAGCTCCATCACTGCTAGCAGGTTTGGCTTGAGAGCATTTGATGATGAGCTGAATCATCAGGTGTGCTGAGGTCCAACCAGTCAAACATGCACCGATTATTGCGGTTGTCAATGGTTGCAAAGTCATCGTGTCTGCCAGGTCTGCAGACAGACCAGCTTGTTCATTTCTCTTCTTCGGCTTCCAAATTTCTGCACAATGTAGACATGCCTGCTATAGTCCCCATGCTTTGTTGACTTTGGAAAGACAATAGAGACAGGCATTTCTCAGGTGCCAGTGATGTTTGTACATCCCAAAGAGCTCATGATCGAGACACAATCTAAGCATACCGCCTAAATGGCGTTACAAAATACACAGCATAAGTGCGCAAAAAAGTAGTAGTAATGCACTGTAATGGTTTGCAATGCAGGCAGCTGATTCAGGACCAGCTACCAGAGCGCAAGGGCCAGCTGTACAGCACCTATGGTCCCGGAGGTACCATTCCTCTGATCCCGGAGGCTCAGTCGGGATCCCCACCATTGTCCATTCAGACACTAGACACCTCTGATGGGTCAGGCCAGTATGTCCAGATCTTCAACGGCAATTCTGTGGCTGTGGATGTTTCAGGCTACAAGCTTCAGGGCTCCACGAGCATGACCTTACAACCAGGTCAGTACGATATTCGTTACAATGTTTCCAGCTGCTCAGCAGTGCTGAAACTAGCTACAGAAGTTCTCTTGTTGACCATGCAAGATGACTATAAACCTTGCATTGTGGGTTTGAGTGGAGCTCGCATGCTGAGTCAGATCCTGCTGCATAGCTGTGTTGGCATGTGTAGATGCCTGGTAAGCATCTACTGACTTTGTTGTGTGCTGTGTGTTCAGGTACAGTCATTGCAGCTGGCCAAAGCTTGTATTTATCCCCAAATGTAGTTGCTTTTAGGGCCCGTGGCAGCAGCCCCACAGGCAAGCAGGGCCTACAGGTGCAAGGGGCCTACAGCCCTAGCCTTAGCAGTGGTGCAAACGTGCAGCTGACAGATGCTAGCGGCAATGTGTTGGACTCCAAAAGTGGCTGATCAATTTTTACAGAGGTGTCTGACAGCACAGACAGTTATTGGCCATGGCTCAATTGTCAAATGCCATGGTGAACTCATGTATATGCAGTCAACATTGTGGCAATCTTTTGCATGCGTTGCAACTGAATGACACACTTGCTCAAACTTCCTTACAAATGTAATTAGCAACACAGTAGAGCATGAGAACATTTCGATTCCCATGTGCCATGTCAATTTGAATCAAAATAGGTCGGAGCGTGTTTTGAGATAGCCGGGTTATACTGCCAAACGGCAGCTGAGCGAATGCTGGCAAAACTGCAGCTCAGCAGTATGCAAACGTTGTCCTGTTTTAAAGTTGCTGCCACCTAAGGGATAGACAAGGTACCTGGCGACGTTAATACCAAATGCATCTCGTGCATGACATGTTTGTCTTTCTTCGTTCCTGATCATCATTACACAACTCGAGAAAGAGAGATTCTTGAAATGGTTGCCCAGCCTACAAGACAGGACACACTGCTGTCGTATGTCTACAGATGCCAGAAGTCACATTGATGCATGAAGAGGAAGAGCCTTCCATAAGAGGAACGTCCGTAACGCTTGCGGCACTAGACCTGTGCAATTCCATTTGGGTTGCGTGCGCTGGTCAAGCAATACCAAACTTGATAGCGCATTGTTGCAGCGCAAAAATGAAGCACACATCTCGGGTGTCCTGCATGTATCAAGTCGTGACTTTGTCATATTGCATATCGCAGATCGCAAGTTTACAGCATCGCCTGCTCTCGCAGTGGCTATATACAGTCCCTGCTCGGACTTGGTACATTGTGTATCAGACCTGTTCAAGAAGCTGCACCTGACTACATAGGCCCCCGAGGCTGACGTTGCAAAGTGTAGATGGATCGTCTATGGTTGGCGAGAGCGACAGGTCAGCTGCATCCGCACCCTCGGACGTTTGTTCTAACACCAGTTTAGAGTTATACAGCATGCTGTAGTTTGCCGCAGGGAGCGTTGAAGCACATGATTGGCAGCGCTTACCAGACTGACAGTCAGACGGCATGCCGATCTTCACACCCGTTGCAGAGACCTGAGAGCTTTAGGAACAGGTGATAGCTCTTGCATTCAACCACTCTCGTTATGCTCTGCGTCGCATCAACTCATGGGCGCAATAACACACAACACATTGCTACCTCTGACTTGCAGGTGGTCTTAGAGTTTGAGACGTCAGCTTGCACCAGGTGAGCCCACCAGGCTGTGACACTGAACAGACCAATTGTGTGCAAGTGCATGTGTACCCAACAGCACAGGGCAGAGTCTCCTAGATTTTGCTGAAATATTTGGAGGGAGGCACAAAGCTGACCTAACTTTTTTGTCGCTGTGCAGTCCATGAAGAGCAGAGCCACTTAGCATCATATCTTGGCCTTCAGGCATGATAGATCTTCCATTTCATCATTCAGCCAGTGGAAGTGAGTTATATGGCTAGTTCTTTGCTGGTCATTTCTCAAGCCAGGCAACACCCATCAACACTGCTGAAGCTGGCATGACCTTTTACAACATGCAGCACAGCAGCAACAACAGCAGGACTTCTGCAGCTGCGCTAGACATGGATGGTGTGCCACTCTCACCACACCATCTGCAGCTAGCATACCCACCACCATCTGTCACCAAAACCATCATCATAGCTGTCAGGTTGGCTACTGCCAAGTCACAGCCCAAAGCATTAGACTGCGTTGTGCTGAACAGCCACTGCCTCCTGCCAGTATATGATATCCACTGTGGCTGCTGCGGGGCATGGTATGCTTTTGCAGCCCCATGAGCTTCTGCACAGACCCTTTATGCTGCCTTAGCCCTGCCTTCGATTAAAGCTGCTGGGTTTTCGCTGCTCAAGACCCACATCAGCATGATTGTGCCATCAGCATGATTGTGCCATCAGCTGCATCTTCAGTTGCTGGAGCTTGTTCGCCTTGGTGAGCTTGCAAGCACAGCTCCACCATCAGCTGCATACTGGCTACAGCAATCTAACACTGGTATGATGCATCTTGCAGGCACAGCTTGCTACCACGCTTACTAAGGATCACAAATTACTATACAAGACAAGGCTCGGGACACCAGCAGAGACAGTCCATGGGGGCTGAAAGAAATGTAGGTCAGAGCCATTTTCATGACTGCAAGTAGCTGCAGGCTGTAGTGTCATCTTGATCCTGTCATGTTTCATGCATGTGGGTCCTCTTGTGTAAGTACCCAAGAAGGTCCAGAACCATGTTCTGCCTGCAAGCTGTATGGTAGCAAGGATCACAAGTCGTGTGAAGCCTCACCTTGATTGTTTCAGGCTTCTCATGACTTTTCATCCTCACCACAATACAGCTTGCAGGCAAAACATGACTCTGCACCATCTTGCTTGTAACTAGGTGGTTTGTCACAAAGTGCATGACACAATTGTGTATACCCATATCAACACTATGCACGAGATGCAGATAGAACGCTGAGATGACACACATGCTTGATGGGTATAGGATACAGCTGAGTGGTCCATGACAGGGGTCAGCCCTGGGGTCCGTTGGATGGGCCCTGTTTGGACCTTTCGAAAACCTGGGACAACATGAGTGCACTGGCCATCACCGGAGGCAGCTGTTCCTGATGTGGCTTTAGTACAATGGGCTTTAAAAGGTATGTATCACAGCATCCAAGCTTCTGAAACACTACTGCATCCAAACTTCTGAAACACTACAAAAAACTGCGGATATGCATAGAGTGTGTATAGGCAGCTGTAGGGGCACATTTACTGTACAAGATAACTAGCCTGGAAAGCTGCTCCCACACTTAGTGCAAGCGTGCTTTTGGCAGCCAGAAATCAAAAGAGGTTCGGCACGGCACGGCATGGCACGGCACTTTTGAATGCAACTTGATTTGCGCAAACAAACAGGTCAACCCAAGTCAGTCAGTTCAAAGCGCTTTGACATGACTGGATTGGGTTGACCCTGGTTGTTTGCTAGCCAACAGTGGTGCGGTATCAGCTTGCTTGTCAATCATGTCAAAGCAAACATGTGAGTTGTGTCATCTGCTTGCTCGTCATTCATGTCCAAGCAAACATGTGGGTTGTCTCATCTGCTTGCTTGCGAGTCACGTCAAAGCAATCAGCTGAAATACCTTGCCTGTTTGCTGTTGACAAACTGCTCATGATAACTGCGCATAAGGATCTGCTCTTTCTAGCTGAATGTTCAACATGCTACTGTTGCTTCATGGTCATCTCTGCTTGATTAGGCAAAGTCTGAGAAGTAGCACGTGGAAGTGTATCTTTCAAGTCAGCTACTTTTACAGGTGTTCCTGATCAGGGTGTTTGCTTGGAGCCTTGATATCTCAAGAGTCAATGCTGACTTCTGAACTCAAAACACTGTCTACAGATTCCATTTTGCCCATCAACCTTGGACAGCCTGCATGATCACAAAACAGTGTGTCGTGCAGTTTGTGGCCAGCTATGTGCATGTTGCAGCCCAATGGCATGTGCAGTCAATGTAAGCATGATCATGCATGCCTGTTCAAGGTTGATGGGCAAAGTGGGTCATATGACCCCTGATCTAGGTTAGATTTCTGTGCAGCTGGATGCAACATCAATGTGGTATTTGCACATGCATATGCTGCTGCATCTATGAGTACAGAGCCAGAGATGAGCATGCCTGGATGTGTGAGCGCAGCAGCCTGTGCACGTGCAATTAACTGAGCTAGCCACACACATAATTTGGTTCAATCAAGGGTCAACACACACTGCCTGGATTGTGGCGTTTGGGCGTATGGTGTTTGGATGATGCAATGGTGAGTCGAGATTCAAGCGGTGTTCTTGTGTCTTAAGTGTGTAGGGCATGTTTTGCTGATCTTGCGGTCGTAGCCAGCCTAAACAAGAGCTATGCTGTAGCCCAATGGTACATGCAATCGCTATCAGGGCCTCTGGGTGTGGCTCCGAAACACTGCTGTGTACACACTGCTGTGCACATGTGCCTGTCAAGCTTCCTGGCAGGTTTTCATTTAAATACGCCGTTTAAATGAAAACTTTGTTCAGGAGTATGACAGACACGCAGCTGCTGCACAGTCAGTTGCAACTGTGGCATCTGCAATGGCCTCACAACTCACTTCAACCGTCTAAGTCATGTTAGCTTCGCAACCAGGTTGTATACACTACGTTGGCTGTCCATGCCACCTTGATCAACATTCATGAACCAGCATGCTATCCATCGGTATGTGAGACAAGTATGTGAGACAACAGCACATGTAGCTGAGCTGTTGCCCTTCATTGCTTCAGGATACCCTATATAGCCTAAATATAGCCTAAATATCCTGATACCCTAAATATGCTTTTGCACCATGCATGCATGCATGCTCATATGAGGCTTTACCACCAGGCATGCTGAAATTTGTGACTTTGGGCTAAATACTCAGTTAGATACAGTCATTACAGATAACTATACAGTACAGAAGTGATATCTAGTGGCGAATACTCAGTTAGATATAGTCTTTATGCTGAAAAGTGTCCTAAAGGAAACACAGCTGGTGTCAATATATGCGTAAAGACTCACTGCAGCATGTTGCAACAACTGAGCTCAGTGCTTAGTGCTCAGTGCTACTCATGAGCATTTATGTGCCCTTGATCAAGCTCAGGTGCCAGTGTTGTCATGGAAGCAAACTTTGCATTATCTAGGTTGTTGTATGTCCGGCAAGGCAATCTTCACGTCGCACTAAGTGGCGACCATACTATATCAAACTGTCTTTGGAGTTATGGTGGTTGCTGTCTAGCTTGTTGGTGTGTGCGTATCCTTAGCTAGCGATGAATAGATGCACCAGGATGCCCACAGGCCTTCATGTTTGGCTGCTTCTTTCACCAGCTTTACACACGAGAAACAAATTGATAGGAAAACCCACCCAGACGGGGCAACCCAGCATTCAACTTAATAGACACAAGGCCTGATTGTAGGCATGTAACTTGATGTCAGTGTTTGTATGTAGGAGAGAGATGGCACGGAATGCAAGGACCAATTTGTGGGAGTCAAGCTGGATGAAGAGAGTGCCAATGGTGCAGTTGGGACATGGAGTAAGCTTAAGACACACCCACTGGCAATGGCAGACTAACAAGGGTTGCCTCAGAAGGGCAGACAGGAGTGCTTCTCAGAAGGGCAGACAGGAGTGCTCCTCAGAAGGGCACACAGGAGTGCTCCTCAGAAGGGCAGACAGGACTGGCCCTAAGAAGGGCAAACAGGAGTTCTCCTCAGAAGGGCAGACAGGAGTGCCCATCAGAAGGGTAGACAGGAGTGCCCCTAAGAAGGGCAGATGTGAGTGCCTCTCAGAAGGGCAGGCGGGAGGGCGCCTCAGAAGGGCAGACGGGAGTGCGCCTCAGAAGTGCAGACAGGTGACTCAAGTGTGTATCTCTCCAAACTCAACCCTGCAGCTGCATGGATGCAGCCCAAAAGTCACTGGTATAACGCACCCATACTTCTGTAGGGAAAACCCGACAGATCTTGTCGTGCTGCAGTCCCTGAGTTGAACCTATTACCCTGTATGCACATGTCTTGGCTTGTGAAAAGCAAAGAGTACATCCAATAAAACATCAACTTGAGCGTGTTGAGTCAGAATTACTGCAAAAGCAGGCCCTGTTAGGCCTGCAACCATGACCTTTTGCGCTCAATCCATCCTAAAGTCCAAGGATCACTGCTCATATTGCCTTGGGCACACCTGCAGCTCTGAGTTGCAGTAACAGCCAAGCCTGTCAATTCATCCCTCAGAGGCTCCTCAGGGATGAGTTTAGAGGCTTGGCTGTTACCGCAACTCACAGCAGCAGGTGTGATCGCGGCAACATGAGCAGTGCTCCTTGGACACAGTCGTGCGCATGCTGACTGTGCAGCGGGCAGCATGGCTTACCTTATACAGCATTGTAAGGTAGTGGTGTTCAGCAGAGTGATAGTCTGCCAGCCTGTACACAGCTGGCATGTCTACAAGCTGAACACCACTGTGTGATATGCTGACTGTGCAGCCTCCACATGCCATGCTGACTGTGCAGCCTGCAGATGCCATGCTGACTGTGCAGCCTCCACATGCCATGCTGACTATGCAGTGCAGCCGTCGTCAGCATGACTGTGCAGTTTCCCCTTGCCATGCTGCCAAAGGCTGTACTGCATTTGTGCTGTATCTGGACGTACACAACTGGTCATCGATGATGTATAATGTATCACAGCGTGAGCTAGTTGCTAAGCATGCTGGAGCCATGGGGACAATGCTGTCGCTGTGTAGTCTAGGTTATGAAACGTCTTGCAAAAGCCATTTGATAGGCCGGGTCCAAATCCGCAACTGCACACCATGCTTGAGCTTCCTGGTGCTTTCAACCTGTGGCTGCCTGTTAAGCGGCAATAAATTCACAGACAATAGATTGAAGCGTCGTATGACCTGTTTGAGCAATTCAAGAGGTGCGCATCTCTGTTTTGCACTAGGTCTTGGTACAAGTACAAGTCTTTCTGAACCACCAAGTTGGACATAAGACACATCCGGTAGTGTGTCTGATGTTGATGGTTCAGCAAGAGTTGGTACACGTGCTAACACCTGGTGCAAAACAGAGATACGCACCTCTTGGCCACCTTGATCTTCAGCAAGCTCTTAGGAACAGATCCTGCCAGTAGGGCCAGCCAGTAGGGCCAGTCAACAACTGTCTTGCCTACTCTACAGGTTTACTTATACACCTGATGCATGGCGCTGCCATACGATAGTGCATCACAATACCCCCTCATCACGGTTTTGACATAGGTTGCAATGCTGCACTCAGATTACAAAGCATTGTGCTCATCCCCAGCCAGCATTGCTAGCATATGCCAGGATGCCCACAAGCCTTCGTATCTGGGTGCTTTTGTTGCCAGCCTCAAACACAAGACAGAAACTGATAGGAGCAACCACACAAAAGCGGTGACCCAGCAGCCATTTTGACACAAAGCACAGGCCCGTCATGACTGTGTTGACATGCGCACATGCATGCATTGCACCATTGCCTCCAAATTCAAATGTCAAATTGTCACACCATACTTCCATTCACCTTTCTGCAAGCTCCACTACTCACGCCAAGGGAAGTTTCCCTTTTGCAATCATATGGGCATGCGCACTTTCTGTACAGACCTGCCAGTGATATGCAAGTGGTGCTTGGTTTTGCATTCTCAGAGCGACAATCTTTGTATACTGCAGGAGGCGGATGCAGTGGGAATGGATGGCCATGACTACGAGGGCTGAATCCTGGTGTGCAGCTGCATGAAGACCGTCTTCATGCAGCTTGACACCAGGAACCAGCCCTCGTAGTGTTGGACAATGCTTGTGGTGCAAGGCAAGACAAGGTGGACTGTGGACATGGGGCAAATCACAGCCTCTGGCATTGATGGGAGGCTGAACATGCCTGCCCACAGGAGTGCCTTTCACAAGGGCAAACAGGTGACTCAACTAGTACTGTGCATCCCTTTGAAGACAGTCTTGCAGCTTTGTCAATGCAGCTCATGATTCATTAGATTAACTACCCAACAAGTCATCTGCAGCAGCATGCGCAATTGATTCTGGCTGATTGCTTACGGTGGGTTGGTGCAATGTATGAGGTGTGATTTGACACTGAGGTCAAGTTTAAAACGCCATAATCCAAATGGCAGATCTAAATTGGCACTCCATGTCAAACCACAATGCATACACTGCATCGGAGGCAGTATACCTGAACATCACAGCTCAGATCATAACATGACCACTGAGTCTGCAACACAGCAAGCTTGATGCTTGTCCCCTTCCCACACGCCCCCCCCCCATGCTGGGGTTGCTGCTAGACAGCATAGATCTGCCTTTCATGTTTGACAAGTGTCCCCTGTTTCAGCAAGTATGGCAGTTGCACATGGTGCCCTTCATTGCCACGTACACATGTACATGTAGGACACAGTCTGCACAGATAAGTTTGCCAAACAAGCTGTAGAACACATGTCTACAGACTGTGTTTTATAGAACATGGTCTGTACATGCGTATGTCACGTGTTTGTACTCAAATACCACACATGTACAGTCTGTGCGTTACCGTAAATGCCTGGCGCCTACGGTATGGCCATATGGCTGGCACAGAAAAATGGGTGCATGCTGCTACCACATGTCAATGCGTGCATGCTGGCACAGAACAATGGGTGCATGCTGCAAACACATGTCAACACGCGTATGCGTACACGTGTTGCCATGTGAAAGCGGCATGCACCCATTGTTCTGTGGGAAAAGAACCTGCAGACCTTGACTTGCTGCATCAGGCATGGTTGTTCAAACTGGCAAAACCTCAGGTTGAGCAAGCAGTAGGGGCTGTGACTGCCCTTAGCTGGTCTTGAAGGCTGCAGAATGCCACTTTCATGACTATGTTTACGGCCAGTCACAGCCCCTATACTTCCTTGATGAAGCCTTACTCATCAATATCAACCCCAAACCCTGCCTGGACATGATATGCTATTTCCAACCTCAAGCGCTTTCTATCTTGCTCCTTGAATATGTGCAATGCCCCCAGAGGTCCACCCAGCCTTTTAACATAAGCTGCTATGTGTCGCAGCAGGTCACAGGTTTCAGCCTTGGTGCTTGGTGCTTACATGCTGATTTTCCAGGCTTCTGTGTCAGGTAACGGGCAGAGGTTTTCTGCCTCGCAAATGCGGCTATTTCACTCGCCCTGTCAGCGCACAAGTGGGTGCAAATAGCGTCTCGTGTTATGCATGTTACTGGTAGGCAACAGGGCGTGCCTTACGCATCATTGAAAGGCATTCATTGCAAACAGTGATGTTCTAGCCTGAACATCTTCTGCCAGCATGTAGGCAGCTGGCAGGAGACGTACAAGCTGAACACCGCTGAGTGCCTCCCTGACTGTGCAGCCTCCACATTTCATGTGCTGACTGTGCAATCTCCTTGTGCCACCTGACAATGGCTGCACTGCAGCTGCTCTTGCATTGACATTGTACCGGGACTTACATACCAGGTCATTGTTGCTGCAGCTGCTACATAGTCTAGGTCATGCCTTGCAGGAGGCATTTTAGAGCCTGGGTCCAGATTTGCAAGTGCACTTGTGATAGCGACAGCATGTGCAGCATCTGTCACGGTTGAAAAGCTAGTAAGCCCCCTCGCTTGACAAGGAAATGCTTGATGACAAGACCTCTAGACTTTACATACCATATATGATCATGTAACATGTGTGTAACTACTTGGGGCTGCCTGATCAGCAGAAGCAAGCCAAAAAGATGTGTACATCTGTTTTGGACAGCCACGCGCCAACACAACACATGTCATGAGATGTTATGTGTGGCATGCTGTGCCAAAACAGATTCACACACCTGTTCCAAGAATTCTGCACACCTTGATTTTTAGCAAGCTCCTAGGAACAAATCCTCTGCCAGCAGGGCCTGCCAGCAGGGCTTGCCCCTTGGGCCTAGACAGGCCCACCAAGAAGTCCTGCCTGCTCTACAATATGTGCACACCTGGTGCATGTCGCTGCTATATGACTGTTTCGTGCACACTAAGTTTCATAATGCGTGACAACACCCCTCATCATTGTCGCAACATGGGTTGCGATGCTGCACTCAGATATCTGGACTTTGTGGACATCCTTAGCTAGCATTGGTGTTATGCGCCAGGATGCCCACAGGACTTCATGTCTGGGTGCTATTTTTGCCAGCCTGGAACACAAAACAAAAATATTGCTGTTTAAAAGCACACAGACACGGCAAGCCAAGGAGCATTAACGTGTCTGTATGCTTTTAAATAGCAAAATTTTGAGAGACACAAGGCTTGTCATGACTGTGGTGACATCGCGCACATGCATGCGTTGCACCATTGCCTCCAAATTTCAAACTGTCAAAACACGCGTCCATTCACCTTTCTGCAAGCTTGCTTTCATTGCTCACGCAGGGACAGGAATCAAATGGGCCCTTTCTGCACAGACCTACCAGTGTGATGCAAGTGGCGCCTGGTAGGCATTCAATTCAACATGAATTGAACATTATTCAATTCAACATGAATTGAACATTGAGCAGTATAGATCTAGAGCAACCCTCACATTCCTTGCACATCCATCTCCTGCAATATACAAGATCTTTGTATATCGCAGGAGATGCATGGGCAAGGAATGTGAGGGTTGCTTTCTGGGAGTCAAACTTGGATGAAGACACTGCCGCTGGTACAAGGCAAGCTAGGCAGAATGTGGGCATGAAGCAAATCACAGCCTCTGGCATTGATGGAAGGCTAAATAACCCATGGGCCCACCATTGAATATACAAGATTGCAGAAACTGTATGCAACATGTGACACATGAACGCTATACAGTGTCATGACAGCGAAGGCTGCAGCTGCTGCAGTTGCTTACTACTGTGTAATGAGCTGCAGTCTTGTTGTGATGATCATGATGTCACCTATGTAGGGCCTGGCGTGAGATGCAAAGTATACTTCCCATTTCCCATCATACACAGCTGACAAAAGTACTTGGAGTCAGCAAGTGTTGGAGCATGCCTATGGAGGCATGCTCCCACAGCTGCTGACGCCAACCAGTTATGTCAAACGTGGTTGCATGCCATCATGGTTCAGTAACAACACTTGCACGCAGCTCTTAAGGACATACATGTTGCCACACTGTCATGGTTTGGTGACAATTGTATGCACAGTCTTTGAGAGCTGTCCCTAGGACTTCACAACGTCAGACCGCATATGATGCTGTAGCAAAGATTGGTAAAGAGCATGGAGCTGCAGGCAAAGTTACGTCCAAAGTACATGATCACACGGTTTTGACAGTTCCAACATCTAGAAGTGTACTGGAGAGAGAGATACGACAGGCAGAACCAGATCTAGATAGAATAGCCCTGATCCAACTTAAGGTTGGGCTGAAAGTATTCACAAGTGTTTCCTTTTGAGTATGGACTATGGTCATAAATCCCGGCCACTGCCTGAGGCAGAAAATTTCTGGAAATCGCCTACTTAGGCGACTTCTAGCAATCATCTTCCTCAGGAGGTTTTCTTTTCTTGCTTTTGTAATATCTGCGACTACAGAATGCACAAAGTTGAAAGAGCGATACCTATTGATAGCTTCTGCACATGTGTGCTTATATTACAGCAAGTTCTTTCAACACTCAAATTGCTGCATCTGCATGCACTGTAAGCTGCCAAGTCTGGTGTTGGTTCAAGCATTTTGGATTGTTGATCATGAGCCCTCAATGTTGCCCCTGACTGCATAAACAGCTGCAGCATGCCTGCCCTGCCCTGCCCTGCCCTGCCCTGCCCTGCCCTGCCCTGCCCTGCCCTGCCCTGCCCTGCCCTGCCCTGCCCTGTGCAGCATTTCGTATCAGAGTTGTGTTGTGCCTTGACCTGCTCCCTATATCACTCTCACTGCTTTAGGAACTCAACCTTGTATTGCTGCATGTACATGACTTTTGCGCTTGGTTCTGTGCATGCCCATCCTGAAGCCTTTGAGCTCATTGCAGGCTTCCCATTTTCCAGCAAGCCTAGGTGTCAGCCAATGGCTGGCAGTGGCCAGCCTAGCACCAGTGGCTCAGTATGTCACCACCACAGTCACCCATCAGGTAATGAGTCACCCCATCAGGTAATGAGTCGTCCCATCAGGTAATGAGTCACCCTTGTTCAGCACAAAGGCAGACTTGCTGCATAGAACTGAACATGCTTTTGTGTGACTCATTACTTGATGCACTATGTCAATGTGTGTCTCCGCATGCCATGATGCGCTAGCGCTCCTTGAAAGCTTATGCTCCATCCGCGCCTGATGCACTCGAGATCTTGATGCAATGATGCCTCATCGATGAGCAATCTGTCAGTACCAGTACTGTGATGCATCTCTGTGGTGCCGATCACCAGTCACAGTCAGTCACAACCACAAGTCACCTGATATACCATACATATGCATGCCTGATAGCACTTCTGTAATTGTCGTCTGCATGCTGGCTGCATGTTTGCGGACAAGACTCATCCAAGAAGAAGGCAGTGGACAAAGCAACAGGTGTTTCATGCTGCTGACAATAGGGTGTGGCATGAATGGGCCCAGGACATGTCTTGACATGCTGAACAAGCCAAACAGTCTATGTTGCAGCAGCTCCGCCATCAGCCCATGAGCTGACGTCAATACTCAACTAGCACTCTGATGAATATGTTTTGCCTTCTTCGCCATGGGCTTGCCTAACCAGCTCAAGCTGTCACGGTTTGTTGACTTTGCATGCTATCATGATGCCATGATGATACAAGACGCCAATAATACGTGCCTATTGTAACAACAGTTGTTGCATGCACAATATTGTCGCTGATGGTGCACTCATCCTACAGTTGAGCTTGTCAAGCACAGTCCTACCTGACAGGCAGCCGCAAAAGGCGTTTCAGCTATCCTTCTGTTTTGGCTTCACTGTCAGCCCTGACTGTTACGACGTTGCTCTTGTAAGATCTTGACATGACAGTGCTCTGTTGAGCCATTTGCTGTGATGAATCACGCTCTTGCTGTGACACCTTGCAGCGCTGCAGCTCATTGCAATGGTTCGAAGAATTGTTCATATGCAGATATGCTGTTGCAGCAACTGTTGCAGCAACAAAACGCATCTTATTTTTGCCCTGCCAGCCTGCAGGCTGTACTCAACTGAGGCAGAGCAAACAAAAGCTCGTGTCAAAGTCATTGCTTGTAGGCACATTGTCGCATGTCATTGGCAGGGTATGTTGCTTTACTTGAGTTGATAGACACAAACAGCAGTCAATCTGGAGTTGGGTGTTAATCACCAGCATGGGGATCCCAGTTTTTTGAAAGACGCCGTAAGAGGATCGATCAATGTGGGTGTGTGTGTACTCTGTACAGTACGACACCCGCTGGATCGAAGCACATCAGAGGGCACGCTTGCGCGGCTGGTCGCTGACCAATCATGTCATGCTATGTAGTCGGTCATGTTGTGTGTGTCGAAAACAATACCCAAAGTCGGCATGCACCTGGTGTGACTGCCCCTCCGTATTGAAAACGCACGCAACGTCAACCTACAATGATCACGCGTAGCCGATCAGTCTGCCAATTATATGCATCTGGCTTATGCATGGCGGTTGCACTGACTCCATACACCCCTTTTGACCGTCAGCCCGACGAACAGCATAAAGTCTCTTTTTACCAAGCTACAAACCTTAAGCATTTATGCAGACCTCTGCCACAGCTCTAAGTAGAATGGCTCAACAGGGGGTAAGCAGTCTGTTCGTCAAGCTGCATGCACAGTTGTAGGTAGTTGTACTACATGATCCAGGCAAAACCTGACACATCTGTGTATGCTTTTGCTGCCTTCTCTTCAGTAATTACACCTGTGCAGGCGCCTGCTTGTGCATTGTCCCAGTTTACCTGTGGCATCCGTGTCAAGCACTGATGCTGAGCTGCCTGTTACTTTCAGGCCGTAAGGAGGATCGTAGGGTACAAAGCTCCATCTTGGGGTGCTGCAGCTCACATCCTTGCAGCAGTTGTAAGCGGAGGCCTGTCATTGCTGGCTTGTTACACTTGGCCTCATCTGAGGTTATGGATGCAACAGCAATGTCCCTTAGGCATGGCAGATTATGTGAAAGCAGAGGTGCATCAGCCCACACACATTATTTTGACACATTTGTTGCCAATCATGACTTGATGAACCCTGCAAAAACACTCCCCACACATTCAAGACAGAAAGTGACTGCGTGCAAGTGGTTGCGCGTCATGCACATGTCGCTATGCTTCATTACATAGTCTGCACTCTCTATTGCATGGTCAAATTAAGCTCAATGCAGTCACTCATGCATGCCATCATGCAAACCACACTTTCATGCTGAGCACATATAAGTGGCGTGTACTGCATGCAGCTGATCAATGGGCAGCATTTGGTGATCAAAGTCCATAAGTGCACTCCACCAGCATCCCTGTCACAGGTATGCGGCTCCTGTCTCAGCACCATGACCTGGCAGGCTGTGATATGCAGTCTGCAGACACACATGCAGCGCAGACAATCAGCAGCTGGTCCATTCACATGGTGTTCACACTGACATCATTTGAAGAAGCCATGCATGCTCTGGTCTAACTACATGGACTCTCAGCGAATGCAAATGCAAGTCAAGCTGCCAAAGCAGTCTGTGCTGCAGATCTGGCATCCTAGTCTGATAGCTCCCAATCCCAATGCTTGTGCCCAATGTCGCACAGCAGTGTCTTGACAGACTTGTGCTCACGTAATCCATGCTTTGATTTGCAGACAGGAGCTCAGCCAGTAGTGCAGCGACGCTTGCAGCTCTTGCTGGTGGTGTATGTGTACGATGCAAACGAAGAAACATTTTTGCCAGTCCCAGACATGCCTTTGGGATTGTCCTCTCACCTCTCTGCTGTCATCCAACATCTCCATCAGATCTCTTCAGGTGAGCATCAGGCCATGTCGCAAAACCTGCATCGTAGCTGCTGTTGCAATCAGGCATTGTACTAGCTAATGCCTTTGGACATCAACTGCATAGGATGTCAGCTCTGCAAATTCAGAGGCCCGCTCGCTTGGCCTCCCCATGGCAATACTGCACACCTCAGCTTGGTTTGAACCCATCACAATCACAGCAGATTCACATGAGTTGTCATGCATTTGTCTGTTGTGGTTGTGCTGGTTTGGAACCAAGCTGAGGTGTGCCTCATCTTGTGCCGCCATGTGCTTTGCTCTGTGACAGCAGCTGCTGTGTGTGCTGCAAGCTCTATGACATGTGCTTTGCTGCTGGACAGGGGCCACGTGGGACAAGTTCAATGTCTTTGGGACCACAAAGAGAAGGGAGAGGGTGCACCTGTATGGCATGAATGACATGGCCTTGGGCCGGCCCAGTTTCCCCACAATGGTGGCACATGCTTTCTCCAGCCCCATGTACCTCATACAGGTTTGCTGATCTGCCCCAGCCCATACACCTGGGCGGTTTTGAGGGAGGCTGCTGTGCCATGAGGGCACATCAGAAACAAATCAATAACATGTCCAACATCATTTTATCAGTGTGTGTCAGACAAGTTTTGTCTGGCTGGGTGGGTTGCTGCATCCTGCTGTGCTGTGCTGTGCTGTGCTGTGCTGTGCTGTGCTGTGCTGTGCTGTGCTGTGCTGTGCACTGCTGTGCACTGCTGTGCACTGCTGTGCTGTGCTGTGCACTGCTGTGCTGTGCACTGCTGTGCTGTGCACTGCTGTGCTGGGCGCTGCCACTGTGCTGAGCAGCAGGCAAAGCCTGGAACTGCCAGGCTGTTTCAAGCAGTGCAGTTGGGCCAGCTATGCATGCATAGTGTGTCCATAAGTCTGGCTCTACTTAGACAGACTGACTACTGCAAGAGGACGAGCTGCAGATTCCAGGCAACTTGACAAACTGTGACTGCAGTCAGTAATTATGCCGTTGGAATGTTGCAGTATGTGGAGCTAGCATACCTGATGTACGAGCTGCGCTATGTTTATGCTGGGATACTATATTTTATCTCCTTTTGGGCCAATTTAGCCGCATGCTGGACGCTCTACTGGAAACGCATGGAGCTGTATACTGCCGTCCGGCAATGCCGCTTGGTACCACTTGTGCAAGCTGGCATAGTCAGGTATGCAACAGCCAAGGGTTTGTGCCATAATGCTGCATACAAGACCGTGTTTGACACAATGCATTGGTGATATCCACACAAAGTCATGCATTGGACATCATGTGTTTGGAAATGCATGGGCTGGTGCAGCCAATATCACCAGCTGTCTGCACTTGTTGCAAGATATTGTAGAAGCAACAAGCCTTTTCAGATGGGCATCCAGTAGTATGGGCAACCTGCTGTGCCCATACATCTACTCCATGTCGGTCGCCTTTGTCATCCTCAATTGCTGATACTTGATCTGTCAAGAGTCCATGAGGCCTTAGCCTCTTGCGTGTAACATGCTATCCAGGACCTACAGCAATTGACTGACTGTGCAACTCACTGAATCATATGCAAATCTTCAAGGCAGAAGTGGCCGCTGTGCAAACAGGTTCTGCAGCATTGCATTTCTCTACATGAAGGCAGCAGATAGTACACAGGGGGTCCATGTTCTCAAGTCTGACAAGACTCACCATTTCAGCCTGAACCTATACTTGTCACTCAGCACTCTGACATTAGCTCTGAGCCGACATGTAGGACATGTGGGTCACATGTCTGTTGTACATGTGATGAACAAGTTTGAACATGTGATTAGTAACCCTGGGGTCTGCTGTGCAGGGCTGCGTCATCCCGGAGGCTGGTCCCGGGGGATGTCATTGTAGTGCTCCAGGGCAGGGCCCCCTGTGACATGGTCCTGTTGCGGGGCAGTTGCTTGGTGGAAGAGTCCATGCTTTCTGGCGAGGTATGCTCACAAAACATATTTCACACAGAGTATCGCACAGGCTAATGGGGCAATCGCATACTGCATTGTGTACATTCAATGTCATGGACACTGCAGGGGCCAAGTTATATAAAGCCTGTTCTCACAACTCTGCAGGAGCAGGCCTATAGTGCACTTCCCATCCATGCACTTGCATGCTAGTTATAACGACCAGTTGATTATGTTGGCTATGCACATCAATTCACAGCTTTGAGCTGTGCATTGTGGCCTTGCGGTCATCTGGATTCATTTTGGGATGCCATGTAGTACCTGATCATGCACTTGCATATGCTTGCCAACAGCTCAAGCGCTGAGCACTGTGGCAAGTCTGCAGCTGACCTGGTTGACGGCAAAGCTCATGCTGTCATCTCATGATGCATGGCCCAGTGCTGTGACTTGCAAACAAAGAATGCATATACCACATGCTTTCAAACTTCTTGTCGCTGTCCTCTTTCTCGCTCAATCACTGCGGACTGCGCCTGTTCACATAATAGCAGCATGCATCTTGGTTAGATCATATTCCCATACATCAACCACATATCCTGCGTTTACGTGTATGGCCCCAAAGAAAGTTGTTACAAGAGATGCAGCAAGATTGGCAGGGTTGCAAGCTTCATGCATTAAGGCTTATACATGACATCACAAGAAGAGCAATGTTGATGTATAGGCGGCACACGTGCGCAAGTCTACATATGTGCCCAGCTCCAGCAGCCAGGAGTACCATCCAGAATCCCACCATTACTGTACAGTGCATGCCGGCACCCATGTTCAGCAGGTGAGACACACATTGCTTGCATCATCAGCATGCTTCTTGTTGTGCTGCTTGACCATCAAAGGCAGCATGTTCTGTCTTTGTGTCTGTCCCACTTTGCCATCATCCCTTCAAAATTGCTGTCGATTACTTGTGTAATGCACATCCTCCCCCCCCCCT
>JAABUK010002812.1_pt1 | contig 30603 bp, 40 predicted proteins | sample 5559141 | NCBI WGS metagenome assembly JAABUK01 (sample SAMN10711869, study PRJNA513367) | rock metagenome | isolation source: Antarctica rocks | place: Antarctica: Victoria Land, Pudding Butte nord | collected 2016-01-03
GCTGACATCCATCAGCATCACTCGCCTGAAGAGAGCCTGTCTGAGGAGGCACTGTCAGCTGCCGTCCTGTGTTTGCTGTGGACCTTGTCCATGTCACTGGGAGCACTAGCCCAGCTGCAAGAAGACACCAAGGCTGTCAACAAAGCCACGGCACAAACACGAGCTGCTGCAGTGTCGCAAAGCCGTGACAGGGGGTTCAGCCGAAGTGTGCACAACCGAGGTTCAGCAGAATCAGCGACTCTGGCCGTACAGGAGACCACGCAGGCACTGCTGACAAATGAGCTGCGGCAGGCTAACCTCAAAGAAGAGCTCACTTTCCTGAAGGGCATTGCTGGTATGCAAAGACTTGGGCCTCTGGAGCAGCAGAGACGTGTGCTTGATTGACAGCATGACTGCCTGAGCTACTTTGATGAGCCATGGCTTCAATCTTTTGAAGTTCCTGTGGGCGCTTGCTTCCTCGGGCACCAAAGAGCGAGATGCTACACGATGCAGATGTTGCATTTTGTGATGGCATCAGCGCAAAGCATTGCGCCTTTTCCGATACGACTGCTGGTGTGCTGCAGACATGATTGTGACAAGTCTGAAGGCTATGCGAGGCGACGGCAGGTGGGCAGGTGCCATCATTGCGTTTGAGGAAGGGCGCTGGTGCACTCAGGCAGGCCTTGACAAGACAGCCACTGTCCAGCAGCTGCGCAGTCGACTAGCCAAGCTGAGCACTGAGAACTGGCTGCCGCCTGCCAAGCTGCTCTGGATTGAAGAGCTTCTGTCAGGCTCCCCAAGTCTGGTGAGCATTCATGGCCAACATAGTTTTGTACTTCCTGGGCAGCCTGGTATAATACTTGGCTTTTCATTTATTTGACGTTGAATAGGCGTAGTCTTCGCTTTTCTTTTCTTGTTTTGTAATTGCTGACATTGTCAATCTTTGTTGCCTGGGGACAGGCAGCATTGCGGCCCATGTCTTCTGCTGATTATTGTCTCATTGCTGCCCCTAAGTCTGCTTCAGCATCTGCCATTTGCATGCACACTGCCTGTGGGCATGAGCAGTGCAGTGGTTTTAGGTACGAGCGTACAGCAACTTGCATGCTTACCACTGTGCCATCACTTTGTCTGCGCAAACAACATGCTGTTTGCCATTGAAGCATGGCATGTACTCTGACCTCTGTGCACAACTGGGTTTTGACGGGAATGTCCACTGCAGGGGTTCCTGCACGCTGATGAGTCCGCAGTTGCTGAGCAGCTGGTTGCTGAGGAGAGTCAAGCAGCTGCCAGAGCAGCTGCCAAGAAGGCCAAGAAGAAGCAAAGGCAGAAGACCAAGCGGGCTCAGGCAGCAGAAGAGGGCGCTACAGTGCAAGAGGGCGCTGCAGTGCAAGCTCCTGACCTAGCACAGCGCCAGACAGCAGATCAGGCTGATTCATCCAGCTCAGCTGATCCGTCCAGCTCAGCTGATCCGTCCAGCTCAGCTGATCCGGCCAGCTCAGCTGGTCCAATCAGCTCAGCTGGTCCAATCAGCTCAGCTGGTCCAATCAGCTCAGCTGGTCCAATCAGCTCAGCTGATCCATCCAGCTCAGCTGATCCATCCAGCTCAGTTGGTCCATCCAGCTCAGCAGATGACACAGCACATGCTATTTCAGATAGTGTGTCTGCTGTCTCGCCAGCAACACCGCCTCGCGTGGGGGACACACCTGCTGCTGTTTCACCATCCGCTGCGGAAGGTCTGCAACCACATGATGCGCCTGGTCAGCGTCATGCTTGCACCAGTCTTGCTGCCCTGTTCAAGTGTCCCCTCACCAAGGTCAGTCTCAGCTGTTGCCTGGTCAAGCAATGCTCATACTCTGCCTAGCTACTCCAAGCATGCTCACTCTGCCCCAATGTGATGACTGCGTTTTGCCTTCTTCTGCACAGAACTGGCAAGCCTGGGTGTGTTGCACTTTTGAGGACACAGGGTCGTGAGTGTGTGTCAACTACAATGCATGTGAAGGTCTCATGTTTGGCATCTGATGTGCCTGACTGCCTGCAGGTCCTCATGGTGGATCCAGTCATCGCTGCTGATGGGCACACCTATGACAGGGCAGCTCTGCAGGAATGGCTGCAGGACCACACCACTTCCCCTGTGACAGGAGCCACCTTGGAGCATCATAGACATCCTATACGCCCAAATTTCATCATCAAGCAATGGATATGTCATTATAGGGCTCATTCAGCATGAGTATGCCTGGGCTGCTGCTGTCTCCGCTGTACTTCAGGCTCAGCACAGAGGGAGTCGACACAATAGGTTGGCACAGGTACTGTGACATGCTTTGCAAGTTGCCTTGGTGACCATGCAGACATTCAGCAGCAGCTGTTGTCATCACCAGCTGCTCATCACTGTTTGCATGTCCTGCAGGTGTACAGGACTTATGGTGAAACAAATTTGGGGCGTCGTCTGTGTCACCAGAGTGATTGCTGGCACTGTGGTCTTCATGTGGCCTGACGAGCAGACAGCGTTGTCATGCCTAAGTTTTGGGTTGCACCTAGTACAGCATTGCTGAACAAGATCAACCACACTCTTTGTTAGGCTTCAGGTTCAGTTATACTTTTTGTGCGGCTTGTCCTGTACACAGGCTCAATTGTTTGGTAGTTGCTTTGCTGCACCTCATATAGATACTGGTAGGCATTTGCATCTAGCACAGCAGGTGCCTAGGAAGCAATGTCTTCGCAATTTTGATTCAGCAGACGTTTGGAATCTCTGTTTGTTTGCTCAGCATACTCTGCCATCAGAGGCAGATCCACTGCCGCTATCTGGAGCATAGCCCCTACTCTGTCTGTGTGTCAATAGCTTGGGTTTTGATGGAGTGTTTTGGATAGGCGCACCCTGGTGTTGTACCCTTTCATTTAGCTTGATCTGCCTACAGTGTGAGCTGTGAGCAATCTAGAGCCATAGATAAATTTGCATGTCATGTCAGTCGATTTATTGAATGGTCATGAATGGCCCCAATGGCCTTGAAATCTAATCAGTGATTGAATGAACACAATACATGACAGATGCAGTGCAGGTGTTTCAGGTATAGAATTAATTTTCCTGCCATGTTTTCTGTTGATACAACTTTTACATGCAAGAGGAAGCAGGTACATGAGGCTCTCAGACCTCATAATGATGCTATGTATGCTGGTGCATATGCACTGATGCAAATCAGTGTAATACTACTCATTCACACTGATGTATAGCACATGATCAGACATCAAGCAGAGGATGCAGCCATGCTGTTCTGAATCCATGCAAAAAATCATTCTCAGTAAATGCTTCTTGATAGGTGATATAGAAGCATAAATTGGGTAGGACCAAACTATCTGCACTGACCAGGACTTGTTACAGTCCCAGCTGATGTTAACACGCAGATCATATTCTGAGATCAGCACGTGCTTGATGTTCTGCTTTAGAATAACTTTTGGTGCCAATATGTGGCTTTATGTCAAAGCGTAGGTAACTATATAATCCTCAACGTACAATGTAAGTCTGGCACGTAAATAGACTGTAATGAAGTGGCACTTGTACACCAACAGTCAGGCTACAGTGACTGTAGCGCCTTGGTCAACTTTTCATGCAAAAGTTTCAACTGCCATTCTGGAGCCTTGTTCAAATACTCTGGCATACCCTCCACAGGGCTCAGACGCAGAACGTCCATTGCCATCAGCTGTCCATCACTGCATGTCAGTCATCACATCAGCAAAACCCTTGGCAGAAGAAGACACACATGACAAAGTAACTGCTGCATGGACACAATGAGCACAGCTGTGCACTGCAGTCATACATCAGCTGCTTGATGAACCAGCAATGCCACTCAGGGGATATAAATTTCAATGAAGTGCATGCACCTACTGCTGCAAGCACATGCTGCAGCCATATGTTGGATGTTGCCCAAGCATAACATTGCGTTGTGAGGGCAGCTTTGGAACATGCCTCTCATGACTTGATGGGAACGGTTTGAGCTGGCCCTGAACATCAGCTGCCACAACTGTCCTCATGAACAGAGCCATACTGTTGGCCTTGGTCACATTGTCCAGCACCAACTGCAAGTCTTCTGTTGTCCCCTTGCCGTTCAGCAGAGACTGCCACACACACATGCATTTGTCAGAAGACAATCAACATTTGCAGTGTCTGTGACAAATCTCTCCATTAAAGAAGATTGGCATGATGCGAGAGTGCCACAGCTGTGCAGCAGTCTGGTCATGCCTCAGATGTGCAATGAAACTTGTCCTGTTGCTGTTGCTACACATGTGTCACACTGGAGGGCTGTGGTATCACACAAAGCCAGCACATGCGCTGTGCAATTGTTGCGAGCTGGACACACAGTGACAAGCTTACAATGTATTGCCAGCAGCATGGTATCAAGAGCAGGTTTGTGGGGCGGTGAGCAGAAGCGTACTTTGCACACTTCCAAGCCAGCAGATGCCGTGCAGCCCTGGTTGTTGGCAGCTCCAAAAGTCAGCACACAGGCAGGCACAGCGCTCAGGAGCTGGTCGAGGCACAAGGCAAGCTGAAGCTGAGCAACACATGGCTCAAAAACAGCTTGCTTCAGCAGAGCCCTGACAAAGGCCAGGTAGCCATCATCCCAGTTAACTGCATCACAGAAAATAGACTAAACACCATCTTGCAGATTTGAGCATGCAAGAATCATGGCAGCTCCACCCCACAAAAACGCTAGTCATTCAACAGACATACAAGCCGTGAATTACCTGCTGTCTTGACCGCAGCTGGTTTGTGCTCTGTTTGTGCGCTGTTGCTGCCGGCTGTCTTGCTTGTTGAAGTTGACTTGTCTTGCTTCCTGGTGGTCGCGCCTTTCTTGTTGCGACGCCTGCCACCAGTCTTGCTGTTGGAGGGGACGTCCTTGGTGCTTTCAGTCTTGTCATCTGTGGATTCTGCAGCACTCTGGACGCTGCTGGATGTGGTGTTCAAGGCAGGTGCAGCCTCCACCTGCCTGTTACTGCTGCTGCTGTTGGGGGCCGTAGGTCCTGTGCTTGCTTTCTTGGTGTCGAGGAACAGCTGCTTTTGAGCCTTTTTGCTCTTGCTGTTGTTGGCTTTCTGAGCATCTTTCGTGGGGCTCATTGTCTTGCTGTGAGCATCAGGTACAGTGTTAGGGGCAGTGTGACTGGTCTGCGCATTGTTGCCCAGCTTCTGCCTGTGGTTATTCAAGTCATGCCTTTGGCTGACATTTGACAGCCCATTGCTGCCTACAACCTGCCTCTTGGGACTGGGGCTGTGGGCTGCTGTGATGGTTTCAGGGGTCTTGCTGCTGTCAACGTGTGACTGGACTGCAGTAGAATCAGCCACAATGTTGATGGTCTTCTCATCCAGAGGCTGCAGCTTGTCTGCATGCTTCTGGGTCTCGCTGTTAGAGGCTGTGATAGGTACCTGTAACATCATCACATGCACCTGTCAGCTTAAGCCCACAGACACACTCATGAGCTACATATGTTGATGACAGGGCTCAAGATGTGTACACACAGTTCGCCTATGATGCGCTGGAGCAGGGACAGACAAGGAGGGGGAGACTCAGTGTGAAGGTGGGAATGGCAACTACAGGAAAGCAGGACTGACAGCAAGAGCAATTCACACTCACTTGCTTGTGCTTTGGCTGAGCAGCTCTAGCCGCTGCAGCACTGGCCGTCATGTCAGCATAGTTGGTGCGGGCACTCGTACACATGGATACCAGCACACGGTAGCCCTGAAGCAAAAAGCAGCTGTCAAATTGCATGTTGAAAGCAGGTTGCTGCACCTACAAGCTTGGAACAGAGACATGTACCCTGACAACATTCAGATCCTGAAAAACATGCAAGTCGTACAATGTACAATGCCACAAGTGATCAGCCACCTGCAAGTCTAAAACAAAGACTGCATGCAGTGAAGAGAGCTGATGCATCAGGCAGTGGTTGTGCATGCTGTGCTCACATCAGGTGTAGCATGCAGCTCTCCTGCAACTTGGTTAACATGCATGTACAGCTTGTTTGGACATAACATCAAGCATGCAGGGTGCACCATGAGGTGCCAAATGTAAGGCATGTAGCCTACCTCAACCACCATCGCCAAGCTGGCAGCAAAGGTCAAGAACAGAGGCAGAAGCTCCTGAATTCTGACGTCTACCACTGGAAGGTCCAGCCCTGCCTGAGCACTCCAGACAAAGATGACCTTCCTGACCGCAACCACCACATCAGCAGAATGCAGCGCCACAATGATGTAGCAAACCATCTTTGTCAGGATGACGCCAGCCTGCATTTGCAAAGATGTAACATGTGATATGTATGGACATGCTTGTTGCCAATAGAGCAATGTGTGATGAGTCTCAAGTCTCCCAGTCTGTGCTGACAGAGCTTATGCTTGCAGCCAATCCCAGGGACTAGCCAGTACTGCAAAGGAAAGCTCGACAGCTGCTAGCGGCTCAAAACTGCTTGCCGATGCAGGTGGTCCTTGGAATTGACTGCAAGCCTACGCCCAGTTAGCATAGAGAGTCGTGTGAAGGAGCAAAGCAGAGGTGATGAAGGCGATGAAAAGTCTCGTCAAGGTTTTCACCTTTGCTGTGCTATTGCATAAGGCATGGCAGATTTGCAACACCAGTGATTTACTTTGTGTGGCTGCATGTGTCATCCGTGTCATTTGGGGTGTGCTCAAGTTCCTTCCAAGAACTAAACAGACTGGCAAGACTATACTCTTACTGCAATGTACAGCAGCCCTGACATTAGCAGCTGCACATAACCTTGAGTATTTTGACTACCTGAGCATCACTGTTATGGGAATCACATGAGGTCTCATGTTTGCAAAATGCTTGGGACATCGTCCAGATGGATTGGAGGACGCGTCTTCAGAAAGCAATGCTATTCATCAGCAGGGACATCTGTCAAAGAGCGCGAGTGTGTGAGGACATGTGCAACTCAGACTGTAACATGTCCCACGCATCCTGCAAACAGGAGCCCTGAAGGACTTTGCAAGATGTGAAGAGCTCTGAGAGCAGTTGCTTGGATCAATTACAGATGACCGTGGCAACAGTATAATTGGCCAAAGCAGTACTGTTGAAAAAACCAGAGGAAACAGTCAGAGAAGATGCTGTACCTCGATCAAAGTCGCCAAGACAGCTCGGACTCCACATGGGAAAGCACAGGAGCGAAGGCTGAAAGCAGGAATGCCCATGCTCAGTTGCTCATGCTTTGGCTGAGACCAATCAGTCAAGGCAGTGTTGGACACCATCCTCTTGGCATCGTTGCTGTTGACACTCACACGCTTGGATGCCAGCACATAGTAGCCCTGCACAGCACATCCTCAAGTTGGATCTAGCTGAATTCCAGCAACAAGCTTGCACCGCAGACACCCTCATCCAGTGTTGAAGCAGTGTACAGACATGAACCCTGACAATAGGCCAAGTTACAGCTGCAAGGCAGATGATGCCATGGATGGTCAAGGCAAAATTACGTTTGGTAGAAGGCATACATGTATTAGGGGGTGATTGTGCCTGTACACGAGTTGCAAACATGCCTTTGACTTTGCTCACGCTTTTGCACATTTAGTACTCGTATGACAGCCTGTGCACCAGTATGCCGGGTAAACCAACATGCATGCGGTGAAAGGAGTGAGTCCTACCTCAATCAGTAGCGCACAACTAGCAGCAAGCATCAAAGAAACAGGGAAAAGCTTCCAGATCCTGCTGTCTACCACCCAAAGCTCCAGCCCTGCCTGATCACCCCACATAAGGACGGCCTGTCCCATACTGAATACCAGATCAAGAACAAGCAGCGGCCCGACGGTGTAGCATGCCATCTTGAACAGAAGGATGGCAGCCTGCATTCACATCATTGTGGTGGATCGGTGTGTGTGTGTGTGCGTGCGTGATGTATGGACCTGGCTGTTGTTGACAGAGCAAAGCATCAACAATCTCATCCCTCTTGTAATTTGTGCTGACTGACCTCGAGCTTGCACTCAAGCTCAAAGACTCAGCCATACAAGGAAGCACATCAGGACAGCTGCTGAGATGGCTTCCCAGTAGGGCTAGTCTCCGAATTGACTGCGAGCCCAAAGTCAGTCAACATAGATATAGTGGCATCCCAAAGAGTGCTCACACCTTCACATACAAGCAGTTCCTGCAAATTTTCAATGATACCAGTGATGTCACCATTACACATGTCTACCACCCCATTATGTTTTGTGAAGCATATCAGCCCAAGTGAGGGCTGCAAGTTTCCGGCATATTGAAAGCCGAGCAAGAGCCTTGAGAAAACGGCATACCGATCAGTGCAGTGAAATGCCAGCAAAGGGGAAGGTGATAATGGCCTGGCTGATACTTATGTGTGCTGACAAAGGACCAACTAGGGTGCAAAGGTGTGCAAAAAAATCTCACAAGACGGGAAAAGCGGCCACAGCCCAGGTAACTGTTGCAAAGAAGAGTCAAGCCACACCATGCTCTATGCAAGCTTGTTCAATTGACTGGAGCCTTGCAGTACTTCCAACAACATCAAGAACCCTGAGAGCCACTGCATTGCACAGTTGCAGAGATACATAGCACAGTCTACTCGGCCAATCAGGCAAGAGCAGTGCTGTTTTAAGAAACCAGAGTTACCAATTAAAAAGATGCTGTACCTGAATTACAGCCGCAAAGACGGCTTGGACTGCGCCTCGAGAGCCACAGGAATGCAGGCTAATAGCAGGGACACCCACACGCACTCACTTATGCTTTGGCTAGTCCTTCTCAGCCGAAGCAGGGAATGCACTGGCTCATGCTTTGGCTGAGAAGAGTTAGCAAAAGCATGAGCGAGTGAGTGTGGGTGTCCCTGCATTCCTGTGAGTCTTGAGGCGCAGTCTGAGCTGTCGGGTGTAGAGACCACGTACCCAGCATGACTGCTCTGGGTGCTCATGAGCTTGGATGAGAGCACATAGCAGGCCTGAACAACAAAAGCAGGCCTACTATGTGCTGTCGTCCAAGCTCAAGTTGGATCAACAAACCAAATCGAATTAAATTGGGTCTTGAATCAAGTTGAATCCCAAAACAAGGCAGGCGATGAAAGGACTGTGCTCTGCCTCAATTGATAGCGTACAGCTGGCAGCAAGGACTAAGTAAACAGGCAAAAGCTCCCACATCCTGATGTCTTCACCAGAAGATCCAGCCCTGCCTGAGCACCCCACACAAGGATGACCGTCCCCATGTTGAACACCAGATCAGCAAAATCCAGCAAAATCCAGTGGCCCCAGTGTGTAGCAACCCATCTTGAACAACAGTGGCAGCCAACGTTGTGAATGCAGGCTGCCACTTTCTTGATCAAGATGGCTTGCTACACACTGGGGCTGAAAGGAAAGAAAGACTTCGTGTTTCGGTTCACTGGGGCCAACATTGTGATGTGTGAGTGTGAGTGTGCCCACATAAGGACGACCTTTCCCATATTGAACATCAGATCAGCAAACCCACGGCCCCAGTGTGTCGCAACCCATTTTAACCGTAATGGTGGTAACCAATCTTGTGAAAGCAGGCTGCCACTTTCTTGATCAAGATGGCTTGCTACAGGCTGGGGCCAAAAATAAACAAAGAAAAAGACTAGTCGGCGCATTGTGATGTGTGAGTGTGATGTGCAAATGAGTTAGTGTGTGTGTGAGTGGGTTTATGGTTCAGCTAGTGGCCCCACTGTGTAGCAAGCCAACTTGATCACAACAGTGACATTCACAGCATTGGCTGCCACCACGTTGTTCAAGATGGCTTGCTACACACTGGGGGTGGAAGAAAAGAAAAGAAAAAGAAAAGACTATGCCTTTCGGCGCACTGGGAATGACTTTGTGATGTCTGAGTGTGATGTGTCAGTGGGGGTGTGTGAGTACGAGTGGGTTTATGGTTTAGCCAGTGGCCCTAGTAGGTAGCAAGCCATCTTGATCAAAACAGTGGCAGCATTGGCTTCATAGCATTGGCTGCCACTAGCCAACGCTGTGAAGCCAATGCTGCCACTGTTTTGTACAACATGGCTTGCTACGCACGTGGGCCGAACGAAAGGAAAGAGAAAAGAAAAGAGTACGCCTTTCGACGCACTGGGGCCGCCATTGTGATGTGTGAGTGTGAGTGTGTCGTTTGGACCTGGCTGTTGTTGACAAAGCACAGCATCAACAGTTACACACCTTCTCTAATGTAAGCTGACTGACCTTGGGCTTGCAGTCAAGCTCAGGGACTCAGCTGTACTGGGAAGCACATCAGAGCAGCTGTTGAGACTGCTTCCAAATAGGGCTGGTCCCTGAGACTGACTTCAAACGCAAGCTCAGTCAGCACATACATGTTGCCACCTCACAATGTGTTCACACCATTATATGTCAGCAATTGTTATATAGGACCAGTGTTGTTCCATTTCAAATGTCCACCAGCGCATGAGGTTACCGTTGCAAATGTGTACCAGCCTATAATGTTACCATTACATCTGTACCAGCCCATGTGGGGCTGCAGATTTTCAGCATATTGAAAGTCAAGCAAGAGTGTAGAGAGCGCGCCACATCTCACTGGGTAGCGCACAGATGTCAGCAGAAGTGAAGGTCATAACAACTTATATCTGCTGGCAAAGGACCGAGTCAATAGTCAAAGAAGATGCTGTACCTCAGTCAAAGACGCAAGGACAGCTCGGACTGCGCCTCGGAAACCACTGGAACGCAGGTTGACAGCAGGAACACCACCATGCACTGTCTCATGGTTTGGCTCAGAAGGCAATGCAGTGGTTACCATCTCCCCGGCATCAGTGCTGTTGGCGCTCCAGCGCTTGCTTGGCAGCACAAAATAGCCCTAAACAGCACATCCTCAAATTAGATCAAGCTGAATCTAAAATTATGCTGGGCAACAAAACGATGCAGACAACCTGTTATGATTGTGCTTTATGATTTAATTTCAGATATGGTCATCCTGAAGAAAGGCAATTGGAAGTTTCATGAAACATGATGCCATACAGAGTCGAGGCAAATTCTGCCTGCAATGAAGAATATGCATGTGCCAGGCAGAGATTGTGCCCATTTCGTGTGTATGTGAGCTGCAACCTGCAATGTAAAGGTGACAACAGTGTGCCTTAATCACTAGTGCAGAGATAGCAGCGAGGATCAACAGACTAGGGAGAAGGTGCCAAATCGCGATGTCTACCACCAGAAGATTCAGCCCAGCGTGAGCGCTCAAGATGCTCTTCCAGGCTGCCAATTTCATGAAGAAGATGGCTCACCACACTATGGAATCCATCCCTTTTGCTGAAGTGAGGAAGAGCACTTCAGCAAAAGGCACGGACTCCATGGTGTGGTGAGCCATCTTCTTCACGAAATTGGCAGCCTGCAGTCACAACGTTGTAATGTTTGTGTTGTCTTAGTTATCCTGACAAAGCACCGCGTGAACAGTCAAATATTGCCCACAGACCTTGCCTGTGCTGACTGAGCTTGTCAGCACAGGCAAGGTGGACTGAGACGGATTGGAGGACGCTTTCAATCCGTCTCAGGGACCAGCCGCATTGGACAACAAGTCAGAACAACTGCTGGTGAGCAACAATTTGAAAGGACCACCTGCAGCTGTTCTGACTTGTTGTCCAATGCAGCTTGTCCTTGAGACTGAATGCAGGTGCAAGCTCAGTGAAAATATGCACAATTACATAGACATTGAACACAAATTGCCCTCACATCGCCAGGCAGCAATATGATGTCACAATTGTAAAAGCCCATCATGACAACTGCAGGCGTACCCAATGACAGCCTCCATGGCCAATGCAAGCAATAACAGTGTGGCTGTATGATCTCAAAGGTAGCTCATGGTCAAGTTCAAACAAGGTGCTAAACCTCAATCATATGTGCAGAGAATGCAGCTGTTGCCATATTCAGACTTGAGATGTAGAGCAATGCCACGTCTGAAGTCTGACTGTGGTAACAGCTGCACCCTCTGCAGCTTTGGCCGACGTGTAGCAGCTTGTTCAAGAGTGCTAAGACAATGCTGTACCTCATGCAACAGTGTGCAAACTCCTGCAAAGGCCAACCCCGCAAAGGTCACAAAGACAGCCTGGCCGTCAGCCATAGCTGTTTGCAAAAGACCGACCAGGGTGCCAAGGTCTGCGCAAACATCCCAAAAGGAGGCAGAAGTGGCCACAGCATAGACTCCTCCAGCAAAGAAGACTGATGTGCAAATGTACAGCACAACCTTCAATAGTCTGAACAACACCTGCACACAATAGTCACAGTGAGGCCGGCAAGAACTTGTCTGATTGTGATGTGATGCAGACGCAGTAGTGACAACAGTACATTCACACAGACTGCAGCTGTCGTCACAGTGCGTGAAATGTTGAGCAACGCCAAGTCTGCTAAGCAGCTGCGCAAGAAGACAAACACCGTCAGTCTCGCTGTAATCGATCAGAAGGGACCGTGTTGATTGCAGCGAGACTGACGTTGTTTGTCTTCTTGCGCAGCTGCTTAGCACCAGACTTCCCCTTGCTGGTGACAGATAACCATGGCAACAATCCATTTTTCCAAAACAGTACTATTGGTTGGAAGAAACCAGAGTAAATAGTCACAGAAGATGCTGTACCTCGACGAAAGCCGCAAGGACAGCTCGGACTGCGCCTTGGAAACCACTGGAACGCAGGCTGACAGCAGGAACACCCACAGGCACTGACTCATGCTTTGGCTCAGAAGGCAAGGCAGTGGTCACCATCTCACTGGCATCAGAGGCGTTGGCGCTCCAGCGCTTGTTGGAGAGAATATAGTAGCCCTAGACAACACATCCTCACATTGGATCAAGCTGCATCTCAAATCTATGCTGGGCAATGAAACAATGCGCAGCCTCCTATGATTCTGAAGCAGTGCAGAGACAGTCATCTTGAGCAAAGGCAAGTGGCAATTTCATGAAACATGATGCCATGCAGAGTTGAGCCAAATTTTGCCTGCAGTGAAGAATATACATGTGCCAGGCAGAGATGGTGCCCATTTCGTGTGTATGTGAGCTGCAACCTGCAAGTTATAGGTGATAAGAGCGTGCCCTACCTTGATCACTAATGCCAAGCTAGCAGCAAGGATCAACAGACCAGGAAGCGGGGCCCAGGTTGTGATGTTTACCACCAACAGATCCAGCCCAGCTTGAGCGCTCAAGATGCTCTTCCGCATTGCCAGCACCACTTCAGCGGACAGCATGGATTCCACGGTGTAGCGAGTTGTGTTCATCAAGAAGTAAGCAGCCTGCATTGACAACATTAAAACATGCATGATGTATTGTTTTTCCTGACAAGGCACAGCATGAACAGTCGTATTGTGCCCATGGACCTTGCCTTTGCTGACTGAGCTTAGGCCCTCAATCAGTCTCTGGGACCAGCCGCACTGGGCAACAAGTCTGAACAGCTGCTGGTGGTTAACAAGTCAGAAAAGATCGCCCACAGCTGGTCTGACTTGTTGTACAGTATGGCTGGTCCCAAAAGTGATTGCAGCGCCAAGCTCAGTCAGCACAGAAACAGTGACATAGACATCAGACACAAATTGCGCTCACAGCCAGGCTGCATTGTGACGTCACAAGTGTACAAGCGTATCCCGACGGCTGCAAGAGTAATCAATGACAGGTCCATTGCCAAAGCAAGCAAAAACAGTGTTGTTCTACAATTCTTGACCTCATGGTCAAATTCAAAGAAGGTGCTGATCTTCAGCCATAGGCAGAGAGTGCAGCTGTTGCCATATTCAGATTTGTGATGTAGAACAATGCCACATCTGAAGTCTGACTGTGGTAACAGCTGCACTCTCTGCAGCTTCGGCCAAGGTGCAGCATCTTCTTCAAGAGTGCTGAGACAATGCCATACCTCATGCAGTGGTGCACAGCTCCCCAGCTTTGTGGGGTCAAAGGTGAACGTCACAAAGGAAGCCAGCTGGGGTTTCTTTGTGAGATTCTCTTTTGACCCCACAAAGCTGAGGTTCTGTGCACTGTGTACTGCCTGAGGTATGGCATTGTCTCAGCACTCTTGAAGAAGATGCTACACCTCACCCCACAAAGGAAGCCAGTCCGCTAGTCATATACGTCTGCAAATGACTCACCATGTTGCCAAGGTTTGCGCACACATCCCAAAAGAAGGCAGAATTGGCCACAGCGTAGACTGAGGCGGCAAAGAAGACTGATGTACAAACGCATAGCACAATCTCCAGCAGTCTAACCAACACCTGCACACAACAGTCACAGTGAGATTGGCAAGCAAGTGTCTTATTGTGATACCCAGTAGTGGCAGCAATACACGAACACAGACTGCAGCTGTCATCACTGTCAAATGTTGAGCAACACCAAGTCTGGGTTTGTTGCCCTGATCTCAAAACCTCAATGCCATGGTGCGACAGTATCCAGTACACCAAACACTGTTAGCAATAGTAAGTCTTGTCGCCTGCAGATTGTATCAGGCCTAGTCTGGATGTAGTCTTCCATCTCTGTGCCTGTAGATCTGCTAAAGATGAGAGGCAACACCCAGACTAGGCCTGGTTCAAACTGCAGCCAACAATGCTTCACCTTCTGAACTGGCAGCTGCAGAAAGCAAGTAAAGCTTGCAACCTGTGGCTGTGACTTAAGTTTTGTTGCACACTGTTTTAAACTACAGGCAGGTAGCCATAACGGTCGAAATATAGCGACAGATCGTCCCCTAAGAGGACTGAATCCAAGAAGCAAGATGCTTGAGAGCTTGCAGTCCAAGGGACACTCAAGTCAAGGTCAGCTCGAACCCTGCCTTGCGCAATCTGGGTGACGCTCTTGGTTTCAAGGAATCTCGAACAGAAGAGACCGTCTCATTTCCAGCGTTGTTGATGGGTTTTGTGTCCTTGCGCAGCTGCCTGGCACCTGACTTCCCTTTGGACTTGCTGCCCTGCACACAAGTTGTGTTGTTGAGAAGTATTCTGATAGAAACTCGATTAACATATGCTCACTGCGTCATGCTTGACTGAAGGAAGCTTGCGAGAAATCTGTGACAGTCATTATCAGGTTAAACCTTGCGTTTGACTGCCATCAAGAACTTCACGAGAAACTCATCGGCGTGCCCGGTGCAAAGCTGTTAGGCCGCCTCAGCTGCTCCTAAATCAAGCGAATGACTGCTTGTATGCTGGATGGTAATATGTAGCGGAGAGCGGGAGTATTGCCCTAGCACGGTACAACTGATGCCAAATGAGCGGGAACAAGTTTACCAGTAAACCGCGACGGGGATGCAGAGGAATCTCGCTGCAATCCCCAAATGTGGTCAAAATGTGAACAGCTGTCAACGGCCGATCGTGGCTAGAGCTCATAGCTCATTCAGACTTGCCATCTACTTGCAATGAGTGGGGCAACATATGGGAACATGTATGATAATAGGAGAAACCATAATGATTATGACCCAATCCTTCCAGCAGCACTATTACATAAAGTACTGCAAATGACCATATACACTTCAAGATATGTAACCAAAGCAGTCGTTACACACATTATAATGGCTCACCCTGCATTCAAGCTTGACAAAATGTCATGCGGGGTGAAAAATGAAGGCAACCCATGAATCATGTTTGGCAACTGTAAGAGAGTTCAAAACATGTGTACAAGTCCGATCAGGTCAAAGTAAATATTGTGTCAGGCAGGATGTCTGATAGTAATGCCAAAGACGTTCAAACGCAGCCCAAACTGAAAAAATAAAAACAGTGTCATTGGCTTGGGGTAGTGATCCTGTACCACCACCCTAGGAAACTATATAGCTGTCTACTATCTTGCAGAAGCAAATGCAACTAGCTGAAGCAAGACAAAAGCGCCTATGAACCATCCAACACAAAGCCTGAGCCAAATAGCCAAGAAAATGCTCATTAAGCAAGCGTTCTGTTACATGATGCTTTTGACCAGCAGGACTGGCAGCTGGCAACCATCAGGCCCAGCTCAGACAGCAGCGCAACCGCCATCTTAAGATGTCACAAGCCTGTTGCACCCCGTTGGGGACTGCCAGCTGCCAGCTTGGCAAGCTCCTGCTCACGTTTGACCCCTCAAATTTGGCTTCCCAGAGCACTCTAAGCAAGCTTGCATGTATGCTTGTAGTTGTGCTTGCAGTGTTGCCACAAATACCACCACAGAACAAAGCCACGATTTGTGGCCCACAAACACCCCCCAAAACAATCATTCAACAAAGTTACCGAGTCAGGTTGACAATACGCCCCTGTTCCATATGTGTGTGTGTGTGTGTGTGTGCACATACAGGCCATGCATGTCACCAATCACCAGACCAGCTTGACCCGCATGTACAGGACAGCAGCATGCAGGCATCTCCACACCACCAGCATAGCTACCAAGGCGTATATGGCATGCCACCTACTGCTCAACACAATCCCAAAGTTGTCATTCAGTCCATCATAAGCTTGACCATCACTCAGGCTGCACGCCGCCTACAAAGCACACACGCACAGCTGACATCTGCATGTAGTAAAGAGTGAGAGGTGAGATCTGCATCTGCAGATCCTTGCTGAAGGGGCGAGACATGCTGACAAAAGCTACAAATGCCCAAGTAAACATGCTGACACTGCTGGTACATCTGCTGTTTCTAGCTCTCATCGTATATCAAATGCTGCTGTGTATTCCTTAGTGGCAACAATCCGTACACTTATTGATATCTCCTAGCAAACGCAGCAACCAAGTGCTGCCGCACAGTGGGCAGAATGGGACTCCAATTGGTTGCAACCTCTCATGGACCTCACCAAGCTGCTTTGGCTTGGCTGCAGACTTCTGATCTGACTCCCTGCTATTGGACATTTCCTGACATTTGCTGCATGCGCCGCCAGTAAACACCCAGTGCAGGAGATACGTCAACAGGCTTCATTGCAAACCATGCTCACCTGTGTGTATGTGCCAGGCATGTAGTTCTGTTGAGGGCATCCCCAGGTGCGGCCCCCCTGCAGCTCGTTTCTGACCAGGCCCTTGTAGCTGTATGCATTGAAGGAGACGGCACCCACAACCAGGTTCAAGCCTCTTTGATCTCCAGCAAAGAAGCCCATGGCAAGGATTTGTACAATGCAGATAGCACCTGTCACTGCAGCATCAGCAACCAAGCATGCGTCAGGGCCACAAAGTGGGAGTTTTCGCTGAAAACTGCAAACTTTGCTGTCAGTGGCAGGGTGTGCAGCCTTTACGATGGACAACAAGATCAAGAGTTTATGATGCAGATCAAAGGATGCACACGCAGTGGTAATAAAGCCGCATGCGGGTACATGAGAGTGCACAAAGCAAGGTAGGCTTGGTCTCAATCAAGCATACAGGCAGTGTAAGCTGGCAAGGCGAACTGTGGCTGCATGAGATACACATCAAAGCAGGTCCATGATGTGCAGCAAAAAGCAGAGCAGATTTGTGGCCAGTGAGAGATGACTGACCAGCAGTTCGCCAGTTGTTGCTGCACATGGTGAACATGGCAGCCAAGGCTCCCACCATGGCATCTGCCACAGCCAACACCAGAAATAGGTTCAAGATGAGATACCCCCAGCCAGCCCCTGTACCAACCCAAACAGCTATGCTCAATACAAGGGCATGTGCAGCATTTATGCATGTTACCAGTCATTCTATGTGGGCGCAACTGTACTGCTCAAGCGTCCTGTTTCACCAGCCATGCTTTCACCGCAGGATTGAGGGCAGTGCCAAGCAGCTCTGAGCTGCAGAAGCATGACAACTGTTTGACTGGCTGGAGCTCTACAGCATACATTGTAGTACAGATCAATGGGTTGTGTGTTGTAACCAGGATGTGAAATCTGTGCTGTCAGTGACATGTATTGAGGATGAGCCAGCATGCCCTGGTGTCAGGTGCAATTAGACCAGGGGAGGAGGGGGGGGGAGAGCAGAGGGAAGAGAGCAAAAAGCAAATGATATCGACTGTATACTGTATCCGATGCAATACCGCTATGATCCAGGCACTTTATTAAGCTCTGCAAACTAGTGTATCCTCAGGAAAGTGTATCTGAGATCCACTCTATCAAGAAAAAGCAAATGATACCTGAGGAATTGAGGCCGCACAGTGGGATGACCACAATGGCAACCAGGCAGGGCAGCAGCAGCAGGAAAGGTAGGCTGGTGATGAAGCTTGTAATGCTGTGAGTCAGGAGCGAAACTTCACAAGCCTTGTGCTCCTGGATGAACACCTATAACACAATTGCACGCATTCAACCTTATGTGTAGGAAGATGCTACGGTCTGCTTTGATGACAGAAGCATGTCACCAGCACATGAGTGCAGCTTTGTTTGTCCATGTGCTGGTGACATGCGCATAGATAGACAGAGTGGCACTCCACGTTCTACACTTGCGTGAGAGTTTCACCATGCTTGGATTGGTCATGATTTGCATAGCATGAAATGACTGTCTTCAATCTCTTGCACCATCCAGATAGGACAGGTATGCTTATGACACATTCAAAGTTATATCTATTATGCCCGCAGAATTGCACTTGTGAAGCTTCAAACACATGCAGAGCCAGGTTTCAGAACAGCAACAGACAGCTTCAAACCCTCAAAAACTTCAGCGCAAAGGCATACTGCACAGACAACCCACCTTGTCATTATGAGCAAAGATGGGAAGAGCACCAAGCGTCAGAATAGGCAGAATAGCTGAGAGAATGAACAGGAGGCTGAGACGTTCTTGGAGGCCCTGAAACGTATAGGGCAGGTTGCTGTAAGTGCCCCCATAGATCAGCGCTATGAGGACCCCCAGCACCAGGCGAGACTGGTACAAGGAGAAACAGCGGATGGCTTGACTGAAAGAACGCCGAATTGTGACTCCAGTTCTGGTCATGAATTTACGTGGTGCCTGCAGGACGTGACACCTGTCAGACCTGCATCCCTGAAACCTGTACCCTCACAAAATGATTTATCCAATCAGCATGAATTGGGACAAATCTCAAGCATGAATTGGGACAAATATGTTGACAGCAGGCCCTGGATATGACAGCTGTCAGTTACAGACTTACAAACCTGCGCTTGGAAACAGATCGGCTATAGATACGGCTTGTCCTCTACAATGCACAAGAACACTCAGACCAACACAGAAGACAGGTTGGTTTTGCACTAGAAGCACAAGCAGGTCTCATGCAAAGGTAGGGGTTGCTGACCTTAGGCGGTGGTTTTCTCGGGGCGGCCTGCTCAATGAGCACATCAGTGCGCGCCAGGTTTTGCTTGCATAATGGGCTGCCTACGTAGCTGTCTTGCAGCACCTTGACCATCATGCTGCTGAACTTGGCATTCCAGCTTTGGTCATCTCCCTGGGCTGATTGCAAGTACACCTGCACCCCGCAACCATGTGATCGCAGCCATGGCTTATCATGTCATTGTGCCAAGCCACAGAACCATGTTTCTGACATGTGCACAGCAGGTTGACATGCCATTTATCAATGATCGAATGCTGCGCAGCTGCAACCTGCATCTTGGAGCAGCATACCTGCATGATAGTCATGGCCAGTATGTAAGGTTTTGTCAAAAGAACAGGAACTTGCATGCAAATGCACAGCTAGCAAGCATGCAATGCAGAACTGGCAGCAAATCTGCAATTGGCAAACCAGCTGCATGATTCAAATGCGTGACAATGCACTAGGTATAATGCTGCATGATACAGTGCTGCATGATCCGAGCCTGGGCAAGACTTGGCAAGAAAGAATTGCCGGCTTGGGGTGTGGAGACTGAGAGGATTAGGGAGGGGGTGAAGAGGGTGGGTTGCGAGTTTGTACACAGGTGCATTGTCATGCTGACCTCAAAGCTAGGGTCAATGAGGCGCATGTACTGCTCAATGGGGTGGTACAGGGGTGGGCAGGGCATGCCGCTACCCCCCAGCATAGCCATGGCCTGCTCATTAGCACCTCCATGGTACACTACCTCCCCAGCAGACAGCACATATGCCTGGTTGAAGAAGCTACAGATGTCTGTTGAAGCCTGCTGGACCTCCACCACGGCAGTGCAACCCTCCCTGACACAATGCATTCATGGTGAGCGTGTGATTGCTCAGCAAAGACATTGGAGTCTGAGCAACACCCTGCAGCTGGTGTTGTTGCTTATAACACATTGAGTTGGGCAAAGAACGTCTCTGGTCTTTGACTTGTGAGTCAAAGCTGTTTCACAGCAGGCAGAAAGCACACACAAGGCTGAAGGCCATCAAGGCCCAATTTAGCATTGAGGGTGTACCCCTGCCAAATCTGACAGAGATCAAATTGCATATCAAAGACAGGAGACCTTGGTTGCAGTCATGTATGACAGAACTCCAGCAAGCCAACACATCATGTCAAAGTTGCCTTCTTGCAGAACTTGCTTTGCAGTGGTAAACGCACTGATGCAGCAGATTGTTGCAACGTGCTTTGCAGCTTGTGAAGGCTGACCTGCACATGTCACTTAGTGCCTTCAGAACAGCCAAACCATCCCCTTCATTCACCCCAAACAAGGCATCATGCAGCACCAGCAGCTGCCCACAGTTCATGAACTTGCAAGCGACAGCTACCCTGCGCTGAGTGCCCACTGGAAGATGATCTGCAACCAGCACAGATGACACATGACCCACGACACATGACACATGAGACACATGTGACACATGCTGACACATGAAAAATCAGCAAGTGTGACGTCATGCAAGCCGTAAGAAGCAGCAGTCACATCCAGCTGTGTTCTGGTTCAGTGTCCTGCAAGCAATGCATGGGTTGCTTGGCTTGACGCCAGATGAGGGCATGACAGTTTCACCGGGGGTCCACACTGTATGCTGACAAAGTGAAGCCTGTAGTTATGCACATGACTGGAGAAGTGCATGCAGCAGCTTGGACAAATTATGGCAGCGGAGCTTACGGGTGAGTTGCTGCATATAAGGAGACAGTCCTAGCCTTTGAGATGTCTTGACCACCAGATCTTCCACTTCCTGATGGCTGGCCCATGGAGCCTGCAAATAGCCTGCACAGACACAGACATCATGTTGCAAGCGCTGATTTCATAACAATGCTTGCAGGTAGGTTATGGTAAAGCCCTTCCAGTTCCACTATTGCAAGAGCCGTATCACTTCACCAGAGGCAGATCTGAGCAGGCGCAAAAAACTGTTGCCAAAATTGCCAAAGCCATCGTGTGCATGATGAAACCCAAACATGCCCTGTGCAAAAAAACAGGCAGTACCATGCACTGCTGAAATAGGCAGGTTGACATTAGGTCAAAGCATTTGCAGTGCATCAGCAGCAAAAGATGATATCACCTTTGTACAGCAAGTACTGATGCACAGTGAGGTGAGATGTCAACACATCATTAGCTGAGAACCAGGTGGGCCGGAATGACTCGTATGTTTCGGGCCCGCTGATGATGATCCGTCCAGTCACTTTGGCAGGTTTGTAAAGTCTGCCACTCATAGCAGCAACCAAGGCGCTTTTGCCGGAACCTGGAGGACCGACCACTGCCAGTATGTTCCTGCGAGTGGCAGCCACAACTTGATGCAGCTTGACTGCAGTGCTGACACACAATTGCTGTGTCATGAGCTGCAGACCATGGACGGCGCTCACGCATCTGGCCGCAAAAAAGGTGTCTCACCTAGGTTCAGCATAGCCGCTGACATTCTTCAGCAAAGTCTTCCTTTTCTGTGCCAACTTTCTGACCCTGGTGGTCTGCAAACAAGTCAGACACTTTGACGTGCACTGTTTCAGGCTGACTATGCAAGCACACACGAAACAGAACTTTGCCATGAATTTGCACAAAAGTCGCATGCATAGCGAAAGACCTACCACTGTCAAGTCCTTCCACACAATAGTAACCTCTGGAGGAGCGTCCTCTGGCATGTCGACTACGTGCTCAGAAGCCTGGGAGGTCGAGCTTGATATGCTGCTGCCAAAATCCGGATCTTCGTCCATGTATGACTGCAACCTACTGGAAGGGTGCGAGGTGTCTGATGGGCCCCCGTCGGAACTGCTGTGCGGTCGTTGCGCCATCGATCACGGTGAAGCAGAGTGTCGATTGACCGGCTCCGAGACTCGACCGTCGAGCTCGCTTGCTTCAGGGAGATGACCTCAGATGACGGCGCAGAGATATCCTGGAGGTTTGCTCTAACAACAAGCGTTGGCACGGCCGACAAGGATGGAACGAGGTGCTTTATGCGACGCTGTCGTGGAAGGCTGTGCTTTGGACTCAGGCTATCGCGAACTATACAGCTACAAACAAGTCAAGGTCCCTGCGGATGGTGGACACTTGAAGCACACACCAGAATAAGCGCCGCTGACGTTTGCACAGCGTTAAAAGTCTTGCCGCAACCTGCGGAACTACGTGAGTGTTCGAGGCGATTTCCGACAGTGAACTCTGCTCAATTTGAACTTCACCGTGAGTCTTCTTCGCTCACTCACGCACGCAGATTGCTCAACAGTCTTATTGGATCCGGATGAGGTTGCGCTGCGACGCATCGAACCACCACTAATCGTTCCGCAATACCGTTGGAAAGTGAGCAGTATCGGAATCGGCATCAAATGCATCACCTGCAGAAGTGCGACTGTACGCGACAGGCGGGATGCCTTGATGATCATGCGGCATGCCATCCATAGTGTCGTATATGCGGCGCTTAACCGCAGTCAGACGCGTCTGCAACAAATTAAACAGATTCGCGCTAATGAAAGTTGAACAAGCAAGATTCTGAGGCAGTTCGGGCAGCGTGTCTGCTGCAGACCTTTCTTACGCTGCAACCATCTATAGCTATACCTAGGTTAGCATATCTCGTCGACCACCAACTAGGTACGTTGCCTGCAGATTCAATCTTGCGTACAATAAAAGCTGCGCCTCGTATCGGGGTGCTTGTGTCGTTCGACCAACACACAGGTCCGTGAACAGATGTCAAGGTCTGGATGATTCGTGCAGATTAGTACAGAGCGGTTGGTAACAAGAGGTTTCAGGAGCATAGCATTGACACAAACCGCACAGATTGTTCGGCATTGCCAGCCAAATCGAAATGTCGAGTGACTGTCCCCCTGGCTTCATCTCGACCAGAGCAGTCACAAAGTCTTTGAGTTTGCTTTCCTCTATGAATACTATGGTGACACGCTCCACAAGAAAGCGTTATCTCAACAAGGGACCGAAGGGTGCAGATCGCCCAGTGAAGAAGGGCAGACTTGCCAAACCTGGGAGCATCCCACCTGTTGTGCCGCCACCGCAGGCAACACTTTGTGGTGCAGCGCTTGTGAAATGCATTGCCCATGCAAATGCTGCATGCTGCCCAGAATGGCCACCAGGTCTGCTACTGCTCATGCTCACAATGTCAACTGTACTCTGCTACTGCTCCTGCTCCTGAAACATGCACACGTCTTGAGTTGGCAGCAGCTCGCACCGCAGCATATCTCCTAGACGCTGACCTAGGTGCATCTGGGTCTGTACAGTAACCTTCCCCACCAAAAGCAGCTCCTACAACCAACAGGCACTATGGGCTGCATTAAGCGCTACTGGCATGGTGTGTTGCAACATGCAGCAGTCAAGTCTGTGTTGCTTGCATGCATCTTTGCAGGCAGTCTAGACATACTTGTGATAGCCCCCAAGCCAAGCACCTGAACATACACACAACCTTGCAACTACATTCTGGGCTCAATATATCAAGAGAATAATCTTTGCAATTGCATAATACGCTTGTGCAGGCACGCAGCTATGGGTGAAGCTGCGCGGCATGTGCCATTGGCCCGTGGTCATGTGGTCCATGGAGCTGTGCATGAAGAAGGATGTGCCACAGCTGCTCACATCCTTCAAAGAAGGTATTTCCCTCTACCATTACGCACACACCCAATCGCCACCACCACTTTCAACAGCACTGCATGATCTGCTATCTGTTACATACTCCTGGACTGCTGGTGATGTATACAGTACTAAGTAATGGAGCTATGCTGGTGATGCAGACAGAGTTTGCCTCTTCAAGGGCATGTCTGCATTGCATGCATGACCTGCTGGTTGCATATTGCAGGGCATGTAGCGGTGCGTTTCTGCGCTGGTGATGCAGACAGGGTGTGCCTCTTCAAGAGCATGTCTGCATTGCATGCATGACCTGCTGGTTGCATCATGCAGGGCATGTGGCGGTGCGTTTCTATGGGGAGCACAGCAGCATGTGGGTGAGGCCAGAGGAGCTGGTGGCCATGAAGCTTGAGGATGACAGTCATCTGGACAAGCTGCATGCCCTCAGGGTCCATCCCAAACTCAAGCATAAGTATGATGCTTGATCTAGGTTCATCACAGAGTCAGACACATGCATCTTCTTCTCATGCTGCAGGGCACCAGGGCTGTGCATTATAGCCCTGCTCCTGCTCAGCATGCGGTCATGGTATGTAAGCGATTCATGAACCTGGACGACATCCAAGCAGGAACAAAATTCAAGTGATAGCTTGAGTTGTTATCTTTGACAGCAAAAGACGTTTGTGTTCACAGGCTTATGCATCCTTCGGTGAGCACATCAGCTTATGGGAATAGTCATTGAGGTCTTTCCTTGCATTGTGTGTAGAGCTGCACTTGTGGAAGCAGCGATGGAGGAGATGTCTGCGGCTCACACTGACTGCCGCCTAGAGGTGCAGCGCATGCTGCAGCTGCACAATGACTACCTGGCAAACGAAGACGCGCCAGATATCTGCTACCTATGTAGAGAAGAGGGTATGGACCCCATCTGACAATGCATGACTATTCCATCACCCTCATTTCACAACCAATGTTGGTTTAGCTGATGGCTTAGCATCACAAGTAGCAAAAGAATGCCTCAAGTTGCCTCACTGCGTGTAGCAAAAGAAATGTGCTGAACGACATGAGGATGCACAGCAAATGCTAGTTGTCACGTGTGCACACTGAAATGACATGGTTCCATATTGCAGACAGCAGCCCATGTGTACAAGATCGTGATTGCTGTGCAGGAGCAAGGCTGCTTTGCAGTCACTGTGAGAGGCTGCTGCATCCAGTGTGCTTGCAACCTCCTGCCCTGTCTTCAGAAACTATGCTTCAGTCATCATGGGAGTGCCCCTCATGTGGAGAAGCCAACACAGTCAGTATGCCTTTGCTTGCACGTGCGTCATGGCTGAGATGTCCTGCATGAGCTGACCCTACCTTCCATTCAGTTGCTGCAAAGACAAAAAGCAAGATGTCCCCAGAAGCAAATGCACAGCCAACCTGTATTTGTTTGTGTAACAGCTGCTCAAATGTCCAGTCAGACAAATTGCCATCAAAGATTCATCATTGGTCATGCTATATAAGACAGGACTCAGCAAAGCTGGATTTGATTTTAGCTGTTTGAGAGATGCAAGGTGCAACAACTCTGTGCGAATGCTTTTGATGCGTTTGGTTTTAGAGATGAAAGGTGTGCCACCTTGGTCTGATGAATTAAATTCGAAGTAATTTGAAAAAAATCGAATTAAATTTAAATTTGATGACCAGGTGGGAGATGCAAGTGTTGCAGCAGCAGATAAGGAGAAGCAGGTGGAGCGCATGGGGCTCACTCCAGACTGGATCATACAGGCAACAGCCTTCAAGGTCTTCCAACTGCCCCCCCCCACCCCTGAGCAGCCCTTCATCAGAGGCCTGCTGGACCCCTGCACCAACAGCCTGCTGGCCCCCAACATCCCTGCTGAGAAGCTGTATGACAAAGTGGCAAGTACCTGTCGTGTGTATGCTGTGTGCACGCTGTATGCACGCTGTGCGCATGCTGTGTGCATGCAATGGCCTGTCACACCACAAGCCGGTTTGCTGATTGTCCACCATGTGTGACAAGTGGAGCAGATCATGTGTCAATGCGCCATGCAGCGGGAGCATCTTTGCTTACGGATTGAAGCCTAGCAAATGACACATTAGGCAGGTGTGCTGTGGATTACTCATGCACTGGTAATCTGCCTGGCAAGGCATCTAAGCAGATTGTTGCATTCAAGCCAAGCTGTCATGTGTGGCAGGTGTTGCATGTGGCTTGGCAAAGGGCATAAAAGCATGATCACCAAACAATACTGGATGCTGCATTTCATTGTGAGCCGTCAAGCCACACCTGCCACACATGAACCATTACATTTTGCCCTAAGCATCTCTGACTATCAGTCCTACTGTCCACTACGTGCAAATCTTGCTGAAGTTTGTTGTGAGCTTCATGCAAGCCTTGTCCATCACCACGTGGCAATTCTGACTGATGTGATGGCCTAAGGTGAGTCATTGACAAGCTCTTGCTGGGCTGTTCTGTCATTGTCTGGTGACTGTCAACAGTCTGTTGCTTGGAGATCTCCAGAGACAAGACTTGCCTTACCTAACTCGAACATGAGCCGGAGAGCGTCAATCTCATCATCATTAGTGCTGTTCTGTGAGATGCAGGAGAATGGTTTGAAGTTGAGCAACAGCTGGGCTGGCTATCACATCTTGCTCAACCCAGACTACAGCGCCCAGATTCTGTGGAGGTTTGTCAACAGAGCAATTGATGAAGTCGAAAACCACCAGGCAAGCTTCAAAGCTCTTGAAAGAAGCTCAGCATGCAGCCTTGCCTAGGGGCATAATCACCATCTCACGTGGTTGCTGTCAGCTGTCTTGCATAGCTGCAGAAGCAGCTTGTACCATTGCTATCATGATCAGCAGAGACTGTAGCAGCTAATAGCAGCCAGCACACCACATAGGCTTGCTTCACAGTCAGGGGTAAACTCTGACTCAGGCTCAGCCCCACAGCTCAGGCTCAGCCTCTCAGGCTCAGGCTCAGACCAAGGCAGACTGAGGGGTTTCACACCAAGTCTACCTGGCCTCAAGCCTTCTTCTTCTACGTGGATTGTTGCTGGTCTTGCTGCTCTCAATGTGACACTGTCTTGCTCGTGGGATGGTGAGTGGTTGAAGCTGAGCTGTTGTGCAGGTGGCAGCGGTGGTTCTGGTGTGCCGCAACTCCACTGACACAGCCTACTTCCAGCGCCTCAGGCCCTACCCACGCATCATGCTTCGCCGCATGAAGTGCCTGTTCAAAGACTATGACAAGACCCCCATCGGCTTTGGTGTGGTTGTCTTCTGTATCGCTAAGAGTGACTGTAGGTACGTGCTGTGTCTGAGGTCACTTGCAAGTGGACTGCTTTCCATGAGGCATGCAGAGGTTGCTGTATAAGTCTGCTGGGATGCCCCATGGCTAGATTGCGCTGATTGACCACCTGAAACTCCTCCTGTGCCTTCCCATGTTGCCATCTCCTTGCTCTTGCCCCTGCCCCCTCGCCCACCCCCTCCCTCATCTCAACTCCCACAAGCAAGTATGTGGCTGATCAGCTACATGACAGCAGCAGCATGTCCATGCCCAACATGGCCTGCAAGCATCTTATCAGAGGTAGAATCCTGCTATGATTGCCAGACAGTGTTTCCCATGACGTGTGACAGGGAGCTGTATGAACGCTTTTTTGATGCCTTTGCTCATGAGGGGGAGCCGAACATCCCCATAGACCGTCAGATCATGCAGAGCCCGGAGTTCTACCACCTGCTTGAGCGCCTGCGCCAGCATGCTGAGCTACACCAGCGGGACCACTGGTGAGTCATGTGCATCATCCATAATAAGTAGGTTTCCTCCTGCAAAGATTCGAGGGAACATGCACTGTTTATTGGTTTGTTGTCATAACATCCTGACACTGCTCTGCAAATGAGTCAGTGGTCTCACGTGCACATGCATGTGCAATTGACAGATACCCCAAAGTTCTACTCTGAACCTGGGAGCAAAAGCAGCTCTCATGACATGCATGAGCCATGAGCAACACAATGATGCAGCCTTTGTTCTTTTGTACAGATGCCATTTAGTCTGCCCAAACTACTGAGTCAGTCTTGCTTCTACTTGTGAACACTCTCTGTCAAAGGCTTTCAGCATTTATGCTGCATTGGATTGCTGCAGTGCTGCCCTGGTCTCTATGCATTTCTTGCAGTGCCCTTGTGGAGACGCTATGTGCATGAGCATACTGCTTGCAGTAAGGTACCCTGTTACTGCACGCACAGCAAAACACCCTTTACGCATCCTAGACGCATCATAGACACAATGATGCAGTGCTGTGCAGTCTGTCAATGCAGCAAAGGTTGTGTGCAGGATTGAGTGCAGCCAGTGTGGCAAGTGGCGCATCATCAGTTATGCAAAGATGACAGAAGCCAAAGATGCTGACTGGGTGTGCAGGCTTCTCAGGTATGCTGTCACAACTCTGTTCAGCCTCATCACGATAGCTCTTTTCACCAACACCACTGGTTCCAAAATGTGCTTCGCCATTCAGTAGCAGCTGGTGTAGTGACTTGCCCTTGTCCTGTTGCGTCTGTATAGGTAAGGTTTCGTTGCTGGTGCCAAGGTGTGTAGTTTACTAGAAACTGTACTATTGCAAGCTACAACCATGCTGCTCATGAGGGTAGCTATTGCGCAGTATTGCAGAGGAATGCAGTAATTTCAAGAAGAGCTCAATGCAAATGCACTGCCTCATTGCAGGCCGCCATACAGCAGCTGCCGCACCCCCCAAACCAAGAGGGAACTCCTTGGGGTGAGGTACGCAGTGCAAGGGGTGGACAGCACTGAAAGCCTTGATGATCTGGCGCCGTCCAGCGTGAGTGTGTCAGAGCCAGAGCCTGTCCAAGCTCAACAGCACCTCTGGTAGGGTTCGCCATTTAAAGACGCTCATGAGAAGTGCATGCTGCTGTCAACCACACTGCATGCTGCTGCATTGCAGCTTTGCCAGTTCAAGCTCAACAGCATCTTCAGTAGGATTGCCACCTAAAGACACTCACCAGAGCTGCGTGCTGCTGTCAACTGAACTGCATGCCGCTGCACTGCGGCTTTGCTAGTTGCAGCTCAACAGTACCTCTGGTAGGATTGCCGCCTGAAGTTGCTCACGAGAGCTGCATGCTGCCATCAACCACACTGCATGCTGCTGCACTGCAGCTTTGCCATGCCAGCAGGCTCCACAACACAGTTGGATGAATGTATACTTCCATAAAGCTGCTGACGTCAAAGTCTCATTGTGCTGCACATGCAGAGAGGGCATATGCCTGCTGAGCAATCTATTACATGTGCTGGATGTCAATGAGTATCAGTGCCATTCAACAGCACGTTATGGAGTCATTGCAGCACTATTCAGCTGACTGTGCCCATCTTCTGCTTCGTGGCTGGGCTCCCTTGCCTGTGCTGCTGTCTCAAGTGCTGTCTCAAGTGCTGTCTCAAGGGCTGTCTCAAGTGCTATCGCAAGGGCTGTCTCAAGGGCTGTCTCAAGGGCTGTCTCAAGCTGTTCTCTCCTGCCGAGCTGTACACAGCCAAGCTATCGTTGATTGCAGTGAGACGCCACAGCTGACACCCAGGAACTCTACCGGGGTAGAGCCTGACCCTCCTTTGCACAAGCCTCCTGCAGAAGCAGCCTCCCCAGAGGATCAAGCACCAGGTTCTGTGTCTCAACCTCATCTGGTCAGCAGTGCCAGTACAGGCAGCAATGACAGCTGCGCCACAGCTGCTGTGCTGCCGCCCCCGTTGTCTGAACAGCAAGGCGAGGACACAGCCTTGGCCACAGACAGCACACCTGCTACAACTAGCACAGCTGCTGCATCTGGTCAGAAGCTACCACAGCTCAATGCTGCTGTGAGGAACCCTGATGCAGTCATGGCAGAGACCCCAGCTGTGGCATCAACCGCAGCTGTGGCCCCACCCAATGGCAAACTGCCGGTAGATGAGGTGTCAGTGGCAATGTCAGAGGCTGCTCTGTTACAGCCCAAAGCAACTCCTGGCGCCGCCATTGGTAGGGCGCAGGTGACAGATGAGAGCCTTGCGCATTGGGTGAAGCTGCCACAACACAGGTTGAAGGGCAGAGCTGCCCCGGATGTGCCGTCAGCAGAACAACCCTGGCAGGTGCGTACACATGGCAAGATGCTGTGCTGTGCTGTGCTGTGCTGTGCTGTGCTGTGCTGTGCTGTGCTGTGCTGTGCTGTGCTGTGCCGTACAGCAATGGTTGCTGCAGGCAAACTCTTCTGTGTTTGACATACCAAGCCCACTGAACACAGTATTTGACTCCATTGAGGTATGACACAGGTACTGACAGCTTTGGAGCTGGCAAGGCAGGCAAGGATAGCTGCCAACAGGGCCTACCTGGCAGGCCTTCAGAAGGGGCCAGATGCCATCAGCAAAGGGGAGGTGCAGCCTCTGCAAGTGGCAGACCCTGCGGTGCTGGCTGCAGCCAGGCAGTTGGCAACCTCTGCTGCACTCTGCCAGGCTAAGAACCAGGTGGGCCAAACCTGCTTTGCCTGGTTGGATGTCATAGCACTGTCGAAAGATTTCGTTGAGTAAGTATGCTGTTGCCACACCTGTTTCTATGTTACCTCAAGCTGCTTTCAGAAGATTCACATGCCTTTCACTTCAAGTATTTCATATTAGGGAGGTTGCGCAATGCTGAGTTCTGCAGATACAGGCACTGAAGTGGTGAAGACAGTGTATGTGCATTCATTTACCTAATCGGCCTCAGACCTGAAACAGCACATTTTAATTCATGACCAGCTGTGACTCTGCTGTTTTAATTGACCGTTCTTTTGCAAATATGGTGATTTCACTGCAGCTTGATGATGCCAAAAAGCTGCTGGCCACCAGGGAAAAGCTCAGGACAAGGGAGGAGGCCAGGCTCAGAACAGCCCTAGCCACTTTAGAATCCCAGGCTGCCGGAGATGCTCAGCAGGTAGTCTCAGCTCAGAAAGCTCACCAGGAT
>JAABUK010002813.1_pt1 | contig 30593 bp, 28 predicted proteins | sample 5559141 | NCBI WGS metagenome assembly JAABUK01 (sample SAMN10711869, study PRJNA513367) | rock metagenome | isolation source: Antarctica rocks | place: Antarctica: Victoria Land, Pudding Butte nord | collected 2016-01-03
ATTTGACTGTTCATGTACACTCAAATTTCGCTGTTTTTGAGTGCTTTTTCGCTGCATATTGCGATTGCATCGCTAATAGCTTGCAGTTTCGCTTTCGTTGTGATTATTTTGTCAGAAACGCTTGTCGCTTTGCTGTATCTGACGAGTTTATGCGTGAATATCACTGTTGTTTCAGTTTCAGTTTCAATCTCTGCTATCTTTTTTCGAGTTTGCAATGCGTCGATATACATCACTATGTTTTTCGCCTTTTTGATAATTCTTTCTAATTTTCTGTAGTGTGTATTAATCGTTTCGTGAGTTTCTCTTTTTGCAAATTCGGTTTGAACGTGTGTGTGATACTGCGTTATTACAATGCTATTGCTTGTTAAAATTATTGTAAAGAAGAAAATGCATCATCTGTATCTTGACTGTATCTTTGCATCTTTCTGAATGAAAACATTCAGAAGTACTATTTTCTTGATGATGAGTAAGCGAGAAATGATGTAATTAACTTTCATTAAACAAGCGCGTATTAGTTTGCATGCTTGTCTGATCTCTTGTGTTCAATCATTGATTCAACTGTGTAGTGTGATTTTGTTCTGTAGCATGTTCAGATAAACATGTAGTGAGCTTGTGTATGTTTCTGTCTTTAAAGTTTCAATGCTTATTCTTTTGAATACTTCTGTTATGTGACACAAAGTCTGATTCTGAAGTGTTTTTAGTTTGCATTCTTTGCTCAACAGTTCATCTTTCTTGTTGCACTGATGTTAAACTGATGCTTTGAATGCAATTTCTAATCTCACTACTGTTGAGTATACTTGTCTTGCTTTTGTGAAGATAGTTTCTCATGTGAAAACTTCAAGATGACTAAGTGTCAGCATTCTTATGACGTGATTCATCTTTATTTATCAAAAATGTGCATCTCATTGCAGTTTCATGTTCAGTTGCATCTTTAGAACTTGTACATCTGATTTTAATTTAATAACTGAGTTTTCTATTTGTATGCTAATCATCATGTTGAATTTCTTCAATTTTCTAGTGAAATGCGTAAGCTCATACTTTTCTGATGCAAACGTTGCGTCATGAGTGCAAGCTTATTTCGCGCAGATGTCATGTACTTTGCTCAGTGTTTTGCAGATTTCTTCAATGAATTTGTCGTAGACTAGAATGTTAATATCATTTATGAAATCAAGTACTTTGATTTTAATTTCTAATGCTTTGCATTTTTCAATTAAACTTACGTTGAAGAATAGAAAGAAAATTGATGAAATGAGAAATCTTTGTGATATGTCTGCATTTATCTTACGTATATCACTCATTTGTTTATTAAATATTAGCAATGTCTTTCAATTCTTTAGAAAGCTGCGTGTTAGAAGTCAGCATAGAGCGAGTCATATGAGTGTAAGATAATGAGTATATAAATGCTAAGAAAGAAAAGTATCTAGAAGAGAAGAATCGACTATTTATATGACTCAGAAGAACATAAGCTAACTCTGAATAGAGTTGACTTCGAAACAAGTCTATGCTCTAGCGACGAGCGATTGACGATAGCTCTCAAAATAGTCATCAACATAGTCATCAACATAGTCATCAACATAGCTATCAACGAAGATGCGTAGCTAGAATCGTAACATTACTTTCTCTCTTCAATGATTCATGTTTGCATGAATGTATTTTCTTAGCCTTGTGTAGAATCGAAATGTCTATTGTAACAGACTCACTATGCAAGGTAGAAGTGTCATTGAAGCAGACTCACTAGTTGCACAGAAACTCAAGATAGATCGATTCACTGATAAATAAAGCGATGTGAGTAGATAGATCATTGCATTGATCATGTCATTGAAGCAGACTCACTTCTGATTCAGGTCTACTACATAGTAGAGCTTGTTTCATTCGTTGATCGACTCAATCAAGAGATCAATCGTTGTTTATCTTTGTAGCAAACTCACTTCAAGTGTCGTTCAAGCAGACTAACTATTGAGTGACTGACTTGATGACGAGATCAATATCGAACGCGTCTTTGAAGCAGACTCACTGTTGATTCGTCTCTACTACACGCATGTAGCAGAGCTTGTTTCGTTCATGCCTTTGTAACAGACTCACTATCGAACGTGTCATTGAAGCAGACTCACTAGAAGAGAATCAACTGACTCATTGAAGAGATTGATTCGAATCGCGCCTTTGTAGCAGACTCACTAGTTGACACAGAAACTCGAGGTAGATTGATTCGCTGATTGGTAGAGCGATGTGCTTGTAGATCATTGCATTGACGAAGAATCATCATTGAAGCAAACTCACTGTAATCGTGCCACGCAATCACCTACTAAAGTAGGTGCTGGCCACCCAAATGACGTACACCCCCCAAATGACGTTTTTTTTCCTTTATGTATTCAACCCCCCCTCACCTCAACCATTCAACCACATCATGTCTGAATACTATATAAATTTGAAGTATCGTATAGAAGAGGCTACAGATGCAATTCATGACGGCGAATACAAGTTTGCAAGCACTGCAGCTCAGGCATTTGAAGTTCCTGTTCAAACGCTCCAAAGACGACTAGCCGAAACTCACACCTCATTATTTGAACGAAAACCACATGAATATGTTCTGAATACTGAGCAAAGAGAGGCTATATGTATATATTTGACACGCCTGAACAAGCTGTCAATTTCTGCTCGACTGAGACATCTTCGGGAAGCAGCAAATTTCCTACTGCAGCAGGCAAATCCCGTGAATCCTTCTCGAGTTGAACAGCACTGGCCAGTACGATTTCTACAGCAAAATCCTCAGTTTTTCAAGAGAAAACAAACTCCTCTTGCCGCTGATAGAAAGACTTCTCTGACTGTTGAGGTGACAAAGCAACATTTCTACGATTTTCGAGATGTGCTGATCAAATATGCGATTCAACCGAATGACATATGAAACATGAACGAATCAGACTTTCGTATCGAAGTTGAAAGAGGTCATTTAGTGATTACATTGATCAAAAAGAAACCTCTTCGTGCAATTGATTCGAAGGTGAGAGATTTAGTGAGCGATGTGAAGGCGATTAATGCTGGGGGAGAAAAGATTCTCCCCATGCTCATCGTTCTCGAAATCAACATTTTGAACAAATGAATGCAGGAAAATGACCTGAATGACGATCTATTGCTTGCTACTACTGAATTCGAATATTCGAATGATGAAAAGACCTTTGACTGGCTGAAGCACTTCGATTTTCATAGTCGAAAGGCTCAGGTAGAAGCTCATAGACTTCTGATCATGAATAACTACGAGTCCCACCTTACCTACGAGTTCCTACAGTACGTCGATTTTCATAATATCGTGATATTCACCCTTCCCTCGCATTCTACACACGTTACGCAGCCATTGAATGTGGGAATATTTCAGCCCATGAAGCATTATCATTCGAAGGTGATTGATGAGACAATTCGGCTCGGATCAACGAGTTTCAACAAACAGAACTTTCTTGCTTTCTTCACCAGCCTACGAGCCAAGGCCTTCACTGAATCGAATATACGGTCGGCTTTCAAACAGACTGAGCTTGTTTCATATTCACCAAAAGTGGTGCTGGAAAAGGTGAGAGCCTGGCAACCCTTCGAGTCAACCCCTTCACGAGATCCTTTTCTATCCTCCTTCCCTATAGAGGTCACTTCGCATGAACCCAGAGAGATTCAGAAGCTTGGTACAGAGCTTCAAGACAATTTAGATGACTACGATATACCGAAGAAGCTACGCGAAAAATTTGGTCGATATATAAAGGGGTCATTAGTGAGGGCTAGCTCGCTTGCTTTGGCCGAACGTGACATTGAAGCGACTCACAATCACAGTAAAGCGAAGGCTAAAAGGGACAAACTCGGTGAATCTGTTGCTCAGAAGAGGGGGGTAATAACCGTTCGACAGGCAAGGGGTAAAATCACTGCTGAGGTGAAGAAGAAGCGAAAAAAACGGGTTCGAGCATCGAAGCGAGAGAAGAAGCGGGATGCAAATGCTCGAATTAAATGAAACAAAGCTATTGCGAAAGGCTTCAAATTAACTGACAAGCCAGCTCAGAAGTGAATCGACAAATGAGTCACTGTTTTAGATGTAGAATACGAGAATGAGGCTTCAGTAGAAGAGGTTGTAGACCTGTTGGGGTAAAAAACGTCATTTGGGGGGTGTACGTCATTTGAGTGGCCAGCACCTACTTTAGTAGGTGATTGCGTGGCACGATTAAGGTTTGCTTCTGAGATAGAGACTTCAACACAGTTTTATGACTGATCTTGTTTGATTGTTTAACAAATTCAAAGAATCTCTTGCGAATCTGAATGAATGATTAATTTGCTGATCTTTGACCTAGTTGAATGATTTCAATCGTTTGTTTATACTCGTTGATCAGCACACAAGTTTGAATCTTTTGTTTATTCTCGCTGAATCAGCTCACGAGAGAAGAAAGATGAGTGCTGCTGCATGAACGCAAGTCATTAGATCAAAGTTGATAGAGAGTTGAAAGATTACTAGCAGAAGCACTTGAAGAAATCGATGCAGATTATTTCACTTCGCCTGTAACGAAAAAGCATTTATATAATGTTAGAAACCAGCATAGAGCGAGTCATATGAGTGTAAGATAACAAGTATATAAATGCTAAGAAAGAAAAGTATCTAAAAGAAAAGAGTTGACTATCTATATGACTCAGAAGAACATAAGCTAACTTTGAATAGAGTTGACTTCGAAACAAGTCTATGCTTTAGCGACGAGCGATCGACGATAGCTCTCAGAATAGTCATCAACATAGTCATCAACATAGTCATCAACATAGCTATCAACGAAGATGCGTAGCTAGAATCGTAACACTGCGTGTTTATTTGATTATGTAGCTTAATGTTCTTTTCATTTTCAGCGTATGCAGAAGTCTGACGTGTGAGACTTGATTAAACATCTTGATGATGTTTAAGCTTAGCATGAAGATCACATATTTGATTTCACAGTCTCACACTGTGTAAACTTGATTTATTAGTAAATCTAAAGTTGAGATAATGAATCACTTGCATCTCGCTTTCATTTGAGCATTTAATAGCATGTAATAAGTCTCAACTATGTCACTCAGTCTTTTGATCATGATCAACTTCAATGCTTTGCTCATGATATCAAGCAAAGTAATGAGTTGATACATCTTTGAACCAATATAGTCGCTTTTCTTTGATTTGCATAATACTATTGTTTGAGTCTTTTTAAACTGCTTCAAATAATACTTATGTATTATGCATGCATTGAATAAACTCGTCAGTATTGAAGTCAGTTCTGCAAGACTTGCTTAAAGCATTCTGTTTGAAATATTTGAAGTGTTTGATACTTTGTTTGCTTTTACTCATCTGATTGTCTGCTTCACTTCATCTTTTGTGATGTGTAAATTGAATGAAACTATCAAAGATATGAATGATTCTGCGATGTTATTGACATTCGCTTGAAAAGATGAGAGAAAGAACTTTTCTTGCAGTATCTTGATTTTTTTCTTGAATGTCATTGTTATATAATCAATGTCGCTTCACTTCAATGATAAAAACTGAGAAAGCTTTTTAAATAATTGACTTTCGATTCTAGCTCATTTTGCAAAGCATCATATTAATTTGAGTGCTTCGCTTAACTCATGCATTTGTATTCTGAAGTGTGTGCATTTCATTTGTTGAATGATCTTGTTTTTATGATCATTGTGTTTCAGATATTTATTTTACGCTTCTAATATGTCTTATGTTTTTCATATGATTTGTAATCATCTTGGTTTTATTACTACTTCAAAACAGCTTTGATTTCAGAAGTCTTTTACTCAATTTGATGACTTTGTCAAAAGAGTAAATTTCTCAATGATCTTTTGTAGCACTCTGATAATCTTGCACACTCTGTCATTCATCATAGTCTTGTTGTCTAAAGAGCGTTTCAAAGATAGATGTATTTGCAAATAAGCACTTAATGCTTCTGTACTCAATTTTTTTCAAAGTCATCAAGTCAAGAGTTGCACTGAGATTGTTTGTAAACATAGCTTTGTGATGATTGAAAGATGATTCAATCTTTGATGTAAATCAATTTGTATTTCACACTTGCATGTTATGAACTGTATTTTCTTGCTGCTAAAGACTAAATTAATCATCGTAAATTGATTATGAGCTTCGCAAGTAATAGTGTCTGATTTCAGCAATAATTTCAATCTTGTATTTGTAATGATGTTTAGCAAAGTATCAGTCATCATATGACGAGTGAAGCATCTTCGTTCTCTTCAATGAGAATAATGTAGATTGAAATTTTCTATGATCAATTGTTTGCAGTCATTCTTGAATAGTTCATTCAAACAAGAAATGATTGAAGATTTCTCTGTAAATGTAGTAAACAGTGAGCATGAATTGTAAATGTTTAGAAGTCTTAGCATCTGCGTTTCTTTATTTGCATTGCGAGTTAATATTTTAATTGAGCAAATGTTTGATTCAACTGTTTCTACTATTCATTGATTGAATCTTAAATGTTTGTTAATGTATATGCATGTTCTTGATTGAGATGATGAGTTTTTCACTAGATGAAAGAAGTTGTGTGCTGAGTTAAATGATTGTGAATCATTGTTGTTGCAATTTTGCTTCTGTATAACTACTATGTTGAATTCGTGAACTTCTCTGTTAATTAGAAACAATTCTTGAATTCTTAATGACTTTCTGATGTTGTACTGTAAAATTTGTAGAAAAGATTGTTTTATCATAAAGTTATTCATAACTGTTGTTGACTTTGCAATGAGAAGACTCTTTGTATGCTTTCAATCATCAAGAGTCTTTCTCACTTTCTGATTAAACATTTTTGAATCTGCTCAGATGTTATCTTGTTTGAGTTGCTACTTACATAAAAGAAAAGATTAACTTGTCTCTTCTTGATCTTTACTATTTATTAAGCTGATTCATCAATGATTCAACTGCGTGTTTTTAACATGATTGTTACTGAGCTTAAGAAATTCATTGAATTGAAAGAATTCATTGAATTTAAAGAGTTTGTTGAATTTAAAGAGTTCAGAAACAGCAAGAAGAGTGTGCAATTGTATTTAGATGTTTCAAAGTATTTAAATGATTTGTTTCTATAAATTTTGAATGCTTGTTTCATTTGCTGTTATCACTTGAAACAGATGTGTCTTCAGAGTTCAAGATTTTCATTGCAGTTGATGCAACATCTTCTGTTTAAAGACATCATGCACTTCTTGATGTGATGCTTGTCTGCGCACTTTTCGCAGCGCTGATTCTTTCTGCAGAATTTAATCATATGATTAAATTCGTGACATTTAAAGCATTGTGTGATGTGACAGTTCTTTTCAAATAGCTTGCATGCACATTCTTGATACAAGTTCAGCATGTTTACGTTCATTAGTTAATTCATCATCGCTTCAATCATGATTTTTACAATGAGCAATGAATGAGTCTTTTCACTTTCTGCTATCTTCTTGAGTCAAACTATTCTTAGAACTTTCAAATCTTCATGAAGTTTTGCATTATTTTTTATTAATCTTTCAATGATCTTTTTCTGATTATTCATGTTTATTGTAATATATATTTCATGTGTCAGCACTGCAAAGATTCAACATGCTATGCATGTTGAACTTGTGATTTTTTTTACTTATGTTTAAGTCTTTTTCAGATTTGCTTGAGCATCTGAATTAACTGCGTGAAGAAAAATGTCATCATTATTCAGCTTGCAAAGTGACATGATTAGATTTCTTTGATTTATCAACATGTTTGCGATTGTTACAAGCATGCTCAGCCTTCTACTGAAACGCGCGTTCTTGAGCGAGTCTAAGACTCTATCAAGCTTAGCGCTTTTCTTTCTTCTGTACATATAGTCTTCGCATCTCGATAGATTTCGCTCTTTAGCTTTGAATTCTCGTTTACCTGATTTACCCTTCGTTTACCTGTATTTCTATAACTTGCTCTAGACATGATTCTAACATTATTCAAAGCTTCGTACATATCACACGACAGTGATTTGCTTTCTAGTTGAGTCGATTTTTGCAGCTCTACAATCGAAAGCAGAAGCTCTGCTACAGATGTGTAGTAAACGTGAAGACAACAGTTGATCTCTTTACTGAGCTTGTCATTGAATCGAACAAGCTCTGTTACGTGTTGCAGGCAAGAAAATCTCGACTGAGCTCTTGACTGAACTCATCATTGAACAAGCTCTGCGACGCGTCGCGTGCATGAATCGATTTCTCGATCAATCTCTTGACTGAGCTCGTCATTGAACAGAACAAGCTTTATTGAACGCAATAAGCAGAAATCGAAACAAGTTCTATCGAATGCAATAGACAGAAACAGAGAGTGCTATTGAATGCAATAGACGCGATCAGAACAAGCTTTGCTTCAAGAGCGCATCTGATATTGATCTTGTCATTGAGACAATCAATGAACAGAACAAGCTCTGCGACGCGTTGCAGGCAGAAATTAGAAGTGAGTCTGCTACAATGACAGACAAGAATTGATCTCGTTGTTGAGTCAGTCACTCGATAGCTAGTCTGCTTGAAAGGCACGAATCGATAGTGAGTCTGCTTCAATGACACAAACGAAACAAGCGTTATTGAATGTGATAAGTCTGAATCAGAAGTGAGTCTGCTACAATGACAAGAGAACAATTGATCTTGTCATTAAGCTCGTCACTCAATAGTGAGTCTGCTTGAACGACATTTGAAATCAAATTCAGTCATGAATCTTTCTTTATTTGCACCTTCTACGATTTATCTCTATTCACAACATTGACGACAACAGCAAGATGATATATACTGCAGACAGAATGAAACATGTACTATATGTCTCGAGAGAATTGAACATATACTACATGTCTGAAATCACGAAGATATGAGCTGAAACTCGTTCATCATTGAATATTTGAAGCTGAATAGAAAGAGTCTGCTTGAATGACAAGAATAGTGAGTCTGCTTCAAAGACAGATAACAATTGATCTCATCATCAAGCTCGTCATTCGAAGTGAGTCTGCTACAATGACAAGTCAATAGTTGATCTCTTAATTGAGTCAGTCATTGAACAGAAGACAAGCTCTATCAAATGCAATAGGCACGAATGAAACAAGCTCTGTTACATGTGTGTAGCAGACATGAATCAGAAGACAACAGTTGATCTCTTGATTGAGCTCATCATCAAACAAAACAAGCTCTACTACATGCATGTAGTAGGCATGAACAAAACAAGCTCTGCTACATGCGTGTAGTAGGCATGAAGTGATAGTGAGTTTGCTTCAAAGACGCGTTTAATATTGATCTCATTGTCGAGCTCGTCACTTAATAGTGAGTTTGCTTCAATGACATGAACGAAACAAGCTTTGCTATATGCGTGTAGCAGACACAAATCAGAAGACAACGATTGATCTCATCAACTGAGCTCGTCACTTGATAGTGAGTTTGCTTGAACGACATTTGAAGTGAGTCTGCTTCAATGACATTTGACAAGAAGAAATAGGCTTGAAACGTCTGATGAAATAAGCTTGAAACGCTCTATGTCAAGAAGAGAGCTTGAAATGCTCTATGTCAAGAAGAAATAGACTTGAAACGTCTGATGAAATAAGCTTGAAATGCTCGATGAAATGAGCTTGAAACGCTCAAATAAAACGGTAATGAAATGAACAAGAAAGAAAGAAGCTGATTGAAGCAATGAGATCATTGCTTGACTGAAGAGAAGAAAGTAATGTTACGAGCGTGCTCAGTCTTCTACTGAAACGTGCGTTCTTGAGCGAGTCTAAGATTCTATCGAGCTTAGCGCTTTTCTTTCTTCTGTACATATAGTCTTTGCATCTTGACAGATCTCGCTCTTTAGCTTTGAATTCTCGTTTACCTGATTTACTCTTCGTTTACCTGTATCTCTATGACTTGCTCTAGACATGATTCTAACAGCGATTTTCTGTAAAATCTGTTTAATCAACTTCTTCTGTATCTTTTCTATTTCTCTTCTGTTTATTATCTTAATCATGACTTCTCATTTCTTGCAAAGTGACGACAAATCATTTTTGAGACGTTGCTTTCTTATTGCTATTTCTTCTCTTGTCACGTTTGCTCATGATGTGATTTTCATTAAAAGACGTGTGTTTCTCTGTGTATGCAACTGTTTGTTAAGCAGTTGAACTGATGTCTTCAGTTTTTATACATTCTTCGTGATGAACATGTTTTGATTCATGTGATGTTTTTCTTCTGAGTCAAGTCAAAAACGTTGAATCAATTTTAATGCTATCTCTTTTCATGAATGATCTTTGCTCTTCTCTTTCTCTAATGTTGATATCTTTATTAATAAATCAATAATGTTAGCAATATTTTTTTCATCATTGCATGAGTGTTTCAATTTTGCATATTTGTTTTCTTGTGATGAATCAACGTTGCTCATAATCATCTTTGAATCAGTATTGCTGCAATTCATGCAATTTATCATTGTTTAATCATCTTTTAAATTCACTCTGTCTTGTTTGTAATGCTTTTTTCAAAATTTGTGATGCGTGCGTTGTAATTGTTTTTTCAAATTCAATGAATCAAAATTATTTAAAATATCAACAATTTATGTTCTAAATTAAGTTAATGATCTGACATCATGACAGTAACTTTTCTCTTCAAGACTGAGCTTTTGCAAAATGATGAGAAGAAACAAGATGAAATAAGAAAGAATTAAAGATAAAGATTGAAATGAAACAAGAATTAATGTAAATGCATTTTAATATAATGAAGCACAGATGAAACTGAAATAAATCTGAGTCACATCTGAGTTAAATCTGAGCAAGATATTTAAGTTAAATTTTGACAAGATTTGAAAGATGAAACAAGATGAAATGCATTTTAACATGATGATGCATAGTGAAATTAAAACACATTTAAGTCACATTTGAATCAGATTTAAATGAGATGTTTGAGTTAAATCTAAACAAGATCTGAGTCAAATCTGAGCAAAAGAAAGACAAAATGCAATTTAATATGATGATGCATATGCAAAACTAAAATACATTTAAGTCACATTTAAATCAAATTTAAACAAAATGTTTAAGACAAATTTAAACAAGATTTAAGTCAAATTTAAGCTGAGTTAAAATGATGAAGATTGAATTTAAAGTTCTTGACATTAACATTAAAATATCACACATGATAGTACATGTGATTCTTCAACGACAGAATTGACGAAATAATATTCATCAAGTGTTTACTCATAATTATTCAGAAGATTGAAAGACTTTCAAGTAAAGAAGTAATCTTTTCAATCAATGTAATACTTGAGCAAAGATGAGTTATAACATTTATCATGCTTGAAGTTTAGTATGCTGTTTACATATCAAAATCTTTTGTTATTCTTAATGATAATGAGTTTTTAAGATTTCTGACGTTGACTTAAAAGAAGATCACTTGTGATATGATTTAAAAGAGTGATATGAAAGACTGAGTGAACTTTCATAAATACTGAAAGATTTAACTCAATGATCAGAAAGTTGTTCTTAAAGACATGCTTGATCTTGAAAAGATTAACATTATGATTGTTTAACTTGATTATAAAATGAGCGATGTTAAGATTGCAAGCATTCAGTCAAACTTCATCTTCAATGAAGTATTTAAAACAAGAACGATGAAAAAGATTGACATTAAATTTGTAAATGATCTGAGCTATAAGCATCTCATCACATAAATGCTCAGTTAGTTTCTTCATCTTCTTAATAAACTCTTCAACATTGATTAACTTGTTTCAAGCTTAAAATGTAAGATTCTTTAGCAGAAACTTAAAAAACTTGAAGCTCAGATGTGAGTTTTGACTCAAATTAATCAAGAAGAGTGATGCTAAAGTGATTAATGATGATGCATTATTGATGATAAATTCAACTTTAGAAAGTCACTTAGCTCAGTTATTCTGCATGTAATTGATGAAAACTTGAAGATAATACTTCATGATAGTATTGACTTTCTTGATTTGATCATTGATTTCAAAGTGATACATTATTAAAAACTTAATTTTTTTTCTTTTTTCTTCATTAAGTGCATGCAGTCTATGACTATGACACTGTCTAGACGCTGTGCATATGTTAGATTACATGTATCTTGATCAAAGTCGCTGCTTTATATCTTTTCATTGATCAATCACATCGATAGTTTGCGCAAACAAGCGCTTTTAATAACTTAATGTTTATCTTCAGCATTTTACACATATACTTTCAAACATTAAAAATGAATTGTGTATCTCAATCAAATATGAAAAACTTAAGTAAATCATGATGTTTTCAAACATGAGCATAGAAGCAGTTAATAACTTCTTCAACTTTCATAAAAGTGATGAGAACTAAATATCTCATTTTGATAAAATGATCAATAAAGACTAAAACATATTTATATGTAATATTTATATAGATATTGAGCGATAAAAAATTTATATAGTTCATGAAAACATCATGTTAACGATGTTCAAAGATTAAAAGAAGATGCAATCATTCTTAAGTTCATTGTTTAAAGAGTTTGAAACATGTGCACATCATTGATTATTTGGCGAAACCAGCTAAAACTGACTACAAGCTCATCAAGCTAGCATCAGTCAAAAATATCTGTTTAGTCAAGCTTTTAGCTCACAAGCTTTAATAGTCACTCATTAACAACTAATAACTAGCTACAATCACTTGTAGCTCTTGATGACAGTCATTTGCTTTTTATGCTCAAATAATACAATGCGCAATATGTGTCATCTGATCAGTGTTCACATTCAGCGCTTGTTATTATCAGTATGTGAAATTTGTAATCTGTGCACGTTTCTTGACAAATACTTATCACGTCATTATTTCATGATAGATAAATTGAGGTATTTTACCCAGATTTATCTCGTTGTCACATTAAAACATCATGTTGTGCACTGCTCAAAAGTTTTAGTTTCTTGAAGACAAGCTTGTGTATTTCATAATGTCTTGTACAATTCTTCATTCTTGTAAGCACGTTGTATAAATTACTCGCAATCAATAGAACTAAAAGCATCAAAGCAACTCACAATTGTGTTTGTTGTTCATATACAAAATATTCTACTACTATCACTCAAGTTCTATATAATCGCTCTTACTTTCTCGTTGAATGTTAACATTGACGTTCAATTTCTTCTTTACTCTCTTCAGAAAAATCTGATACTCGTCTTTAAACGTCAATACACATTCACTTTTATTTGCTCTTTGATAATACAAAGTCTTAATGTTTATCTTCAGCTGCTTGCAAAAGTTGTTGAACAATCAAGCATAGTTCATCTTTCAACTATCTTTCATCTTCAATGTTCATAGTCGATATGTATCTTTGACTTTGTTGAACAAAATCTGATCAGATTCAACTTCAATTGTGTCTTCGAGTTCTTCAGACATTTATCTTGCATTAGTTATTGCTCATTTCTATAGCTGAAAAATGAATGCTCATATCTGAATCGTTCTTCTGATCTTGATTCTGTTCATCATTCAATATTTCTTGAAGTGTTTCATGTTCATCGCTATTCATTGATTCTGATTGATTTGTTGTATTCTTTGTCTTTTCTGTCATGATTTCTGTGTTGTTTGACTTTTCAAGCTGCGATGTTTGATTTCTTATGAGACTAGAAACTTCATTCACAGAATACATCAACAAGTATCTTGAATCAGTGAGAGAAGAGAAAGAATGTTCTCTGATGATTTTTCAAGACGCGTTAATAGTCAGTAGATTATCTATCTGATTGCAATTGAGATTATACGTCACAGAGATGCTGTTGAATACATCATTTTCGTGATATTCAACATGACTTATGACACGTTCATGCAGCATGCTCAATATCAAATTTCTTCAAGTCTCAATTTGCTTTCGTCAGCTTTTGATCATTCGCTTATGTGTTACTGTCACATGTTAATCAATCATTGTTTAATCATTTTAAAGATAAAGCATAAGAGAACATTGATAGTTGAGATGTTATACTTTCTACTGCAGCTTCTTTTCATTTCTCGATCTTCTTCTGATCACTTGTTCATTCACTAATGACATGTTGAATCGCGATTGTTATGAGTATCATGATTTCATCTTTCAGCTCAGCAAACATGATTCTCATGTTTAATAGTTGATCAAGACTACAATCTTTTTGATCAAAAAATGAGACAGCAGTGATCTTCATGATCATCAAAGCTAGAAAACAACATTCTTCAGACTAAGTACATGTCAGTCAATGCATCACGTCTGTGAAGATGTTTATCTTTTCAATATCAGAGCTGATGAAGTTATCATTAACTAACAATCTGACAACATAGTTTGATGTATTGACTTTCTCGTAAAAGACATAATAATTCTTCACTACATTTCAAATCTGAAACATTATTTGTGCTCAATATTGTTTAATAGAATCATATAACTGTGTCTGTCAATTTATTAATGATATGACAAGATTTGAGTTGCACATTATCTTTCAAGCTTCGTTTATTGTTGATCTTTTTGCAACAAAGTAGTTCATTCGTGATCTGTGTTTTAATTGATGTGCGCGATCTCTGTTTCAGAGATTGTGCATGAGATTGCTTAAGAGAATTTATTGCAGCTCTGATCATGACGTTATGCTCTTCTCTAATTCACACGTCATAATCATTGTCAGTAGAATGAATTCTATGTATCTAAGCACATTGACATGAGCTGCAGCAGAGACTGTTCTCAATCATCATCTGAATTCTGCTCAAAGAATTTTTCTAGAGTTGTCATCTGAATCATCAATCTGTGCTGCGTTGTATCATGAACTTAATGCAAGAGAACTTGACGAAAATTCTGTCAATCTTTGAGACTTTGAGATTCGTTCATTGAGCTGAGAAGATGACGAGATTGATAATGACGAGTGAGAATGCTGTTTACGCTGATGCATCTTTTTCTTTGACAAGATGTTCTTGAAAAATCGAATGACTTTAGTGAACTATGTTGAGATCATATTAACTGAGAATATACATGATGATATTGACATTGATTTTGCCTTCTTCTGCAGTTGTTCTGCAGATCACTGTTTTTAAGATGATAAATCATCATTCAAGCTGTTCAACGTGTCGAGAAACTTGCGTTCTTGTTTTTTAGATCTGAGTTCAAATTCTTTCAATGATATGTTGAGATTGTCACTTGCTTTCTCAACTCTTCTTTTAACATCTCGTTGATAAATGAATTAAACATGATTATTGAGTCAGTTAACTGCATGTTAACAATTCATAATACATGCTATGCATCTGACTATCAATTGCAATGTTCAAGTTCTTCTTGTTCTTATTACTTATTATGACAGTTCACTTAAAAGATGATGTGAAATAATGATTGATACATGATGAATTGATAAATGCAATCAAGTTCTGAGATAAAAGAAAAAAAGAATGAAGAAGAAAAAGACATGATGTGTACTTGAAGATATGCAATTTCTGAAAGCGTGTAATTCTGTTGTTATTGACATTACTATATTTGATTATTGATTGAGAACAAGTAGATTAACATCTTAGTGTTCATTTATTCTGTCAGATTCATGTTCTAACTTCGTTGCATCAAGATTGTGATAATGTTTTCATGACTTACTCAAAAGTGTAAATAGATTTGAAAATTTGCGGTAATTTATCATTGCATATGCAAACTGAGAATGCGAACTGCAAATTTTATTGTCGAAGAACTCTGAGCTCAAGCTGACTATCTAAGATAAATTTAAGGGAAAATTCGGTAAATTATTTTCGCACATTATGCAAAGTGAGAATGCGAACTACGAATATTATTGCTGAAGAACTTTGATTATCAGAGGTAAATTTTGAGTGATTTACGATAAATTTACCTTTGCATGTGTGAACTGAGAATGTAAACTGCACATTTTATTGCTGAAGAACTCTGATTATTCAAGATAAATTTCGAAAAATTTATGATAATTTGTCTTTGCATGTGCGAACTGAAAACGCGAACTGTGCATTTTATTGCTGAAAAACTCTGAGTCTCACTCATCACATGATTGAAACTCAATGTACATGATGTCACAGTTAAATCTAAACATGCAGTTTGCTCTTCATCATGCTTAATGACTTTGTAGATGAGAATAATGAACGAAGATGTACAAGAAGAATCATGATATCTTTCATCAAGTTTATTTTCATCGTATCGTGCTTAACGAAGCTCAGATCATCAAGAATCATCTGTTTCAGAACTTTATAGTCTGCAGAGATCTGATGAGAAAGCATCGTTGAATGATTAGAATTGAGTAGAAGAATTCTTTTCATTCTTCAAGTTTCTTTGCGTTTCACATACAGAAACTGTTGAGATGTTCAAGAAGAATTTCATCAATTCGAGTAAAATACAGAATAAGATGAATAATGTTGTTTATGTGAATGAAGTTGAATCAGCTAAGCTGAATGCGTGTGTGCATGCATGCGTGCAGTATGCAAACAACGTGTTTGTTGCTAATTGAGAAGTACTAGAGAGTGAGAAAAGAAGAAAAGCGAAAAGAGAGTAGCGATGTGAAAGAAACGATGTGTCAAAAGAAGAAAAAAAGAAGAAAAAAAGAACTTAAATTCATGAAATTACAATCAACATCTCTTTCATTCTCAACTCATAACTTCTCATCGCTAATGTCTTTTCATTAGCATTCTCATTCTTTTCATTCTCATTCATCAAAATAAATGACTTTTTATTCTCTTTAACACTCATCGACTTAAACAGTTGCATTAACTTCATTAAGCTCAGCTGATTCAGCATCTTGACATCATCAATGATGATATCAATGATCTTACGCTTGCTGTTCTGCAGTGTTTGCAATTTCTCATCAACGCTGTTCTTGATAACAAGATAAGTGATGAAGATTTCGAAGAATTGATCGATGTGAAAGATGCAGCAGAAGACTTGTTATTTCACGCTGCTGTTTTATCATAAATCGACGCAGATGATATGCAAAATCATGATGAGATTGAGCTTGATATCATCACATTTGAGAAAAACGATCATGATCTTCGTGATTGAATTGTCGTGAAACATGATGATGACGTGATCGCGAGCTTTCTGACTCATTTTGTCGTGATAGTTGACAAAGACTTAGTCATGCTGTTGAAAGAAACAACTCAGCACTTTCATGCTATTTTGCAATTAACTTGTTCTCAAGTCAGAGAACTCATGATACAATGAAAGCTTACAGCATGTGAAACTGAGTGAAGATGATGATTTTCTTGTTCAACTTCTTCGTCAATCACAGCTTAATCTGCATCTGCATCATCATTGTTTTTGAAGATGAAAGAATTGAGTCGTTGAAATTGATTCATTTGAGATCTTGTTTGAAATCTTTGCAAGTGCGTGAGAAAGTTCTTTCACTGTCTTCAACATTCATCTGCAATTCTTTTAACTTGTTGCATAATCGAGACTCACTGTAAATGCTGTTGCAATCTAAACATGCAGTTTGCTCTTCATCACGCTTAATGACTTTGTAAACGAGAGCATTAAAACATTCTTTGCAGTAAACATGAAAACAGCTGATTACTCAGAATTCATTTGAAGAATCATGACATTTGTAACAAAGACTTTTATTCTTGAGATCATTGTTAATATTCAAATTCGATTCTCAGTTTATCATTGAATATGCTTTCATACTTGTAGTTCTGTTCTTGAGTTCTGCTTGCATCTCTTTATACTTTGCAACAATGAGACAGTTCACGTCTTGCACTTCTTAAGAAGATAGCTTCGTACACAGCGTGTTGAATCAATTCATGAATGATAGTCATTAAATCATGAGCACAGTGAGAAGTTTATCAAATCTTCTGATGATTTTCTGTAGATCATCGTTCATCTTAACACTCTGCTTGCGTTTTAAAGCATTGAAGATTAATCTACTCATAACTGCATTAATTTATCTAAGCTCTTTAACATTGACAGAAATTTCGTTTCATCAACGAAATTGCTTGCAATCTTCGTTCAAAGAAGTAGTCGTGCTTGAATGAAGAGTCTGTAAAGCAGACATCGCAGATAACAATCTCATCACTGAAAATCTTGACAAAGATTAAGCAATGTTTATTGAAAGATCTCTTGATGATCAAGTGTTTCTTTCATGAGTGTCAATCACTTCTTCTTCGCGAAATCTTCGTTGCTAGAGAGCAAGTTTTCGCTGACAATGTATCAAAGACTTTGCTTTAGAACTGAAACATTGCGAATATTGTTAGTTCAAAAAGTAATAAAACTTTCGCTCATTAATTATAAAATCTTCTTCACAAGCTTGTATAGCACAGACATGATCTTTGCTGTTAATGAAATCAAAGCGTTAACGCGTGCTTTCAGTTATTCTTTTATTCTTCTTGAATTTTCGTTCTCAAGTTCTGCATGCGTGTAGTTTTTCTTAATCTAGTTATTGCATCTCTTTTCAAGATTTTTTGTGATCGCAGTTTGCAACATTTGATTGATGACTTAAGTGTATTCTCAGATGTTGAAGTAGCGAAGATTGATTCTACTACTTTCAAAGTCAGTGAATGAATTAATATAGTTTTTACAATTTTCTAGTTACTGATTTGAAGAAAGTCAATCGATGATGAATTGAAAGCGACAGCAGCTCTTTGCTGTCATCTTTATCAGCGCAGTCTGTCAGCATCGCTCATTTTCAATCTCAATTCGCCTCATATCTTCACTGTTATAAAGAATTCTATTCTTCGTCACGTCGTAAATTTTCTTCTCGATCAATAATCTTTTGTACTCTTCAAATTGCATGTTCAGCAAATTGATCTCTTCTTGTCTTTTATTCATAGTTAAGTGAATAGAACTCATCAATGATGTTTGATTATCTGATTTCTTCATCGTCAGCAATGTTGTAGCATTTCATGACATTAATAATAGTTGATCAGCATTGTCATTTCTAATCTCTTCTTGCAACTTTCTTTGACACTGAATGTTTTCATATGTTCACTCTCAATGTTGTGTTCTTCGTCTTTCGTTGTTGTTCAATCACTGAGTCATGATCATCAATGTCTTGTGCAGTCAATTCTGTGATATGCTTTCAATCTTTTTATTGAAGATGATGATAATCTTTGCAGTCATCGTTCGAAGCTTTTTCTTTGTCAGCTCACTATCAAGTTTTATGTCATATATCTTTGAAAATATTATCATTTTCTTCATTGTTATTACAATCTCACTTCATTTGTTGTCATTGATCATTAAGTCTTTCTGCATCATCTTTCTGATTCAGTTATGTCGCTGCAATTCATTGTAAAAGATCATTGAAGATCTCATACTGAACATGTTGATTTTTCTTATGCAACAGAATCGCAGTGAGTCTTGAAGAGCATCAAAGACTTAGAAGAAACACGAATGTGATACAGATGCAATGTTGTCTATGCAACGAAGAATGTGCAGAAATGAGATGCTGTTATTTCGATTTCAAGACAGACTAATGATTTTTATTACACTTGAATTCTATAATTATCACAAAGTATAATCATGAAAGCTGTGTTGATAGTTGAAAGACTTGATGATAATAATCTGATGAATATAAAGAGACGTAACTTTAGTTGTGTTACAGTTACGTCGTAAGTCTTGCGTGAATTTGATTCTAATGATCTCTAGAATATCTAGAAAACACATTGCTAATGTAAAAACAGAGTAAGAAATGATAAATTATCATCTGACAAGATAAATCATCTGAATAATCTGAATAAAAAATGGTAAATTGTCATATTTCTACGACAGTGAAAATATACACATGATGTTATTTTCCTCACATTTTTGATATTTTCAAAACACAGCATCTTATTACTTATGTCATCATGTCTATGCTTCTACTGTTAACAATTACTTCTTTTGACTGAAATAATTAACAACGACTCGCTGATAACAGTTAACAGACTATGAAGCAAAAGCACTAAACTAAAGTCTCTCACACAGTCTTTATTATTTGATTATTCTTTCTCATCTTCTCATCATTCATTTCTTTCACTTTACTATCATCATATATATCATTTTGAAAGATCTGACGTTACATTTGACAATCTTTAATAAGTTTCTTGACATTGAATTTCAAAGTATAAAATTGATATGCTTACGTCTTCTTCGCAATTTGATCATATTTACTGATTTGAAAAAAAGTCTACTGTTTCATTCAAATCATATAGTTGAGCTTCATCAGTATCACTTGAAACGCATGATGAAGAGTGTAATCTGTCTTTAGAACTTCAGTAGTTTCAATCAGAATATTGAAATCAAAATCATTTTCTTTCATGTCTTGAAAACTATTAATTAAGCTTTGTCGATTTTCAAGACTTAGATCGCTATGAAAGAATGTAACGTTCATTTCATGAATCTTGATAAAATACTAGCTCGTTGTTAGTAAAGAGACAGATATACTCGACATTCAACGAGTTGAAAACATCATGCATGATGCAAAACATAGAAATTATGATCGAGAGAATTCAAGTAAACGTATCAATCAGATGATTTTTGCTATGATTGAAGAGAAGAACATTATCAGAATTCTCTTTCTCTGATCGTCTTCAATGACTATAGATTTGTTCAATATCTTCATGACTCGCTGTAACTTGCTGCTTGATTCATACAGTTTCTCAATATTATCATCATAGAAACAGTTATCGACGACTGTCAGTTATTTATTATGAACAAGTTTAGTTCAGATAAACATCAAATCATGCTTTGTCTTCAATTCAACAAGATATGAGAATGTAATACACAGTCTTATCTGTCATGAAATCTGAACAAAGTCGAAGAAAGAGAATACAGATATTGATTTCTTCTTGTCGTTTGATACTCAATTATCAACATGTACTTGCAGCTTTTCTTTTACACTTCTTGCAGTCTTGCTTTCAAGTCTTGCGTGCATCTTTTTATACTTCTCAATGATCAAACAGTTTACATCTTGCATCTCATGAGAAGATAGCTTCATGCAGAGAGCGTTGAATCAATTCATTGATGATAGATGTCAAATCATAAGAAGAGTGAGAAGTTTATCAAATTTTCTTGCGATTTTCTGCAGTTCATCGTTCATCTGTACATCATGCTTATGTTTTAATGCGTTGAACATTGATTTGTCTCATGACAGCACTTTCTTTAAATCACTTGACTTTAGAATGTGTTTATTCTTTCATTCATCAAAGTGCTTCAGAATCTTCACATAGTGATCTAAATCATCTGATGAAATCTTAAAAGATATGCTTGAATAAACTCACAGTACGAAGTGCATGCAATGTTTGAATGCTCGTAAAATGCTTATGATTTTAGAATCTCTGCTCTTCTTCATGTGAAATTCATCTCTTAGTATTCAATCTCAGCATGTTTGCAAATCATACAAAGTTACTCTTTTTTTACTTCTGTTGATTTCATTTCAAACATCTTTTTGATTGATAATGACATGCTTCACATGTGTCTTGTACAACTTTGATTCAATCAGCACTATAAGTCGTTTCTGTTCTTTTATGAAAGTTGTCACTGTCGCGTTGATCTCATTCTCATTTGTTTTTATCTTCTTTCAATCTTGAAACAGCAAACGATCTTTTAAGAGAAGCTTGTTCTTTTCAGAGCGATGATTCACATACAGTTTGATGTCAAGACGTAACACAGATATTAATGTCTTTGCGAATTCACTCTGTCAATTTGATATTAAGATCGAAGACAGCAGAATCAGAATTAATTTAAGATTTGACTTTAGCATCGTTGTGAGACTGCTCTTCATGCAGAAACAGATCATTGATCATGACTCATCTGATGAACATTTCATCTTGAGATTCTGAGAAAATTTCTGAGATTCAACAAGCAGATGTTTATCATCAAGCTTCTTACAAAAGAGACTGACTTTTGCATGAGCAAGATGAAGTCAACGCTTTATCACTATCAATTCTATGACTTGAATGATCTGTGAATGAAGAAAAGTAAGTATGTTATTCTGTCTGTAGTTTCAAGAAGCGAAGAAGACTTATCTTTCTCATTCTCATTTGATTGCATTGAAACTCTTCATGTTGAATTGTTCTTTCAACATGAAGTTGTCAATATATTTTCAACGCTTGTATGAATAGTAAAATTCGTATCATACTCTTTACTTGCACATTTCAATCTACATCTGCATCTTTGTCAATTTTCTTATTGTCGATGTTTGTATAGCTTAGATCGCGTTTTCAAAACTGCAAAACTTTGAGAAATATATTCTCATTCATTTAAGTGCATGCTTGTTGTTTCTGCAGATCTTTGAATCTATATCATGAAGTTAGCATGTTTTACTACATGATTGCTTTGCACTCGCACTTACGTCTGAGTGATATAAATGAAGTTGATGACGAAAGACAAATTGATGTGCTTTTGATTGTATTTCATCACTTTTCTCATGTTCAAGTCATCATTAGTTGTCAAAGAATCTGTTGTCAAAGAGAGTGATTCATTGAGATTGATAGTCTTGACGACGTTGAAAACTTCGAAAGTCATCATTGAAACATTAAAATGAGCTTCTCTGCGAAGCTTTTGCTTCTTTGTGATGAATTGTTCACTCTCATCTTCTGATGAGATCTTGAATGAAGTGAAGTTATCTGTACTCTCAACTGTGTTGCTCAAACACTGCATGAAATTCTCATGTTCACTTCTCTTACATTTTTCTATAGCTTGAATTCGAAAGATGTAGTAGAATATTCTCTTCTTTGTCATATTTATCAATGCAACATGAAAGTTGACTGCATTTCTGATCTCAACTTTTTTGAAGTTCTCGACTTCATAGATAATTTTCTTCTTTTCAAAGTTGAACATTGTCTTGCTAACAAACTGTCTTTGATAGTTATTGAAATTGACATTCTTCAGAGTGAAATTGCTTTGCTTTTCATTTGCTATGAAAAGCTGTGAATGATGAATCATCTTATTATTCATTGTATCATTCAAAGTCAAGATCATGTGATCAAAGTTAATCATCATCGATAAGATGAATGATGAGATTGAGCTGAGTTGTGCTTGCTCAATCAAATGAGCAGATCTCTCTATCTTTATGCTCGTTGCTTTATCTTTCTTCTTACTGTTTATTCATCTCACTCATTTTATAAGACATGCATCTTTTCATGTTACTTGATGATCTTCTATCAGAGAGTGCAAAAGTTCATCATTTATGATGATTGCAATCTTTCTAACTGTCTCTTTCTCGATTTTATTATCAAGTGATGTTTCAAGTAATTTCGCATCTTTCAGCATTTGTTTGATGTGTATCTTCAATGCATCATACTTGTCATCATCAATGTCAAAATCTTGAGTGATCATCATCTTGATTCAATTCAACAAAATCTCATCATAATTGAAGTCTGCTTGTGTATCTGAAATTGACTTAAGTCTTTGTGACATATTGAAAGACTAGCAGATACGCAAATATTGTTGTCAGTTCTGAGAATTTCTAGAAGTCATATGATAGAATGTGAGATGATTACTGTCATGATGTTGAGAAGTAAGATAAGAGTACATGTAACATTTTTCCTATTTTGAATCACTTACAGATTTCACTACACGCTGATGACAAATAATGTATGCACTGAGCTTTGCAACAGATAAAGTGAGAGTGCTTATTGTGACAATGAGTATCAGAAGAACAAAGAATTGTAAGTTGATAAATTAAAGATGAAGCAAAGATCAACTTTCGTTCTTATGTTGCAAATTATGCTAAGCGAGAGCAAATTTGCTTACAACACACTTTGACAACGAATTATCTGTATTCATCTTCTCATCAATCTGAAGAGTACTGCACGTTAGATTCTCTTTATATAAAATGATCTTTAATATTTTACAGAGTTATCAAAGCGCAGAGACTATGACTATGACATACTAGCTGATTGAGCATTTTGTGAAAGCATTTCAAGTTTACAATAATTTATCTCAAATCGATGATAATCTAGAAAAATTTGCTTTCAACTCACAAATTTCGAGATAAATATTGAAATGTGCAAAGCATTTCAAATTTACGATAATTTACCTTAAATTGATGATAATCTAGGGAAATTTGCTTTCAATTCACAAATTTCGATGTAAATATTGAGATGTGCAAAGCATTTCAAATTTATGATAATTTACCTTAAACTCGCTGTAATTCAGGAAAATTTGCTTTCATTAAAAAGCTTCAAGTAAAAAAGAACAAATTGCTTGATCAGAAGTAAAACAAGAGTTATTGCTTTTACTGTTATATCAGATCTCATTAATTTCTGATCATTCTATTCTTTGTATTGCATGCTATTCTGACATTTCGTAGTTCAACGTACTTGTATCAACAGAGATACTGATTAGAAATAGCGACAGCGTGATACAATTTGTCAAACGCGTCAATCAGTACTATTTGTTGTCTTTCTCACTACAATCTACTTCATCAAAATCAGCTTCAAGCATGAAGCGAAACTGTCGTGCGTGTGAAATGATATTGAGAATCACACGAAATCTGATATATCACTTTAATCACTGCTTGACGCTGTGAAATGACGTGCAGTTCTTCGAGAAATATTTAAGAAAAGAGAACTCAGCAGTTAATGAGTATACAGACACATGCAAATACTTTCAGACTGATTTATGACATGAAATGATCACGATGAATGATACTGATGTTTCTGACTTCGAGCAAAGTACAGAAGAAAACGTAGAAGCTTCAGATGATCAGAAGCATTTTCGAAATTCAATTGCATGAATATCACTTGATTTCAAAAGATTTATCAATTCATCATGTACTTTCTCATTCATCAAAGTAGACAATTATGATGAGACGAATGATACAAAGAAACGAAGTGTTGATGAATTGTTAAAACAATATATCAGACTCATAAGAATCATTTCGAACTACAGTAAACTCAAGCAAGATTCATGATCATCTTTAGATGACAATCTTCAATCAGAGTGACTTTTCTTTTTGAATGAGAAAGATTTTTCTCTTGCACAGTGATTTTTGAACACGAAAGTCAGTAGCGAAGATATTAATCAATACTTCAAGATCTCGTTTCAGAAGATTCATCATGCTGATTGTATCTTCAAGAATGCAAATCAATTTAAAAGCATTCTACACAATATATCTTATGAAATATCTGATGATAGTTGATTCGAAACATCTTTGAAGATCTCATCGATGAACTCAGAGATTGAAACAAATATATTCAAGATTCAGTACAGAAACGTGATAAACATCTTGAAATTTCTCTTAAAACATCGTTCGTTTGCAAGTAATCTGAAATATGCATCAATCAAAATATACAACGTCAGTGAAAATTGAATGTACACGAAAATGCACATTGATATCTGATGATGAGATACACAAGCACTGATTTCTGAAAATGACACTATAGTTTCAGTACTGTTAGCTACAGATAAAATCATGTTAACTCAACATCACAAGAATAAATTCGCATGATCTGTATATATTATCGTTGATAATCTGAATCAAGCAACTCAACGAAAGTAAAATAAATCTAGTGTTATACTATTAAAGTTTATTTCTTCAACTAAACATGCAAATGAAGATCTGAAACACAAGTTATATCATTGCTCATTAAAAATAATATTAAAACGTAAGTTTAAACTGTTCAATCAAATGAAGAGTTTTTCTTGCTAACGTTTTCATTCTTTAGCACTTGAGAAATTAACTAGAAGAGAGTTTCACGTTCGCTGTGTGAATAATTATACTTGACAGTGTTTTTCTATCATCGTCGAATTTATAATTGACTATGAGAAGCAGATCACTATTACGAGAATTAAAAATGAAGAGCAGTGCACTATATGTCATGTTTCATCAAATCAACGCGATAATCTGCAGACAATCTGAAAAACTTGAACACATGAAAGTACATTGACTCAAATTAAACATCAAGAAAAGAATTCACGCTCTAAAGCAGATATCAAGCGCGATGTTAAGTGAGTACACTCAGTGCAAAACTTTGTCTGAAAACATAAACTTGTCAATATTCACGTCATCATGATGATTGACATCTTGCATCAGTTATTGAAAAACACAGTGATGTATCTAATTCAATGACTTGAAATGATCATCAAGAATATAACATCGAAAATCAGTTTTAAAAGAAAGTGTGATTCACAGACAATTGCAGACACAACACATGACGTGCAATTGAATCAAAGATTTCAAGTAGTTCTTTCATATTCAGAGTTAAAATGTTTTTACGACTTTCTATTCATGAAGTAATGAATTGACGTTGAACAAAAGACAATAGTGCATCAGCTTATTGCAATTGTCACTTCACTATTGATTAGAAAAGCATCAGATGCGCTGTACTGTGCTCAAGCTCTTATGAACTTCGTGATGATGACTCAATATTGATTGCACGATGACGAGTCTCTGCATTACATGAACAACGCAATATACAGAATTAACGTCTTAAAAGAAGTATTTGAGCAGTTTCAACATGATGAGAACTTTAACTATTTCAAGTTTCATGTGATCTCTCATTATATGAATTTTATTCAAAGATACGAAGATGCAGATGATTTTGACACATTTTACATGAAGATTGCACATAAATTTCTGATCAAAGATTATTATGATTTTACAAACAAGCAAGAGAACTTTCAAATGCAGATATTGCATCACAATACTTGATGAGTCAATATGTTAACAATGAGAGATATTATTCTTCATGATTTAATTATGTTCAGATCAGAGATTGATGAGAGAATGAAAGTCATGATTGCAAAGTCTTCTAGAAGTCTTGATTTAACGCAGTTTGAATGAGATTTGTCAGAAATGAATTTGAATCGATGATGAAACTGATCTAGTAATTCTTGATTCTGACACATCACTTCTGAAATAACGAAAATGATACATATTAAGAGTTTCTTGAACGAATTGTTGATTTTTATAAGAGAATCTCGACGCAAAAAATCAGAAATAAAGTCAAACAAGTATCAAATGAATCAAAAAGAAATTGACTTCTTCTGAATAAATGATTACTTCGTTTCTGTTCATGCATCGATTGAATGTTGAAGATGTGAAGATAAAGACTCGACAAACTCTGAGAAGTTTACATTGAAGTGAATTCAATGTGCTTTTGCATGACAAAGACAAATGTTGAATTAAAGACGTGACTACATTTATGTTCAAGAGTATGCTGAGAATGATTAAGAGAATTCTGACATAGTTGAAGCTCTGAATGATAAACTGATGAGACAGTTGCAAATTATAATCACTGTTCGTGATTTGCTTCGTCAAGATGACAATGAGAAATCTGTGCAATACTTGAGAGCTTTAATAAAATTGCTAAAGCTCAAAAACAACGAAGTACTTGATGCTTTACATGATATGATAGAAGTTGAGCAATGATTGAAAAATACTGTCAAGAAGTCTCAATATCTTGAATGTTGATGATTTTACAATATGAGTACTATACTACGAAGTGCACATCTGATATCAACTGAAAGCAAGAAGTTCTTTTACGTGAATAATTACATTGACTGAGATACATTCAACATTTTATACGAAGAGAGTTTTCTGGAAAAAAAAGCTCAAAAGACGAACGAGCTTGCAAGCTTAGACAGGCGAGAAAAGGCGAAATTCACTCAATAATGAAGAAAGTTCAACATTATGTAAGTTGAGATAAATTAGAATAAATTGAGATAAATTGAAGTAGATTGAGATAAATTGAAGAAAATGAATGAAAAGCATATAATCACGTCAAATGAAGCATATATGAATGATCAAAACATTTCAGTCGATAGCGTTTAGTCATGATTATGATGACAGAGTATTGAGAATGAACAAGCGACTGAGATTTCACTGTAAAGATCTGTAAACATAGAGATTGATTGTGTAACAGCTAACGACATACAAGAACTTACATAGTTCAGATGATGAAAAAATCTAAAATTAATTAATCTATTAATCATAGTGTCTGCTCATTCGTTGAACGAAATTTCTACTTACTCTATGCATTCTTCAATGCATCTGATGCATTACACATGATGTCTATCAGTAAAAGTTCACGACTTGTTGAAGAGAGCTGTAAATTTTCAAGATAATGTTCTCTTTCTATGTACATTAGCACTCTTTTTTTCTATCGATGTCTTTTCTGTCATTGAAGAAGAATGTTTTGAGTGAATGAAAGCTTTAATTTGATTTTTCAAGCGAAGAATAAATTTGATGACGAGTTTCGCATAGATGATGATTTCGATGAAATGTCATTTCTTCTCAGTATTGAATGTTTGAATCGAATTATCATATATATTCACCATCAGTTGTTTTGCAGTCTTGTTAATCTTTTGCTCAAAGATCTTTGCATTTTGATCAATCAAAGTCAAAATCTTCAATCGCAGAAGAAGAGACGTGTAATCAATCTGTTTCAATCTATTTTGAAATTGAGCAGACTGATAATTGTACATGAGATTGCTGTGAGCATGATCGACTGCTGTGATTGAAACTGATGATAAATAAAATTGTAAACGTTGTAGAAAGATAAGTTCTGCGCGATCACTGACAAACATGATGTATGATAATTGAATAACTGTGATAAGAGAAATGAGTGAAGTAAAATTGAAGCTTACTAAGATAAACATCGCGCAAAATCGTGAACGCATAATAGCTTAATACAAGTTCTACTCTGTTGAATCAGCTTGTAGCTGATTTAACCAGTTAACGACTGACTGATGATTAATCTATGTTGTTAAATCAGCTAATTGCTGAATTATGAAAAGTGTCTGTTCTAGTAGCTAGCATATGCGTCTCAAGCGCATTAAGATTCAGATGTCGTTGCTCACTAGCTTACAAGCTACTCAAGCTCTTCATTGAAACGTTGATGAATAATATTAAGATTTAAAACATAAGTTTTCAGAATTGTTTGATATTGATATTAATGTTAAGAATTGAATGTATTTTTCTTTTTAGAAAGATTTTCTGAATGACGTGTTAAAGCATTCAACTTATTATTGATCTTGTTGAAATAATAAGCGATGTGATAGTTGAATTTAGACAGAAACTCACTTCAACAAGCTTGATGATGACTCAACTGCTTAGTTAACATGAAATACTTAAGATTTTTGTGATTCGTGATTATCTTGACAGAATAGATAAAGTCTTTAAGCTTTAATTATCATTTTTTGAAAGTGCAAACAATGATCATGAATTCTTTATCATAAATCTCATAGTTACACTTGACTGAGTTATGCTTCTTTAAAAAGTAAGTGACTGAATAAAGAATCTCATTCTCATCATATTGAAAGAAAATGTCTTTGAATACATAGTTCAAAGCATTGATTTCTATCACAATCTTGTGATCTGAATTATAATGATGAAGAATAATCTTGAAAGTGAAAACTTTCTTAAGAATGTTGAATGCAATCTGAAATTTCTGAAATCAGACAAAGCGTACATCTTTTCTAATGAGACGAGTGAGCAAGATAGTTATTCTACTATAGTCATAAATAAATCTTTTATAGAAGTTTGTGAAATCTAAATAACTTTGAACGTCTTTAACGTTGATCAAGATGAGTCAATTGATAATGATGTTTATTTTAAAAAAGTTCATCTTGATCTCTTTAATGATGATTATCAATTCTAAATACAAAACTTAAGTGACGTGAAACTTGCATTTGATTATATTCATCTGAAGATCTGCTTCTTGCAGCTTTCACAAAATGAGCTTGACATGAATCTTATGCTCAAGTTCATTGTCAAAATAAATCAAGATGTCATTCAGATAAGTTGTACAGAACTTATTTAAATGTTCATAAAGAATATTGTTAATGTACTTCTGAAATAAGACAGACTCATTACATAAATTAAAAAGCATGACTAAATACTCAAGACAATCATACAATTGATGACAGCAATCTATCGAAGCATATGATATATCAAATCGATCAACAAGTTATAGAGCACAATCATACGATCAAAACAAGCTCTTATTCGACTCAATAGCTTCACAGATGACTGCGTCGCAAGTCAAAAATCAAAAATTGAAATTTTTCGCGCTTACGAAGATCAAAATCAACGACGAAATGAGAGTTCATCAACGCAGAAGAAAGAATCATCAATTCAGACAGTAATTTAATTGATAAATCGAAGAGCAAACTCACACGAAAAGAACAAGTCATCAATCGACTTCAGAACAGCACAGAAGACTGCATACTGACGCAAAAATCAAAATTGAACTCTTTTGCACTTGAAGATTGCACAGAGAACAACGTTGTTTCAGAGAAGTACAATATTTCTTATCAAATCACTATCTGTTTTACCTTTTCTTGATGTGCAAGACAATAAGTCGAGATCAGTCGTTACTATTCTGAGCGAGATAACACAACTACTTTGATACATGAAATATAAAGCAATTGCGTCAAGCATTTTCTATCAAAAAGAGTAATCTAGGCTCTTGCAGACTAAATTTATATCATTTTCATCTGACATAAGTCGATAATAGAAGATGATCTATTGCAGGTTTCGAAATAGAAATTGAAAGATCTCTACACTAAAGTTACTGTCTACGTGAAACGCTCTGAGTAAGAGGTTAAAGAGATATTTAAGTGATGTCAAGTGAATTTTCTAGAAGCTTGAAGCTCGAAGCTTGAAACTCGGAAAAACCCTCTATGAAAAGAAATATAAAGAGTCGCTTTATGCGCTCTTTCTCGCCTCGTTTCGCGAATAGTAACGCGAAACTCAGTAGAAGCAATAGCTCAGCGTCAGAACTCAAAAC
>JAABUK010002814.1_pt1 | contig 30593 bp, 32 predicted proteins | sample 5559141 | NCBI WGS metagenome assembly JAABUK01 (sample SAMN10711869, study PRJNA513367) | rock metagenome | isolation source: Antarctica rocks | place: Antarctica: Victoria Land, Pudding Butte nord | collected 2016-01-03
TTACCTTGTCTGAATATTCCCCTACATCACAATTCAGAAGTATATATGCAGTTCGGAAAGTTTGTGAAGTATGTGAACCTTTGTTGATAATTGCATGCAATTCTTCTACTTCAGATTTTGTTAGTTTAATAGTATAAAGTAACATTTGTACAAGGTTTTTCAAATGTACAATTAATACGTCATATTATACTTAACTTAACACTAGTTGCCTACAAATCAATATTAATGTTTTAATAAGCTGAATCACCATAGTTAATTAAGTAAATCTATAATTAATAATGTCCGCGAATGACAGGTTTTATCTTTTCATCATACAAATTTCTTAATTCCCGATGCGTTTCATCAGGCAATGGTGACAAAGCTGAAGCAGCTACATTGCTTTCCACCTGCGATACTTTTGATGCGCCTGGTATAACGGTTGTTACCTGCGGATGGTCGAGTATCCATCTTATCGCCAATTGCGCCATGTCTCTGGCAGGCAGTAAAGCTGCCATTTCGTTTGCAAGTTGTATGCCTTTAGAAAATTCAATACCTGAAAAAGTTTCTCCTGCATTGAAGGCCTCGCCATTCGCATTAAAGTTCCTGTGATCTTTTTCACCAAAGCTTGTATTCTCATTAAACTTGCCAGTAAGCAAACCGCTGGCAAGCGGCACACGAACAATTATGGCTACATCTTTTTCTTTCGCTTTGGCAAACACTTCGTCTGCCACATGCTGCCTGAAGAGATTGAAGATAATCTGTAACGAAGCGAGGCCTTCCTGTTCAAGACAGATCAATGCTTCTTCGCTTGTCTCAACACTTACTCCCCAATGCGCTATATATTTTTGATCCTGCAGTTTTCGCAAATGCTTAAAAACATCTCCTTTGCGCAGCTCTTCTGTAGGGATGCAGTGTAATTGCTCGAGAAATAATTGCGGCACATCCAGGTTTTCCAACGAACTTTCTACCTGCTTTTTCATTATATCATAAGTAAAGTTTTGGGGCCATCCAAATCCGTTATCACTTCGGCGTCCTAATTTTGTAGCTACATATATTGGTTCATTTATTGTCTTTTTAAACCGGCCGATTACTTTTTCGCTTATGCCCATTCCATATACATCGGCAGTATCAATAAAATTGCCGCCATTGATTGTAAAGGCCTTTAAAATGGCAAATGCTTCCTCATCATCTACTGCGCCCCAGTCTGCGCTTCCTAATTGCCAGGTTCCTAATCCGATTTCTGATACTTTTGTTTCTTTAAATAAACGGTATTGCATATAAAAATGATTAATAATGATTAAAGTTAGACTTCAGCAATTAAACGGTTTGCAGAAAAAGATATTAAAGTGAATTAACAAGGTTCTCTCTGTATCCTTTGATCCCTTTGTGCCTTTAAGTTTCAGCAAAACAAAAATATTATACCTGCTTCCGGTGACATTATTATTTTCCGTTGTCTCACATTCGCAAACTGTAACAGACAGAATAAAAGTTAACCAACTTGGCTATTATACGAAGGCTCCAAAGATTGCCATAGTTACCGGCAGCACAGATGCAACAATTTTTTACGTAACTTCTACAAATATAAAAGACACTTTGTTCGCTGGAAAGTTGAGTGAAGAAAGGCAGTCAGCCAATTCATCAACCAAAACAAAAGTTGCAGATTTTTCTTCATTACAAACCAAAGGAATTTTTTTTATTCTCATTCCAGGTGTCGGTCATTCTTATGTTTTTGACATTGCTGATAATGTTAATCGTGTGGCTGCTGTTGCAGGCATTAAAGGTTATTATTATCAGCGGGCTTCTATGCCGCTTGAAGAAAAGTATGCGGGAAAATGGCATCGTTCTGCAGGTCATGCGGATACGGCAGTGTATATTCATCCTTCTGCTGCCGGTAAAGAGCGACCTGCCGGAACAAAAATCTCAACCCCCGGTGGCTGGTACGATGCAGGAGATTACAATAAATATATTGTCAATTCTGGTATAACAATGGGAACAATGTTGTCTGCTTGTGAAGACTTCCCAAGATATTTTGATACTTTAAAAACTATTATACCCGAGAGCAACGATTCAATTCCTGATATATTAAATGAGCTCATTTACAATCTCCGCTGGATGCTTACTATGCAAGACCCAAATGATGGGGGTGTGTATAATAAATGCACTAATGCAGCTTTTAATAAAATGGTAATGCCAGGGGTTACAACTGCACCCCGATATGTGGTACAAAAAGGAGTGGCCGCCACATTAGACTTTGCGGCAGTAACTGCACAGGCAAGCCGCATTTTACAAAAGTACCAAAAGCAATTACCAGGTTTATCAGACAGTTGTTTAAAAGCTTCAATAAAGGCATGGCGGTGGGCAGAAAAAAATCCTGCAATGGAATACGACCAGGATGCCATTAATAAAAAGTTTGAACCGAAAATCACTACAGGAGGATATGGCGATAAAACCTTTTCAGACGAATGGGCATGGGCAGCAGCAGAATTGTTTGTTACAACAAAAAACAAAGCTTTTCACGATGTTTTTATCAAGCAAAGAAAAGACTCACTTTCGTTGCCATCGTGGAGTAATGTAGAAATGTTGGGCTGCTATACTTTATTGCGATTTAAAAACAAATTGCCTGCTTTCACTCAAAAAAATGTTCAACTGATAAAGCAGCAACTAATACAAATGGCAGATAAATATATTTCTAATGTTGCTGCCAATGCTTTTCAAACCGTGATGGGACAAACACAAAAAGATTTTAATTGGGGAAGTAATTCTAACGCTGCCAACCAGGGCATTGTTTTGATAAGTGCATATTTTCTTACAAAAGATAAAAAGTATATAGATAATGCTTTAACAAACCTTGATTACCTGCTTGGAAGAAACGCGACAGGTTATTCATTTCTCTCTGGTGTTGGAAGCAAATCTATCATGCACCCTCATCACCGGCAATCTGTCTCTGATGGCGTTACCGATCCTGTTCCAGGTTTATTATCCGGAGGTCCAAACCCCAGTAAACAGGATGGGTGTCAGTACGAGTTTTCAGAGCCCGAAACCACTTTCTCAGATAGTGATTGCTCCTATGCTTCTAACGAAATAGCCATTAACTGGAACGCGCCTTTTGTGTATCTTGCCAATGCTATCGAAGCTTTGCAGCAGGAAGTGAAGTGCACGGTAAAAAAATAAATTCCGCGCTTCGCGGCGATCTTGATTTCTGTAAATCCCTGATCTTCAAGATAATCTTTTACCACATTCCAGGCCAATTCAACACTTATTTCAAAAAACTGTATTAATCCGGCTTTTTGTATAATGTCCGGTTCATTAATTTGTAAAGCCAGCTCAAGATATTGAAGTGATCTTTTAAAGTTTTGAAATCTTTGTCTCCAGCGTGTATCTTTATTTTCCATCTTTGGTAAAAATAATTATAACCATGATAAAAATATTTATTAAAATAATTTACTTTGTTTCATTTGTTTTATTTGCTTTTGACTCTGCATCTGCCCAAAACGATAGCAGGCACGAAAACTGGCAATCATTATTCAACGGCAAAAACCTTAATGGCTGGGATATAAAAATAGCCGGTCAAAAAATAAATGACAATTACAAAAATACTTTTCGTGTCGAGAATGGCATGCTGCGCATCGCATACGATCAATATAAAACCTTTGATGATAAATACGGCCATCTTTATTACAAAAAACCTTTTTCATACTATATTTTGCGTTTTCAATACCGTTTCCTAGGCAATCAAACTCCCGGAGGTGAAACGTGGAATGAGAGAAACAGCGGAATGATGATACATTCACAATCTGCTAAAAGCCTCACTATCAACCAAAATTTTCCTGTTTCGCTTGAAGTGCAATTATTAGGCGGACTTGGTAAAGGAGAGCGTCATACCGGAAATCTGTGTACACCGGGAACGCAGGTACATATAGATGGTAAGCTGAGTGAAGCGCATTGTATAGACTCCAAATCAAAAACATATGATGGAGATCAATGGGTTAGCATGACGGTAGTAGTGTTGGGTGATTCAGTTATTAAACATATAGTAGAAGGTGATACCGTGCTTATCTATCAAAAGACTGAGGTTGGAGGCGGTTTTGTGGGAGGAAAGAATGATTGGAAATGGGGACATGTTGATAATTATCAATATTGGGAAAGCAGGCAGAATACTCCTTTGAAGGAAGGTTATATAGCCTTGCAGGCTGAAAGCCATCCTATAGATTTTAGAAAAATAGAAATATTGAATCTGGAAGGATGTACAGACCGAAAAGCAAAAAACTATAAAGCTTACTATGTGAAGTCTGATAACAGTAAGTGTACTTATTAAACATTCAATATTAAAAGTATTTAATGTAATGTTATTAACATGTAACATGGAGAAAAAAAATGTACAATACTCAATTCTCAATGTTCAATGTTTAATAATGCACATTGAAAATTAAATTAGTGTTTCCTGACAATGCAAAGCAGAAATGTCCATCAAACGTTTGCGTGGTAAGCGGTTCAAAGCGATACTATACATTTGGTAATACCTGTAATAATTAAAACGAAACCATGAATTCTTCATACAACCGGCGGAAATTTATAAAAAACTCAGCCCTCGCTGGTATCGGAGTTTCTTTGGCAGACACTCCTGCAAAGTTATTTGCCAATGAAAATAAATCTGTTGTCCGCCTTGGTATGATTGCCGTAGGCATGCGTGGACAAACGCATTTAGAGGAAATGCTGAAAAGAAAAGACGTTGAAATTATTGCAATGGCTGATCCTGATAAAAGCATGATGGCATTGGCGCAAAAGCTCGTGGCAAAATACAATAAGAAAGCTCCGGTCGAGTTTACGAACGGTCCGCACGATTATAACAACTTATTGAAGCGTGATGATATAGATGCAGTGTTTATTGCTTCTCCCTGGGAGTGGCACATGCCGCAAAGCGTGGATGCCATGAAAGCAGGGAAAATAGTGGGTGTGGAAGTATGCGGAGCAACGAAGCTGCAGGATTGCTGGGAGTTTGTAGACACGCATGAAAAAACGAAAGTGCCTATAATGGTATTGGAAAATGTCTGTTACCGCCGAGATGTTATGGCTGTGCATAATATGGTAAAAAAAGGAATGTTTGGAGAAATCCTTCATTTGCGCGGCGGGTACCAGCATGATCTTCGGGGTGTTTTATTCAATGATGGCATTACACCTTATAAATCAGGCGTTGAGTTTGGTGACAAAGGCTACAGCGAAGCCAAATGGCGCACTCAACATTATATTGACCGCAACGGCGAGAATTACCCGACCCATGGTCTTGGCCCTGTTGGCACAATGATAGACTTAAACCGGGGGAACCGGCTTACAACTTTATCATCTATTTCTACAAAATCGAGAGGATTGCATCGTTATATAGTGAATCATCCGAAGGGAGGCGAAAATCATCCAAATGCAAAAATAAAATTTAAACAGGGCGATATTGTTACCACACAAATGCAGACTGCAAATGGCGAAACAATATTGCTGACATTAGATACAAGCTCACCGCGGGCATACAATTTAGGATTTAGGGTACAGGGAACCAATGGCCTTTGGCAGGAACACCATGACGGAGATTTCGAAGAAGGAAGAATTTATATCGAAGATAAAAGTCCGTATGACCAATGGGAGAATCCTGAAAAGAAACTGACGGAATATGACCATCCTTTATGGAAGCGTTTTGCAAACGATGCTGCTGGTTCAGGACATGGAGGAATGGATTTCTTTGTAGATAATGCATTTATAGAAAGTATAAAAAGAAATGCACCTTTTCCGCTGGATGTATATGACCTTGCTACCTGGTATGCAATAACTCCATTAAGCGAAAAGTCCATTGCTGAGGGTGGCCAGATGCAGCAGATACCTGATTTTACACGAGGGAAATGGAAAAACCGTAAACCAATATTCGGAATGGGTGAGGAGTTTTAGGAAAAATTAACCACATAGCCACATAGGCACTTAGAAAAGATAGGAAGTATATTTAAAACTATGTGTCTATGTGCCTATGTGGTAAAGAAATTTCAACTTGTTTTGTCCTTAACAAAAGATCTTCTTCTTTCTCCTGCAAGCGGTCTAAAAGACACAACTGATTTTTAGCCCGCATAAAATTATGCCCTTCGTATTTTGAACCATAATACACATCGTCATATAGGTAATCTGTTAAAAACCTGACTGCCTGCATATATACCATAAACTCTCCCGCATACACAAAACATTTTTGCTCTTCCTCTGTAAGCTCAGATTTCATTTCACTAAGATATCCTTCTGCAACAGCATCAAAAAAGCCTTCTCTTATTTCAATTTTTGTAAAATCTTTTTCCTCTTCACTTACAGGTGATAAATAAGTTCGCATCATATCGCCAACATCACTGATAAAATATCCGGGCATCAAAGTATCAAGATCAATCACACATAACCCTTTATTTTTATTATCAAATAATACATTGCTGATCTTGGTATCATGGTGCATTACTCTTTTTTTAAAATGCCTGCTTCTTTTTATCTTCTCAAACTCATCCACGATATGACGGTATTTTTTTACCTGTTTAATGATTTCTTCTGCTTCAGCTACACGTTCTTTATTACCATATAATAATGACTCTTCAAAGTGTTTATAACGAAGTGTAAGGTTATGAAAATCAGGTATCGTTTCTTTCAATAGAGTTGCATCAAAACCAGTGAGCAAATGAGTAAACTTACCAAATTGTTTTGCAGCTTCGAAAGCTAAATGAGAACTTTCAAGCGTTGTAAACGACATTGAATTTTTTACAAAAGGAAAGAGCCGGTAATAATTTTCTCCGTCATAAACTATTTCCTCACCGAATGTTGAAAGTACCGGCGTTACAAAAAGGTATTCTGGAAAATTATGCTTTAAATAATCGCCGGCCAATCGTATATTGTAAGAAATATCATAGGGATTTCTAAAAACACGATGATTAATTTTTTGAAGAAGATAACTGTTTTCCCTGTAAGTCAAAAGCCAGGTATGATTGATAAGGCCATTTCCGAAAGTCTGAAGAATACACTGGTCAGGGTCAAATCCATAAGCAGATAATATTGAAGTCAGCATGAGCGCAATTGATGCAGGAGATCGGAGGTATTTTTCTTCAAACTTAAATAATTTTAAGCCTTCACTTTCTATAAGTTATTACAAATTGACCGCAAAAGAGAAAAAATAATTTAAAAGAGAAATAAAAGAGAAAATGAAGCTGGAACGATTATTATACAAAAATGTACACCAAACAGACGCCACCACAAAAATGTGGCGGCTATCGTGTTTACACAAACCAGTTTTTAGTAGAATTGTTGAATTCAAAATGTTTTGGAGAACATTTCAATACATTAAAGGTACGACCTGTTTAACTTGCAAACTATAGCACAAGTACCTGTTAAATGTTATTCGCTAAACCGCAAGTGCCTCAGTATTTCTACTAAGGCACTTGCGGTTTTTACTATTTCGACAGTTATTTTAAGAATGGGGCTTGTGCAAACTTTTATCAGTTTTAGTTTAAAACAAATTCCTGGTGCATAGAAGGCATTTCTACTTTCTCAAAACCTTTTCTCGCTAACCTTACAGACAGTTCCTGCTGCACCAGGTATTCGCCGTGAACGAGAAAAACAGCTTTTACTTTCTCTGCATCCTGGCAACCTATAAATCGGCACAAATCGTCAACATCACCATGCGCGCTCAGGCTTTTGATCTGCCCAACTTCGGCTGATACATTGCACGCATCACCAAAAATTTCAACCTTTTTTGCACCGTTCAGCAACTGTCCGCCCAAGGTAGATGTCTGGCAATAACCCGACACTAAAACTCCATTAATCTCTGAGTCTACGCAACTAAGAATATGATGTTTTACCCTTCCTGCATCCCCGGTGCCGCTTGACGAAATAATAACACAAGGTTCCTTATAATTTACAAGCTGCCTGCTTTCCTCAACTGTCTCTACGTATTTTAATCCTTTAAAATGAAACGGATCCTCATCAATTTTCAAAATATTCTGCAAACGCTCATTGTAATCGTCTTTATAGCTTTTTATAACTTCTGTCGCTTTAGTGCTTAGCGGGCTGTCAACAAAATAATTTAAATCCGGCAGCCTGTGCTCAAGCTCTAACTGGTTGAGCGAAAACAATATTTCCTTCGTACGTCCAACACTGAATGCCGGAATGATCAGCTTTCCGCCTCTCCTGATACAAACGTTTTTGATCCATTTTTCAAGATTTTCAATAGTGCTGAATGCAATGTCGTGCATCTTATCGCCATATGTGCTTTCCAAAATTACATAGTCAGCCTGCGGAAACTCTGCCGGTGGCTGCAGCAGTGCGCTTCTGTACCTGCCCACATCGCCGCTAAAAGTGATTGCAGTCGTTTTTCCATTCTCCGTCACTCTTAGGTTTATAGCTGCACTACCAATTAAATGACCAGCATTTGAGTACATCACTTCCACATCTTCATCTGCTTTTGACCACTCGTTATACTGTACGGTTTCAAACAAAGTCATGGCAATATTTACATTTTCGGCGGTGTACAGAGGCTCACAATTATCATATACAGTGCTTTTTTGTTTCACATATTCAGCTTCATGCATCTGTATTTCAGCACTGTCGCACAGCAATATTTCAGCAAGATCTTTGGTAGCTTGTGTGCTGTATATTTTTCCTGAAAAACCTTCCTTGACCAGTTTAGGGATCAGACCGGAGTGATCTATATGCGCATGCGACAAAAAAAGACAAGAAATTTCCTTTGCTTCAAAACCAAAATCAGCATTTAAAGCATCCGTTTCGGCACCCATTCCCTGAAACATGCCGCAATCAAGCAGGTATTTTTTGCCGTTGTCTAAAGTCAGTAGATGTTTTGTTCCCGTAACCGTTCTCGCCGCTCCATGAAAAGATAGCTTCATAAATTTTGTTACTCATTAAGAGGTAAAATAATTATTTAAACCGGTATTATAAGAGTTACTGGAAAAAGACAAAAAACAACATTAATAAAAAACAGCATTTTTTATTAATATTTCTGAGCCAGGCCAATTGCAGCTATTAAGCCGCCGTTGCGTCGCACTCTTGTACGTTTTATCAATATTGAGCTAAAGCCATATTTTTGAACTTATGCTAACGTCAAAAAAAATAAAAGGTTTTTAAGAGGTAAGATTAATTGCATAATTCATACCCGGAATTTCAACCTCAAATCCTTTTTGCCGCAGCTTCTCAGCAAATGCTGTTTGTACATCATATTCCCCATGCACCAAAAAAAGCTTTTTTATTTTCTGCGTATCCTGGTGCAAAATAAATTGGCACAAATCATCGTAATCGCCGTGGGCACTCATGCCTGGCATACTGCCGATCTCTGCATTTACAACACAATCATCACCATAGATATCAACCGTTTTAACCCCGTTTAACAATTTCCCCGCAAGCGACCACGGCGAGGCATAACCCACCATAAGAATAGTATTTTCGGAGCCTTCAATATTGTTCCTGATATGATGCTTTACCCTGCCGGCCTCTGCCATACCGCTCGAGCTTATAATAACACAGGGTTCGCTTAAAAAGTTTAGCTGCTTGCTCTCTTCTGCAGTTTCGATGTATGTCAATCCTTCAAATTCAAAAGGGTCTTTATCATGCAGCAAAACAGCCTGTAGTTTTTTATTAAAATTTTCAGGATGACGTTTTATAACGTCTGTCGCCTGGCGGCTCAGCGGACTGTCAACAAAATATTTGACTGCCGGAAGTTCGCCTTCATTCTCCAACTGGTTCAGCGCATACAGCAATTCCTGCGTGCGGCCAACGCTGAATGCAGGAATGATTAATTTTCCTTTTTTCTCAATACACGTTTTTGTAATCCACCGAAGAAACGTTTCGGGCAGGTTTTTAACTTCTTTATGAAGTTTATTTCCATAAGTGCTTTCAAGCAGTATAAAATCTGCCTGGGGAAACTCTGCGGGCGAGTTTAAAATTGGATCATTGTATCTTCCCACATCTCCGCTGAATGCAATGCGTATAGTATTTTCTTCTTCCGTTATCTGCAGGCTTACAGCCGCGCTCCCGATGATGTGTCCGGCATCTGTAAATAATATTTTTATGTCATTATCTATGCTAAACCATTTATTATATTCTACCGTACTAAAAAGTTCCAGGCAATTCTTTGCATCTTCTGTCGAGTACATCGGTTCAAAAAAAGGCAATCCTTTTTTTACCCTTTTCTTATTTATATACTTTGTATCTGCCTTTTGTATTTCTGCGCTGTCCGCCAGCAATATTTCGCAAAGATCTCTTGTAGCCGGTGTGCAAAACACAGATCCTCTGAAACCTTCTTTGTATAGCTTTGGAATTAATCCCGAATGGTCTATATGCGCATGAGACAAAACAAGATAAGTGACATCTGCCGGATGGAATCCGAAATGGCTGTTTAACTCATCTGTTTGCCGCCCCATTCCCTGGAACATGCCGCAATCGAGCAGAAGCCTTTTTCCATTCTTGAATGAAAGCAGATGCTTTGAACCCGTAACCGTTCTTGCTGCGCCATGAAAAGATATTTGCATAAAAAATGCTGTTTTTTTAAAAGCTGAAAATATCAGACCTTCTTCCTGGCCTTGAAGCTCCAGGTAAAATAAAGCTCTGCCACAATTTGCTGTTGTTCATTTTTGCCTATGCTTTTACATCGCACAGTTGTTGCTTCACCGGTTGCAATAGCTTTGTCAACCGCTTCATTTATAAGCGTTCCGTCTGTACATGTAAAGGTAATTTTGCCCGTCGCTTTTTTATAAAAGTTTCCTTCATTATGTATCAGCAACATACTTACGCCAGGAAGTCTTTTATACAAGTAAGCCATACATAAAATTCCGGTACTAATTTCTCCTGACATTAATAATACAGCAAAATAAACAGAATGAAAAGGATTTGTATTAAACCACTTATAAGAGACGCTCATTGCCGCTTCTTCTCTTTGCAGTCTTTCAAGCTTTACACCGGCAAAAAATGCTGCAGGCACTTTTGAAAGCAAAAACATACGAAAGGTAAAAAAATTAGCAAATCGCTTTTTGAAAAGGGAGAAGTCAGCAGTCAATTTTTTTTAAAGTTTTAAGGATTGGTATTAAGAATATAAAAGTAATAAATTACCATAAAATCTTGCTTTTCTTTGAAATGTAAGCAAGTGATAACTTATACCTGAAAATATTTCATTCATGCAGGGAGTGAAGAAGGCGGATTGGCAGCTAAAGTTTTGGGAGTTTCAATCTTTACAGAAGCGCAAAGTTTAGATGCTCTGCGTGCTGCCGTGAAAAATGATGTAGAATGGCACTTTAATAATAAGGTACAACGTAAGATGAAAATTCTATTTTACAAATTACCAACTATTTTTAATTAGATTACCTAAAAAAATAATAGGAAAAGTAATGCCTATAATTACTTTATAAGATCAATCGTGTTTCTGCGGTTCTCTTAAAATAATAAAGTTTGCGCTAATGCCAGTAGTTATGGCTGAAAGTGTAAAATAAAAAAACTCCCCTAAAAAAATTGCAGGGGAGTTTTTATTAATGACCAGACTAAATATAATTATCCTTTTGACTTTCTTGATTTTTTTGTAGCTGCTTTTCTTGCCGGTTGCTTCGGTGGGTTCATTGCTTTTTTTATCACTCCGGCAGTGCTCTGGGCATATTCATTAGTAGGGTCAACTGCTAAGATTCCCTCAAGATCTTTTAATGCTGCAGGATAATCTTTCAAAGCATTGGCATGAACAGCTACCAAATAGCCATAATTGGAGATAATAGTATTTTTATATTTTGCACTATCTGCCTTTGCGCTATCTGCTTTTTCCATCCATTGTATATACTCCGTAACTGCTGGTACTGCAGTACCGGCCGTTGTATCTTTGTCCTGAGCTATAGCCGCTTTTGCTAATGCCGCATATCCCTGAGGCTGGTCAGGATATTTTTGAATGTAAAGCCTGCCGACAGTATCTGCAGTGGCAAAATCATTTGCTTTTATAGCAGCCTCTGAATAAAAGTATAAATCACGTGCTGTCATATCCGGTTGGAGGGCTGCAAGTTTACGATACCACGTCACCTGTGCCGGATAATTTCCTCCCTTACCGAGAGATGCTATAATTGAATTTATATATTTTATTTTATTGGCAGCAACAGTGTCTGTTGACATAGCTTTTTCAAGATAAGTTGTTGCTACGCTATCCTCACCAGGAAATTTGAGCAATACATTTCCTGCAAACTGGTAAACACTGGGATTTACTTTGTCTGCCGGTACTGTGCTCAAATAAGATTCTATATTTGACCTTGCCTGCATGCTGTCTCCCAACCTGTCATAATTATAAGCATAAATAACTTTTGTAGCCGGGAAATTTTTGCAAGCGCCATTTTCCATTGCTTTTAACTTATCAAGAGATTCCTGGTATTTTCCGGCACGGAAAAGATAGTCAGCATAAGCTGCATCGGTACTGCAATCTTTATCAGAGTTTGCTATATACTTCTCAAGATAAACCTTGGCTTTGTTAACATCGCGGTTTGAATAATAATTATATAACTCAAGATAAGCAGGAGCATAAGCAGGATCAGCTATGATTGCATCATTATAATATTGTAAAAACTTTTCACTGTTGCCCTGGCTTTCAAATATTTTTCCTAATCTGAACCTGGCTTTTGCATTTTTGGGGTCAGCTTTTATAGCATTATTATAGGCTTCATAAGCATTACCACCCTGGTCAGAGCCTAATTTAAGATAGTTAATGCCCAAATTAGTATTGACATCAGCATTGGTTGGATCTGCTGCTGCTGCTCTTTTCAAAATCTGAATGGCATACGCCGGATCACCTGTTTTTGCATCTCCGTCAGCATTTGCCCGCCCGATGGCATTAAGAATGTTTACATCTTCTTTTTTCTTTTTTGTACTGGCAGTAATTGCTGCTTCAAAACGTTGGCGGGCTGCATCTTTTTTACCTTCCAGCAATTCTACATGACCCATTCCAACCCAAACCAACGGATCATTTACACCGCCGCTCAAAGCCTTTTGATAAACACTTCTGGCGCCGCCAATACTATCCATTGCCAGATACGTCTGACCAAGCCAGTAAATTGCCTGTGCATCTTTAAGGTTGGCAGCTACAGCTTTATCCAAAGCTTGTTTGGCACTTGTTGTCCGTCCATAGTACAGACTTCTTCTTGCATCATCAACAGTTTGTGCTATTAGTAACTTACCGGTTAATAATACTGCTAATAATAAGGTCGTTAGTTTCTTCATGTGTCTTAATTTTTGTTTTTGTTTATTACTCGCTATCTACTATAGTGCTTCTTTGATGAAAATTTATTTTGACCGGAACCAGTAAAGCTCTTTTAAAAATTAATTGCCCTCTTTCTGTACTTAAAAAAAATACAAACCTTGAGCCAAGACCAGGATAATTCTCTTTAAGCACATAATACAATCCCCGTACCAAAGGATATTGATTAAAAGTTATTGTTTGCTGCGAAGGTTTTGCAAATACACCCTTCTCACAATTTCTGCATTCTAATAAAGCCGTTTTAATTTTTGCCACCGCATCTTCCTGTTGTTTACCCTGCGGGTTCGTTATCCAGCTTATGCCTGCAAAACCTACTGCATGGTTAGTGGCAGCAATATAGTTTATGAGATCCTCACTATTTTTGGCACCGGTAATATTTTTTCCGAATGCGCCGCCTTTTAATAAAGAGTCTTTTAAATACCGTACAGTGCTGGTTGCTTTATTACCATCAATGGCAACGGTAAGTTTTTTATTTCCATCACCTGTCAGCAGTTTTTTTAAATCATCTACTGTAAAAACAGAGTCAGGATTATTTACATTAACAATAACTGCTATTGCATCTTTTGCCAATTGCGCAAATTCAGGTTTGTATGTAATTTTACTGTCAAAAAACTTCGTCTCTGCCCGGCTCAGCTCTCTTGAGATAATTATGACTTTCGTACTGTCTTTTTCCAAGTCCCTGATGCATTCTGCCTCAGATTTATATTCTGCAATTACTTTGGTATCAGGATAAGCTGACTCAAATACTTTTATCTGTTCTTTAATTATGGGTTCAAAGCTTTCATCAACGCTAATGTGTAAATTCTTACTTTCCTGCTGATTTTGTTCTTTCTCATCTGACGATTGATTTTTACATGCAGAAGCAAATAAAAAGAGCATTCCGGCAAGTAAAAGATTCCGCCACTTTTTCATAAACTAAAAATAATCTTTTTTAAAACCCCGGTAAATTCTCCATGCGCCGTAAACCGCACATATTCCTCCAAAAATATACCTGAATGTTACATCAAAAGTATTCAATGAAAAACCAAACTTTTCTGCAAAGAACAAAAAAGCGGCCGCAGAAAGATATAATATACCCATTGTAAAATCCACCACCGATCGCATTACCGAATAGCTTTTAGTTCTTTTTTCCCTTACATCGTTATCCATGAAATTGTGGGTTAAACTTTGGCAATATAAATATTTTCATTGAAAAATTAACCAAATGTAATCATGAAAACAAAGAGTGCTGAATTACATAATATTGGGGATACTTTTTTTCAGCATGAATTTTTGATCCAGTTATGTTTCTTCATTGGTTGTATTAATTTGAATTTAATTATTTGAACAGTATTTTGTTATTTTTTTTAAACCATTGCTAATGTATAAATATGAGATGCATTAATTTGAATGAATCCATATTTTAAGAAAAGGTCTTTTGCAGGTGAAAAGAAGCTTTAGCTTTTAATAAACAAATCACTTCTTGTGCGCCTATCTTTGCAAAAGCATCAACCCTCAGAGGAACAGGTACACTTATCATACAAATAAAATATCTTAAAATTCTTAGATCATAGCGATTTAGATTAGAAAGCCCTTTTAAGGGTTTTGGCATTATGAAACCGACATTACCACAAGGCACAAGAGATTTTCCGGCAGATACAGTTCGTAAGCGAAATTATATATTTTCCGCTATCCGCACTGTTTTTGAATTATATGGTTTTCAACCCCTGGAAACACCTGCGATGGAAAACCTGGATACTTTGACAGGAAAGTATGGAGAAGAAGGCGACAAACTCATTTTTAAAATTCTTAATAATGGTTTAGATAATTCTGCCAAACATATAACGGCCAGACAGGATTTTGAAAAAATATTAGAGGGAAAAAATATAAAAGGGCTTACAGAAAGGGCTTTGCGTTATGACCTTACCATTCCTTTTGCCAGGTATGTTGCCATGAATATCGGTCAGCTTACTTTACCATTTAAGCGTTACCAGATACAACCGGTCTGGCGGGCAGACCGTCCGCAAAAAGGCAGGTACAGGGAGTTTTATCAGTGCGACGCTGATATAGTTGGAAGCAAAAGCTTATTAAATGAAGCGGAACTGGCAAGCATTTATAGCGATGTATTTACAAAATTGAAAATTGATGCAGAAATAAGAATCAACAGCCGTAAAATATTAGCTGCTCTCGCAGAATTATGCGGTGGCGCTGATAAAATGACGGACATAACCATTGCGATAGATAAGTTAGATAAAATTGGCATGGAGAAAGTGAAAGAAGAACTATCACAAAAGGGTTTGAATGCAGAACAAATTGAAACTATAGAAACGTATCTCACAATAGAAGGAAATAACCAGGAAAAACTCGAATCTCTAAAAAAACTTTTAGGAAATATTGAAACAGGTAAAAAAGGTATAGAAGAATTAGAATTTATTTTAAGCTTTCTTCCGTCATCTGTCACCACTCAGCTGTCAGCGGACTTCACACTTGCCCGCGGGTTGAATTATTATACAGGAATTATTTTCGAAGCAAAAGCAAAAGGTGTGCAAATCGGCAGCATCGGCGGAGGCGGAAGATACGATGATTTAACAGGATTGTTTGACGTGCCAAATGTACCCGGAGTCGGTATCAGCTTTGGTGTAGACAGAATGTATGATGTAATGGAAGAACTGAAACTGTTTCCGGCAGAAGTGCATGCAGGTACAAAAATGTTGTTTTTCAACCTGGGAAAAGCCGAAAGCAAAGCGGCATTTTTGCTGATGCGGCAATTGCGAAACAAAGGAGTTGCGTCAGAGATTTTTTACGAAAACGCAAAGTTTGATAAGCAGTTTAAATATGCAGAAAGGAAAGGAATACAATATGCAGTAATCATAGGAAGCAAAGAACTGCAGGAAGGAAATTGTATTGTAAAAGATTTAAGAAAAGGCGAACAAAAAACCGTGACGCAAAGCGAACTGGTAAATGAGGCATTTTAAAAAATAGTAATAATACTTTCAAAATTAAAAAATTAAAACCTTTTATTCCCTCACCTGCCCGTCACCCCTGACAATCCATTTTTCAGTCACTAATTTTTCCAGCGCAAACGGTCCTCTTGCATGCAGCTTTTGAGTAGAAATTCCAATCTCAGCGCCTAATCCAAACTCTTCGCCATCAGTAAAACGGGTGGAAGCGTTTGCATAAACCACAGCAGCATCCACTTCCTGTAAAAAACGTTCGCACTGGTTTTTATTTTCAGATATAATAGATTCGGAATGTTTTGTTGAATATTCTTCAATATGCAAAAGCGCTTCGTCTATATCTTTCACTACTTTCACTGCGCATTTTAAACTGATAAACTCACGTCCGAAATCTTCCGGGGTTGCTTTGTGGAGATAAGGATAATTTTTGAGCAATTCATAGGCAGCTTCATCAGCAAAAATTTCTACACCATGTTTTTCAAACACTGGCTGCAGCTTTTCTAAAAACTCAGGAGCTGCCGTACTATCTGCGAGTATTGAGTCGACAGCATTACAAACAGATGGTCGCGAGACTTTGGCGTTTACAACAATATTGACTGCTTTATCAATTTCTGCATCTTTCTCTATATAAATATGACAAACTCCGGCACCCGTTTCTATAACCGGCACAAGACTGTTTTTTCTTACAGATTGTATCAGGCTGTCCGAACCACGCGGTATCAGCACATCTAAGTATTTTGTTGCCGTATACATTTGCTGCACCGTTTCCCGGCTTGATGGCAGAAGTGTAACACAGTCTTCATCAATATTATTTTTTTTTAGAACATTTTTAATTATCTCAACTGCTATTTTATTAGAATTTTCAGCTTCGCTGCTGCCTTTCAGCAAACATCCATTCATACTGCGCAAACAAAGTGAAGCTATATCAAACGTAACATTTGGTCTTGACTCGTAAATAGCGCCGACAACGCCCAGCGGAACGGAAATTTTCTCCAGCAACAACCCGTTGTACAATGTCCGCTTTTCCAGCAGTTTTCCTGTTGGGTTTGGCAGCTTGCTTACCTGTCTTATGCTGTTTGCAATATTTTTTATTCTTTGTTCATTTAGCCTCAGCCTGTCCGTTCTGCTGTCATTTGCGTCCTGCTTAGCCACATCCGAATTATTGGCTTTTAAAATATCAGCATTTTTTTCTTCCACAGCATCAGCCAGCATTTGCAAAACTTTTATTATTTGTATATCCTCTGCTTTGCGCAAAGATGCGGATGCTTTGTGCGTTTTAATAATTAGTTGTTCGACAGTTTCCATAAACTTTTTGTTTGAAAAATTTCCTTTAATTCTTTTAAAAATTTACCAAATGTTAATGTTGCTTATACTAACGCTTGTTATAAAATCGGATGTAAATAAATTTGCATTCTGAAATAAGGAGATAATTTTTCGTAGTACTGCGGTTAATAACTATCCCTCTCTGACGCTTCGCTTTTTTTTGCACAGCCATGCAATAATAGTAAAAATTTGAAATTATGAAAAATAATGTAATGCCTTCTATTGTACAAATAGAAAAGGAAAATTTAAGGAAACTTGTAGAAGAAGTAAAAGAAACTTTAGCAACAAATATTAATATGGACTCTGCGGCATCTAAGCAAAGATCATTTGGCCTGATAGATTTATGGAACAGGCATAAAAATGTGCGTACTGCCGCTTCACTCAGAAGATATTGATAATTCTTCAGGTTTAATTATATTGATAATACCTGATAAAGAACTAATAATTATACCATTGAAAGGAATACAATTCTTTTCAATGGTTTTTTTTAAAAATTTATAGCAGTAATATGTTGTTGCAATGCAAAAATAAGTCTCAGCAGCCGGTACGATTTTTTATATGATAAGTTTTAAAAAATAATAAAATGAGAAATAATAAAAAAGTGCCTGGAGGAGCAGGAGCACTGCTTGCAGCAGGTTTAGCTGCCTTTGCATATTACAAATATTCTAAAATGAGCGAAGAGCAAAAACGTAATTTAGTGGGTGATCTGAAAGACAAAGCCCAAAACCTTTATGATCAGTACGTGCCAACTGAAGTAAAAGATATTTTTGCAAAGAAAGGATCTGCAAACACAGAAAGCAGTTTTGATGAAGGCAGCAGCTATACAGGTTAAATTAAAGGCGAAAATAACTGCTGTAATTAGCAGCGTATAAAAATTGCAAACATTCCCGTTATTAAATAAAGCAGTGCGGTAAAACTTGTATTATTCCTACATAGTTTTGCGCATTGCTTTTATATTGTAAAACCTTTCACAAACAAATATTCTCCATCCATTTTACTCTTTATTTGCGGGTTACCTTTTAATTGTTTTTTGTATTAAATTCATTAAAACTTTAATAATAAAAAAAGTAAAACATGCTTCAAAAAACTTATTTTAAGACGAAGGATTATTGTAAAGTAAAATTTATATTTAACGTAGAAAATGCTGAAACAGTTGAAATACTTGGATTAAACAGCGATTGGCAAAATTCTATCGTCATGAGTAAGAAAAAAGACGGAACTTTTTCCTGCGATGTATCGTTACCCAAAAATTCTCAGCATGAATTTAAATACCTGGTCAACGAAAAGGAATGGCTGACCGAACCACAGGCAGATAGCCAAAACCAAAATGAATTTGGTGGTCAGAATAGTGTTATTATTATTTAAATCTTATTAAAATTTCAGGTAAGCCATATTTTAATACCAGTATACTATTAAAGTTAACTAATACAATCTCTATCACTTTATATAATTACGTCTGCAGAATTTCAGTTTTACAGGTCTTGTTGTCGTCTTTTAACTTAAATTTTCTACGTTTTGCGATGGCTGTATACAAAATTATAACAGAAATTACATTCCATTAAGTATTCTGTTGTTAGCTATTAGCAATAGAGTACTTATTTTATACTAAAAATTATTTGTTTTAAAAATTTCACTTGCAAGAAAAGTGAAGCATATCAAGAAACTGAAAAACTTCAGGAAAATTATTTTATGCCTGTGAGAAACACTCACCGAATAGAAAAAGGCTTGCTGATGCGTCCGGGAAAAGATGTATTTGCCAAAATTATGTTGAAGAAACAGTAAACAGTTTCAAAGGAGTTTGGAAAAATCATGAAGACAGATTAAACCTGCAGCTAAAATGGTTTTACGATGTGCTGAATAAATATTTTACAATAGCTGGTAAAGATGAATTTGTGCAGAAGCAGAAACTAAGGTTTAAAAAAATAGTAAGCTCAAACGCCGAAGCTGCTCCTGTTGCACAAAAGTTTGTTCCGTATTATCGTGATGCACAAAAAAAACAGTTCAATTTGTTTCGATCAGTTTTATAAGCTTACCGGGCAAAGAAGGTCTGTAAGATGGTATTTAAATAAACCTGGCGAACGGCATCTGATTGACAAAGCAATTCTTGCAGTAAACCAGTCGCACAGTGCATGCAACAGCAACCTTTCGAATTCAGGGTATTTGATGACCTTTCTTTAGTTCATAAAGTCGTAGAGTTCCAATGGGCAACACAAGGTTATTCACACTCTATACCTGTGCTGATAGTTATTGTAGGAAATCTTGACCCCTATTTTGATGAACGTGACCGTCATGTCATTTATATTGATGCCTGATTAGCAACTATGTCTTTGATGCCGACCAGGAAGTAATTCTACAAAAAATAAAAGAAATTTCTGATCCTGAAATAAACAGAAAAACGTCAGAAAAATTATCCTTATCCAGTTTAAAGGAAAAAGAAAAATCTGCCGAAATGTGGAAGACTGTTTTTAAGCTTATAAACAGCAAATAATAATAATATTCTTATTTAAGGTAACTTGGATATTTTGCTCTCACCTTTGCAGTCTCTTTGGAGTAGCAATTATTCGATATGATACATGTTTCTTTTATTACACTTAAATTGGTAAATTATTTGCAGCAACGCAAAAAACAAAGTATACTATGAGTAAAAAAGTTTCTTTTAAGGGAATGATAGAAGTTTTTAAAAATTCCTTTAGTGGTTTTATTGACGATAAAGTAACCAAATTGAGTGCTGCATTGGCTTATTACACCGTTTTTTCTATGGCTCCTTTACTTATCATTATCATTTCTTTATGTGGCCTGTTGCTAGGAAAAGAGGCTGTAGAAGGTAAAATTTACGCACAACTGGCAGGCTTTGTAGGATCAGATACTGCTATACAGTTACAAGAAATCATAAAAAACGCTTCTCTGGCAGGCAAAAGCCATACTGCCGTAATTATAGGGTCCATAACATTGCTGGTAGGTGCAACAACTGTTTTTGCAGAAATTCAAGAGTCCATTAATATGATCTGGGGCCTGAAGCCAAAACCAAAAAGAGGATGGCTGAAGCTGATACAAAACAGGTTTCTCTCTTTTTCTGTAATTGCCGGCCTCGGCTTTTTATTGCTTGTTTCTTTAGGCATTACAACTATTATTGATGGTTTCAGCGATAAACTAAAAGATTATTTCCCTGAGGTGACCGTAGTCATTTTTTACGTTATCAACATTATTGTTTCCCTTGCTGTCATCACTTTAATTTTCGGGGTGATATTTAAAGTTTTGCCTGATGCCAAAATTAAATGGAAGGACGTGCTGTCAGGCGCTGTTGCAACTGCTTTGTTGTTTATGCTAGGTAAGTTGGGTATCTCTTTTTACATCAGTAAAAGCCACGTGGGCAGCACTTATGGTGCAGCCGGATCATTAGTCGTGTTGTTGCTGTGGATTTACTATTCCTCCATTATCTTATACTTCGGCGCAGAATTTACCAAAGCCTATGCTGTAAAGTATGGATCTGAAATTCATCCTGATGAATATGCTGTAACTACAAAAATGGTTGAAGTAGAAACTGGTAACCAATCTATCCAGAGCAAAGAAGCTGCAGATATAAAAACCACTCAGGAGCCCAAAAAATAGAAATAGCAGTTGCTGATGCAGTATATTCTTGTTCTCAGTATAATAGTTTTAGGTTTCATATTTTACCCTCCCGATAACTATATTAACAACAAGGGGTAATAATTCATATTTATCTTAAATAAAAAATGATGAAAAAAACAATTATTACTATATTAATTGTTTTTGCACTTTTTGCCGCTTATTCAGGTAAACCTGATGATAAGACCTGTATCATAAAGGCAGTAAAAGCTGTTTGGGTCAACCGGGTTCCTGATGAAAAGTTTCCTTTATACTATGAGCAATTTATGGATCTGACAAGTAAATCAGTAAAAATCGATGACTGGATATTTTTAAAAAGAATTCAATATAAATTTACAAGCGGTTATGCAACAGTAGGTTTGGGGGCGTTTAAAAACGTATTTACTTTTTAATAAAAGCCCTTTTGCATTTTCAGAGCTTTTCAGACTATATTGTATAGCACGTATTGCACTGTACCACACTCCCTGTGATAATACCTTACATTTCTTATATCAAAATTATTTGAGATCGCTTGCTTATCTAAGTTTTTACGTCTACTTTTGGACGAAATTATATTTTTAGTCGAAATGTTTGAGCAAATAACAAAAGATGAGTTAATGGTCAGAGAAATACTTTCGACTGCAAAAGAATTGTTTGCCCGACATGGCCTGAAGAAAACAACAATGGAAGATATTGCCAATGCCATGGGCAAGGGCAAAAGCACGCTTTATTATTATTTCATAGGTAAAACTGAATTATTTGAGGCAGTTGTTGATGAAGAATTAAAAAATCTTTCAAGACTTACCCGGCAGGCGATAAATATGGCAACAACTGCTAAGGATAAATTGAAAGCTTACGTACGAATAAGAGCAGTAATTATAGAAAAGTTTCAAAATCTAAGTGCAGTAGTATATGATGGCATTTTTAACCATATAGCTGATATTTTAAAACTGAAAGAAAAACATGATGAAATACAAATTGAACTTATTAAAGAAATAATTAAAGGAGGAGTACAGTCGGGAGAATTCAGGGAACTGGCAGAAAAAAAAATTGAATTATTTTCATGGACCTTAGTTGCAGCTTTCCGGGGAATTGAGTTGCTTTTTCCGGTACCTGAATTAGCACAAAATTGTGTGAAGGGACCTGATTTATTAGTAGATATCATAGTAGATGGAATAAAAGGAGGGGACAAATAATCAGACGAAAAGACGTAAGGATTCAAAAAAATTCTTTAAATTTTATTCATTTTACTTAAACCTGTAAGCTTAAAAGCCGGATTTGAACTGTTAGAAAATTATTTTTACTTTAGTTTTTATTTAGCTTATTATATTGCAGATACTTTTACCTTTCATGTTAAGGCTTGCCGTGAATATTATATATTCATGGATTTTACAACAGTAGCGATGAATTGCTTGTTAAATATTGGATAATGCAGAAAAAACTACATAAGAAGATAGAACAGTTTCACGATGCTGCTCTCATTAAAGAACAGGGTATCTACCCGTATTTTCGAATTATAGAGTGTGGCCAGGACACGGAAGTTATCCTGGATGGCAAAAGAGTTTTAATGTTTGGTTCCAACTCTTATATGGGCCTGACCAATCATCCCAAAATTATAGAAGCAGCAAAAAAAGCCACCGATAAATATGGAACAGGTTGTGCCGGTTCACGTTTTTTAAACGGTACGCTCGATATTCATATAGAGCTCGAAAAAAAGCTTGCAGCTTACGTTAATAAAGAATCTGCCCTTCTTTTCAGTACAGGCTTCCAGGTAAATTTAGGTGTTTTGTCTTGTGTTACCGGCCGAAACGATTACCTTATCTTAGATGAATATGACCATGCTTCTATTATTGATGGCCAGCGTTTATCGTTTTCAAGGGTAGTCAAATACCGCCACAACGATATGAATGATCTTAAGCAAAAGTTATCTCTCCTTCCTGAAGAAGCAGTTAAGCTGATAGTGGCAGATGGCATATTCAGTATGGAAGGTGATATAGTAAAGCTGCCTGAAATTGTGGAATTAGCAGACAGATTTGGGGCAAATATTATGATTGACGATGCACACAGTCTTGGCGTTATCGGCGAGGCCGGCTCAGGTACAGCATCTCACTTTGGCCTTACTGATAAAGTAGATCTTATCGGCGGTACTTTCAGCAAGTCATTTGCCTCGCTTGGCGGTTTCGTTGCAGGTGATGAAGTTATAATAGATTATTTAAAACATAAAGCCCGGTCATTAATATTCAGTGCGAGCATGACCCCTGCTTCTGTAGCCAGCGTTATCGCAGCTTTAGATATTATACAGTCAGAGCCGGAGCGTATAGATCAGCTTTGGGCCAATACACGGTATGCAAAACAACTTTTAAGTGAAGAAGGATTTGAAATGGGCCCGACAGAAAGCCCAATTATACCTGTCTATGTAAGAGACAATCATAAAACTTTCGTTTTAACTAAAATGCTGCAGGAAGACGGAATTTTTGTAAACCCGGTTGTATCTCCTGCTGTTCCTTCGGATTCATCGCTTATACGTTTGTCGTTAATGGCAACACATACATTTTCGCAGATAGAAGAAGCTGTAGAAAAACTGGCAAAAGCAGCAGCATATCTTGAGGTTCCAAGAGTGAAGGAAAAGCTTGAACTATGATTAAAATTACTCCGGTAACGACAAAAAAACAACTGGCAACTTTCATTGATTTTCCGCATGATCTTTATGCTAATGATCCAAATTACGTACCCGAGCTGCATATTGCCCAAAGGGATATTCTGACGCACGGCAAACATCCTTTTCACGAGCATTCCTCTTTGCAATGCTTTTTGGCAATTGATGAAAATAACAAAATATCAGGAAGAATAGCTGCTATTCTTAATAATAATCACAACGCCTTTAACCATACAAATGACGGTTTCTTTGGCTTTTTTGATTGTGTAAATGAGGAAATCGTTGCAAAAGCATTGTTTGAAGAAGTATACAAATGGCTTCGGGCAAAAGGAGTCTCGACAGTCATTGGTCCTGCCAACCCGTCTACCAATGAGACTGTAGGTTTATTAGTAAATGGCTTTGATGAACCGCCGGTAGCAATGATGACTTATAATAAGCCTTATTATATTGATCTTGTTGAAAAAAACGGTTTTCATAAGAAAGTGGATTTGTACGCTTATGATATCAGAACAGTGTCGGTCAGCGACAGAGCTTTGAAACTGCAGGACGCACTGCTGAAAAGACTGGAACAAAAACATATTACCATTCGCCCGATAAACGTAAAAGATTTTAAAAATGAAGTAAGAAAAGTCAGGGAAATATATAATGCTGCCTGGGATCAAAATCTTGGTTTTGTGCCCATGACAGAAAGCGAATTTAATTACCTGGCAAAAGACTTTAAAAATATTTTGAATCCGGAGTTTTGCCTTGTAGCTGAGCACGAAGGAAAAATGGTTGGTTTTGCATTGGCAATACCTGATATCAATCAAATACTTATAAAAATAAAAAGAGGAAGATTATTACCCTTTGGAATTTTTAAGCTGCTGTTTGGATTAAAAAAGATAAACTATTATCGTGTAATAGTTTTAGGTGTTATTGAAGAATATAGAAAAATGGGAATTGAGGCCTGCTTTTATGCTAAGATCATACAAAAAGGAATTGAAACAAAAGCAAAAGGCGCCGAAGCCTCATGGATATTAGAGAATAATGAAATGATGAATAAAGCGCTTCAAAACATTAACGGGAAAGTTTACAAAACATACCGCATTTACCAAAAAGCACTATGAAGCAAAAGGTTTTAATAACTGGTGCCAGCGGTTTTGTGGGTTTTCATCTGATTGAAGCGGCGCTTGCAAAGAATTTGGAAGTATTTGCGGCAGTTCGCCAAAGCAGTGATATAAAACACCTGGCCTCTTACCACATTAATTATACATATCCCGACTTTAACTCAGTTGAAAGTCTTGAAAAAGAATTAAAAGAAAAACAATACAATTTCATCATTCACGCTGCCGGAACTACTAAAGCAAAAAACGAGGAAGAATACAACAAAGTAAATGCTTCATATACTTTTAATCTTGCGCAAGCAGCAGCAAATATTGCAACCGGATTACAAAAAATGGTTTTTATAAGCAGCCTCGCAGCTATTGGACCTTTAACCGAGACAAATAACTTAATATCTGAAGATACATCTCCTGCACCTGTTACGGCTTATGGCAAGAGCAAACTGTTGGCCGAGCAGCAATTAAAAGACATTGATTTACCGTTGGTAATTTTACGCCCTACAGCAGTGTATGGTTCAAGAGATAAAGATATATTTATTATACTAAAGACTTTTAGCAAAGGCTTTGAACCTTATATCGGTTCAAAAGAACAGCAGTTAAGTTTTGTATATGCAAAAGACCTGGCGATAGCGGCAGTTGACTCGTTATTTACTGCACAAGCAGCAAACGGTACTTATAATATTACCGACGGTAACTGCTACACGCGTTATGAAATGGCAAACATTACTAAGAATGTTTTAAATAAAAAAACATTCAAAGTTCATCTGCCTTTACAATTTGTAAAAGGTCTTGCAGCCGTATTGGAAACAACGTATGGAATGTTTGGTAAAATACCCGCATTAAATGCAGAAAAGCTAAACGAGCTTACCGCAGTTAACTGGTGCTGCAATATGGAAAAAGCCAGGAAAAGTCTAAACTATAATCCTGCTTACAACCTGCAGCAGGGATTGAAAGAAGCGTTGGATTGGTATAAAGTCAATCAATGGCTTTAGTAACGACATTTTTGATATAGTTTTATAACAATAAAAATCAACAAATGAAAGAACAAATTATACCGCTTTATGTTAAAGCTGCATAAGATTATAGCCTCTGTGTTTGGTATCGGCTACGTTGGAAAAGGCGGCGGAACTATCGCGGCAGCAGCATATTGTTTAGTATGGATGTTTATACCTGGTGGCAATTATACGAATGACTTACAAGTGTTAATGGCAATTGCAGTATCGGGTCTGGGAGTTTGGTCGGCCAATATTGTAGATGCAATCTGGGGAAAAGACAGCAGCAAGGTAGTTATTGACGAAGTAGCGGGAATGATGGTTACCTTACTTTTTATACCTGTAAATATCAAATTTGTGCTGACGGGGTTAGCATTGTTCCGTTTTTTTGATATAGCAAAACCACTGTTTATAAAAAAAATGGAATTGCTGCCTAAAGGCTGGGGAGTAATGGCAGATGATATATCAGCAGGTATCTATGCACACATAATACTTCAGGTAATAGTTATCTATAAAGTATTTTAGAAAATAGAACTTATTATTAAATTTACCGTTCAAAATTATATTTTACCATTTGCTGTTTAGAAATAGTTTTCATTAAAAGGTTATTTAGTTTTGCATAACTAAAACAAAGTGGAGCAACGATAAAAGCGCTGGAAATATTCACTCTGTTCAAATTATTAAACCCGTAAAAGCTTTAACAAAAGGCGCAATGTTATTTTAAGATGATCACTTTTCTTAAGGCTAATATATCCTCTTCCATTGCTTCTTTTTTTGATTATCTTATAACCATCTTTTTAGTAAGTTTTTTTCATGTAGATGTTGTCATTGCCAGTACAACAGGCACTGTTTGCGGTGGTATTTTAAATTTTCTGATAGGAAGAAACTGGGTTTTTGAATCCAAAAAAAGAAAGGTAAAAGATCAGGCGGCAAGGTATGGATTAGTATGGATAGGTAACCTGATGTTAAACACCGGGGGAATGTATGTGATGACAAAACTGCTGAAAGTACATTTTGTTATTGCTAAACTTTTTGTGTCACTGATTGTAGGTTTTGGATACAACTATACCATGCAGAAAAAATTTGTATTTAAAAACATTGAGTCATGAAAGAGAGAAAAAACAGAACAGCATTTGTGTTACTCCTGTTATTCTGCTCTTTTTTAACCGTATCCGCGCAAACTATTGTAAAAGGTGTTATCAAAGATGCCGGTACGCAACGCCAATTGCAATCTATAAGTGTATACTTTAAAGGCGGAAAAGGTGTTGCCAGCAGCGCTGACGGAAGCTGCTTGTTGACAACAGCAAATACTAAGCTCACTGTAATACAATTTTCTCCTGCAATATGATGAACTTTCCTGAGTTTGTAAGTGACCGGTATGCTGGATGGATATTGATTATTATTTCAACGGATTTATTTTTAACAAAATCCCGTTATTAAAAAAATTGAAATTGCGCGAGGTGATTATTGCAAAAATATTATATGGCGGAGTGAGGCTTGAAAATAATACTGATATTTTTAAACTATTACACTTGGATTTTTTGAAAAGACTGACGTATCTGAACTATACTGAAGTAACAGAATGGGGCATCAGGACAAAAGTAAAAATGGATTTTTGATTTAGAAAAATTATGGCAAAAAAACTATTAAGAGATAAGCTGCAGAAGGCAATTTATACAATAATTGATCCGTTAGTAAGAGGATTAATAAAAGCCGGCCTTACACCAAACGCAGTTACAACTATAGGACTATTGCTTAACATTGGCGTTGCGGTTATTTTTATTGCAGGGGCAGAAGAAGGCAACCGTGGAGACCTTCGTTATGTAGGCTGGGCCGGCGCATTGATTTTATTTGCAGGTTTGTTTGATATGCTTGACGGACAAGTAGCCCGTTTAGGCAATATGAGCTCTGTTTACGGGGCTTTGTTTGATTCAGTTTTAGACAGGTACAGTGAGTTTGTCATGTTTTTAGGCATTTGTTACTACCTTGTTGCACACCATTATTTTATAAGTTCGTTGTTTGCTTTCATTGCCCTTATCGGTTCTATGATGGTAAGCTATACCCGGGCCCGCAGCGAAGGGTTAGGCATACAGAACAAAGGAGGTCTTATGCAAAGGCCCGAAAGAGTTGTATTGGTTGGTGTTTCGGCTATTGCCTGTGGTATTACTGCTAAAATTATAGGTGGTAATTATAAGTTGTTTGTGCCTGGCATCCGCTATCATGTCTTTGAAACCATGACTGTTTTTACTTTGCCGGTAACCATAATGGCCGTACTTACAAACATTACAGCAATTAAGAGATTGACAGATGCAAAAAAAGTTTTGGATAAAAGAGAAAAACGTAAATTAAATGAACAAAATTATTAGTTTTAAAAAAATATTTTATATACCTGTAGTTGTTTTCTTATCTGCATTGAAACTAAGTGCTCAGCAAAACTTTCCGGTGCCTGCTGTTGACAGTAACCAGTTATTTTATTTACAAAGAACTTCTAATGCCAACACTATTATTTACGAGCTTAATTATAAAAACTCCGTTTTAGATACCGAAGAACCCATACATGTGTACTGGATGAAGTATGACGAGCAGGGCCAAAAAGCTGAATTAAACTTTTTACAGCGTAAATTTGCTTATGGTGTAAAATCAACTTTGATATCAAAGGATAAGTATAAATTACATCTTGTTTCTTATAAAAACTACCCCATGTATCTTTCTAAAGCCGCAAACAATAAGTATTATGTTTATGCAACTATTAATCAAAAAGAAGCTATAGTGAGCCGTATCTTTGTAAAAATAAACGGAGGATCTTTGTGGACACCAAATGTAGAATATGTTGAAGTGAAAGGCACTGACCCCGCCACAGGCAAAGAGGTGATGGAACGGTTGAAAATCTAATTGTAAATGTATTTAAAATTATGAAGAAGAATTATATCTCAAATTCAGAAGAATCAGTGAGAATGTTTAAAAATGATTTTTTAGAAAGTCTTTCCAAGATTCATTTTTCTGTGCCCTTATTTATTTTTGTTCCCGTTATCATAGTTTTTACTTACAAGGCTTTTATCAATCATACCGGTATTGCAGAGTACGCTTTGTATTTAGCCCTCGGCATATTTATCTGGAGCGCTGCCGAGTATGTTTTGCACCGCTATATCTTTCACTTTGTTCCGAAGACAAAATGGGGCTTGAGGCTGCATTTTATTTTTCACGGGGTGCATCACGATTATCCGCGCGACTCCAAAAGACTGGTAATGGTGCCGTCTGTAAGTTTGCCGTTAGCAGTTATTTTTTACTCTCTGTTTAGTTTGTTTTTAAGCCCGGCACATCTTTACTCATTTTTTGCGGGCTTCGTTTTAGGATACCTTTTTTATGATATGACTCACTACGCCATTCACCATGCTAATTTCAAATCTCCGTTTTGGAAAAAAATAAAACAACACCACATGCTTCATCATTACGATGATCCGTCAAAAGGGTATGGCGTCAGTTCGGCCCTGTGGGATAAAATTTTAGACTCTGATTTTCCAAAGAAAAAATAATGTATCCGCCTGCTAAAACTACTCCTTCTTATTCAGGGTTATTTGCCAAAAAAAATATTCTTCTTACCACCGCAGTATCTCTGTCATATCTGCTGCTGGCAAAAATATTGATTGGTTTTAAGATAGAGCAACTGATTATAGTTCTTATCTTTAATGGCTTGTATTACGCTTCTTTTCCCACACGGAAGTTTATTACAGGTTTTTCAGTATTTATCATTTTTTGGATCTTGTTCGATTCCATGAAGGCCTTTCCCAATTACCTGTACAACCCGGTACATATAGAAAGTCTTTACCATGCTGAAAAAATCATTTTTGGTATTCATTTTCAAAATCAGGTTATTACGCCCAACGAATACTGGCATCTGCATACCAATACTTTTTTAGACATAGTAAGTGGTATTTTTTATCTCTGCTGGGTGCCGGTGCCCATTATTTTTGCTGTTTATCTTTTTTTTACCAACCGCAAACAGTTCATGCATTTCTCTCTTACTTTTTTGTTTGTAAATATTATCGGTTTTATCATTTACTATATTTATCCCGCCGCGCCGCCATGGTATGTGCAGCACTACGGTTTTCAGTTCATAGCTCATACTCCCGGCAATACAGCCGGTCTGCAACGTTTCGACGACTTTTTTCATGCCGGTATCTTCCAGACTTTATACGCTAAAAGCTCCAATGTATTTGCCGCTATGCCTTCGCTGCATTCTGCTTACCCATTAATTACTCTGTATTATGGCCTTAAAAATCGTTTAGGGTTAATTAATATTTTATTTGCAATTATTATGATCGGTATCTGGTTTGCTGCTGTTTATAGCAGCCATCATTATGTATTAGATGTATTAGCTGGAGTCACTTGTGCGGTTACAGGAATATTTGTTTTTCAGAAATGGATCGCTCCCAACAGAACGTTTAAAGCTGTTATCATTGATAGATTTGTAAGTAAATAATCAGTCAACAAAAGACGAAAAGATTTTAATTTATTCGTAATTTCTATTTATACCTCTTTTAGGTTTAATGTAGATTTTTTTGTTTCCATCGACAAATCTGTGTTCAGCATTGTTGTGTCCTTTAGATTTGTATTCAAATTCTATTTATAATATTACTATTATTACTACTATTTTCTTTTTTGTTACTTTTTTCTTTAAAATCCACATTTTTGTGTGGATAAACTAACCAGCAGCAG
>JAABUK010002817.1_pt1 | contig 30569 bp, 33 predicted proteins | sample 5559141 | NCBI WGS metagenome assembly JAABUK01 (sample SAMN10711869, study PRJNA513367) | rock metagenome | isolation source: Antarctica rocks | place: Antarctica: Victoria Land, Pudding Butte nord | collected 2016-01-03
CCCCCCCCCACAGGACTCATCCGACCCCCTCTCCTACCTCTGCGCCTGGCTCGCCCTCGTCCCCCAAGCCCTCTGCGTCATCTACGTAACGCTAATATGGTCCACGCGCGAAGTCGAGATCCTCCTCATGTTCGGCGGACAGATGGGCTGCGAGGCGCTGAATTTCATGCTGAAGAGGGCTATCAAGGAGGAGAGGCCGAAACGTGAGTTCTACTCTATCTATATGCAAAGACGTGAGCGCGTGCTATCTGCGAGTCTACATGGAAGGGAGGGGGAAATGATGTTGACAAGCGGCGCTGAATTCTACCTCAACATGCAGAGATGAACGGAAAAGGCTACGGCATGCCCTCCTCCCACGCGCAATTCCTCGCCTTCTTCTCCCTCTCCCTATCCCTCTTCCTGCTCCTTCGGCACCATCCACCTGCCTCCCCCACCTCCGCCCACCAAGACGAGCGACCCTACAGTCATAAACCTCTTAATCTCGCTCAAAAGCTATTTCTATCGCTCTCGACATTTGTGCTGGCAGGTGCTGTGGCTATGAGCAGGATATATCTGAATTATCACACGCATACGCAAGTCGTTGTGGGATGTATTGCTGGGGCTGCTAGTGCGGTGGCTTGGTTTGGTGTCACGGAGGTGCTGAGGCGGGGGGGGTGGGTGGAGTGGGGGTTGGATTGTTGGGTGGGACGGATGGGGAGGTGGCGGGATTTGGTTGTTGAGGAGGATTTACCGGAGGCGGGGTGGAGGGTTTGGGAGGAGAGAAGGAGGAGGCGGAACGGGCTTGAGGAGGAGAAGAAGAGACGGTGATATGAAATCTGTTCTGGGAGACATCTTGATATTATATAAAGTATGGAACCTTTCATGTCGATTGATTTGCCTAGCCACAGGTGATCTATGCGCCAATATGAGAGGGTATATTTCCTTGTCCATAGCGCCTTTGATTTCCTGAAGAGACCCATTCTGTACATATTCATCGTGGTCTTCATCCTTCATGTTCATCATGATGCCTAGTTTTATATCACCACTATTTCGTCCTCTGACTGCCGAGATATCTCATAGCTCAGCACTGTATGATCGCAGTAAAACACCAGCAGTCGAAATCTTCGGGAAGATCCCCACGAGAGTGGCCGCCCGGTGGCTTCACCTCCAGATGATGTGCTTTGAGCGCCGCCAAGGCCAGGCGAATATGCATGTCCTTGAAGCGGACCTACAGCCATGCCCATCAGAGCCTTCTGCGGACGGAGTCCCTCTTCCTCCTGGGATTTGAACGGAAGGATATAGTCGACTTTATACCCAGATTGCTGTAATGCCTCCCACCTGGTCGCAGTCAAAATTCCGACGCGGCCCGCTTGATTCCCAATGATAACAACTCCCAGCTCCGGAATCTGCGCAATCATGTTGAGTCTTTCTATATGACTGAGGCTATGGAGGCCTGGCGGTAACTTCTGATGTAAGGCTTGTTGGGATATCACCCGAGTATGTGCCGTTTCTCCACTTGATGGGTTGTAGCGAATATCGCGAAACAGGCAAATGTCACTTTCGCTTGTTTGCAATAGATTGAATGGCAGCTGTACGCTTTTACAAGCTGAAATATCGTCCTTCGGTAGCCCGGGATCGGCTTTGCGCTCCCTAGCTGGAGGTGAAGCGGGCAATAGCCCATGGTTTTGCTCAGTGGTCACCAGTAGGTCAACATTGTTGCTTTGGTTATCGGTAGACGTCTCCAGAGCAAATACATTGTCTGTGGAAACCGCATCCCCTTCTTCTACTGTAGAATGTTCGAGGGGACTGTGAAAGCTAAGTACTTCTTCCTGGTCGGCTTCTATGTCCATGGTCTCCGATTCCGCTTCCGGTTCGACCTGCTCATCAGATTCATCTAAAATTTCCACGTCCCCGTCTGAGAGCAGCTCATCAGATTCTGATTGTGATCCTGCTTCTTGCGGCTCTGGTAATATGGCTAGAACATCAGTGGCATCTGCGCCTAGTACAGCACTGTATTTTGCAAAGCCTGGATGCCACTGTGAGTTGTTTGGTATAGAGCGACAGCCTTCTGAAATGTCAATAACGGTATTCTTTTTATCGGTATGCCCATCACAGCCGAATGTCTGGTTGGCACTACTAGTAAGTCTTGAAGTAAGCTGATCCAAACAGGCGACATTCCAGCCTCGCATGGCTATTACCTTTGTAGTTAGCCTGGAAAATGGGTAATTAAGACGTAAAGCACTAATTTACTCACACGGTAACGCGCTGCTTTGAAATTGGAACACCGCGCTTCCTCTGTAGATGTCCCAGATGAATGTGTTCCCCTCGATGTCAGTACTCGCCAGGTATCTGCCTTGATGATCGACGCCCGCGAATGTGATATTTGGTATGTTGGTTGTGTGTCCATACAGACGGATCCGTAGATTGTTGACCCGATATGAGGGGGAATAACATGTCAGAGTTCTCCACCTTTCGTCTCCGATAGAGTGTTCGGCCATGGGATCACAGTCTTCATCCGGCGTTACCTCGCTTTCTGGAGGACCTGGGCTTTGCAATGCAGGCGCAAATATATCTATGATCTGCGTGTTTGAACTCACGGCAAGAAGGCGAGCCTCTTTGTGAATGGCGAGGCCCCATGCACTATGGCCAACATTCTCCAAAAACCATGGCTTTGCTACAGGAGATTTCGATTGAAGTGTAGATAGGTCCCGCGAACTTTGACTGTCAACGGCGGCTTGTAGCCGGTCAGGTTGAGCATCGTTGGCTCTAGTCCATTCAATTGCCAGTTTTATAGAGTGCAGAGTGTAGGAAATCACGTCACCATCATCGCAAGCAGCAACAAAAACCTCTTCATTGCCTAGGTCACCAACCATCAGATGGTTGACAGCATGAGGACAGTTCAAGTCCAGGTACCCTCGACGCCCAGACCGAGATTTGGGGAGGTCAATGATGAGTTCGGGTGCTTTTGAGAGGCTCTGGAGGGGAAAGTCGGGTCTGAAGACGTGGACTTTATCCAGATATGCAACAAAAAGGAGATTCTCGCGCTGTGACATAGCCGTCTAGACCATAATGAAAACGGGTTACTTCCCCTCCCAGCTGCGCAGAGTGGTGTAGACCTACCAGATTGTTTCGGTATTGGGCGACCTCAGGTACGGTGCCATCCTTGATTATCGAATACCTTGCCTTGCCTCGTTGATAAGTGCACGGTACCACCCGTAGCTGAGCCATTGTGACGGTCACTACTTCAGTTCTTCATAGCATGTACTAGCCATGGAATTTATAGGAGATCAAGTCTCGGGGATAGATGGAAGAGCTAATGTTGTATTGGTCTAGCGAGTTTAGTTGAATCACCCTCGCTACCTGGCGCTGAATATTGATTAGTCATCCGAGTCTTGGCACGCGGAAGAAGTGAAGGATCGCAACTCTAACAGTCCACAATAAATAAATAATATTTGGCACTTATTACAAGTATCATAATATACTCACTCTGGCTAAACTAATACCAATCATTAGCACCGCGGTCTCACTACGAATGGCTGGCAATACGGAGAAGCGCGAGATTGTCATAATCGGTTCGCCATTCTTGACATGACCCAAAAGTCCAAGCCAATCTCAACGGTGCTGATGCTCATGGCATGCAGGCGGGGGCATCATCGGATGCACATCGGCTTATTTCCTGACACGCCATCCGGCCTACGACCCATCGAAGCATAAAATCACACTCCTCGAGGCGTCGAAGATTGCTGGAGGCGCAAGTGGCAAAGCTGGGGGGTTGCTGGGGTTATGGGCATACCCAAGCAGTATCGTGCCACTGAGCTACAGGCTACACGAGGAACTTGCGGTCGAACACGGTGGAGACTTAAGATGGGGATACCGAAAGATACATTGCGGGCAACTCAGTGCAAAAGGACGTGCTCCGGATAAGCAGCCTGCTCAGAATGGCAACGCTAGCAATGGCAAATCAGTGTCGCTTCAAAAAAGAGATAAAGCCGCAATTGGAAGGCTGACTGCTGCGGGGATACCAAAGGATCTGGATTGGGTCTCGCCGGACAGCGCAAGAAGCTATTACGAAATGGGAACGCCAGATAATACCGCTCAAGTCCATCCATACCAATTCACAACGTCCATGGCTCAGCTGGCCGAAGACAAAGGCGTCAACATAATACTCGGCACTGTGTCAAATATCGAAAGGTCTGGCGGCGTTGTGGAGTCTGTTACATACACCGACAAGGAAACTTCAGTGTCTCATACGATACCAGCTACCGACGTTCTCATTTCTGCAGGTCCCTGGACAAAGTCCGTCTACCCACCAGCCCCAATTTCAGCCATGAGGGCGCACAGTGTTACCATCAAATCGAAGAGTCCCATATCGGCCTATGCTTTATTCACGGAGATCAGTCTGCCACTGCAGTTTGGACGAACCGACACCTTTCTGAAGTCAAAGCGATCGCACTCAAAGCAGGTCACACCGGAGATATACGCTCGGCCGGGCGACGAAGCGTACGCCTGCGGTGAAGGGGACACAATGGTGCCTTTGCCAAAGACTACAGCAGAGGTCCAAACAGACGAATCGCGCTGTCAGGACATTATTGACTATGTTTCCTCTATTTCGGACGAGCTTCGTGATGGCGAAGTCACTGCAAGGCAGGCTTGTTACTTACCTAATGTCCAGGCAGCCAGCGGCGGCCCTTTGATTGGAGAGACTGGTGTCAAAGGCCTTCTGATGGCAGCAGGCCACACCTGCTGGGGGATTCAAAACGGGCCTGGGACTGGCAAATTGATATCAGAGTTTATCTTTGATAAAAAGGCGAAGTCGGCGAATATTGCAAGCCTTGATCCAAGGAGGGTGCTGTAAACGACTGGTTCACTGCAGGCACAGCTTATATCAATAGCCATGTAGCGTTCATTTCGTACGATAGTAATGATGTAAAGAATCTCAAGATATTTGTGCCCGACTGGTGAAGCTCGTCATCGTGCATTGCCCCCCACCAGCGCTCCCTTCACATCGCATTTCCATGCATCCTCGTACTACCCTACTACCCACTTATTCCTTCCCTCGAAGCACCTAACATTCTCGAAATCGCCGCCTGATTTTAAGGTCTACATATTTCCCCGCTATAGCTGCATCCAGCCTCAACCGCCTTGAATGAGTTCCTCGGCCAGCTGACTATGGGCTCCAGAGCCACACATCCCCATCCCACTCCTCCCATGTCGCCAGCCCTTCCCACCTCTCCTACAGCCTCGGTATATGACCTGAGCGATAATGACGAGGAGGAATACAATACCATAATGCACAGCAGCTCCGGGCGTGGCGTTAAGTTACTCTTCTCCAAGAGCAAGGTATGTTACCCTTAGTTGTACGACACTACTTCTCCAAACTCCACTTCATTCCTGCCATTGCCATGGTATTTACCTTGTGGAACGTTGCGCTGGTTGGGAGTTGGCCCTCGAGATTGACTAAACAGTGCTAGGTTTACGTACATCCTACACCATCATCCAAGGATAACATCCCGGGTTTTATAGCCCTTATCCAGCAGAAAGAGCCCACGACCGACTCACGACCGCGGTCCTCCTCTACTGCAAGCACCTCAAGGGCTACATCTTACCTCCTCGCCTGGCTCCCGGAATCCTCTCTAGGCGATTCTCTCGAAGCATACATCAAAGTCGAGCTCTCCGATGGATCATCACCTCCCAAGCAGACACCACTCGTCCCTCAACCGCCTACAACCCATACTCATAGCGGCTCAATAGGCTCATATGCTTTTGCCGTTCCCGTCAGCGAAATCTATTCACTGCTTATCAGACCGCCGAGTTTGGGATGGTGGTTTGGAAGCGTCGTCATCAACACTCGGGCAGGCAACAGCTTTCCAGCCCTATTTTTCCATGATGACGAATGCCAGTCTACCATATTGCAGAAGAAGAAACGCGTCAGAGAGAGTTTTGATCCCTTTGGTGAAGATGGAAGCACATTTTGGGGAGGTGACGAGGTGTTGCGATGGTTAAAGAGATACGTGGTGGTGGAAAAGTCGGGGGCGGATCCATCGGTATACTTAATTGAGCCAAGTGCGGAAGACAAGCTCGGGTTTGGGGGCAAGATCTCGTTGCCGAACAGCCCTCAGCTGGGTGCCAAGGCAGCAGGACCGATGTCCATCTCTGGACCGAGCGCAGCATCGAGCAGTAGCCGAGACGCCGCAATGGATCCTGTGACGAAAGCGTTGAAGCAGGCAAGATGGAGCTTTCTAGAGAAGATGAGCCAGGTTACCAACTTCACGAGAAGGACTGCTCAGGATATAGTGGAGAATCCTAAGGTCCCACCGCAGGTACAGAGGCTGATAAAGAATCCGGAAGTCCAGACTTTGCAAGATGAGTTCGATAGTGCAAGAGTTTACCTGGCGAGATGGGCTATGGGTATTGCAGAGCAGAGTGAGAAGGAGAGAAGCCAGCGGATCTTCACCGCCCAGGACGTCTTGGAATTAGAGGATACTGATGTTGGCGAGTTCGAGCTTTTAGACATGGAGGCTGGCAACTTGTCATTGGGCGAGAAGAGGAAGCCAGTCTCAATAAAAGAGTGGAACGGCTTCTTTGATGCTCACACTGGACGCTTGCAAGTCACAGTCGATGAAGTGAAAGAGCGGATATTCCTCGGCGGTCTGAATCCTAGCGATGGCGTACGCAAAGAGGCTTGGCTATTCTTGTTAGGTGTATATGAGTGGACCAGTACCGCAGACGAAAGAAAGGCTATGCTCAACAGTAAACGAGACGAATTTGTAAGGCTCAAAAGCGCTTGGTGGGAGCGTATGGTCGACGGAAATGGCACTGCTACAGAGAGCGAGTGGTGGAAGGAGCAGAAGGGCAGAATAGGTAGATACTCCCAGCATCCTATACCACGTTCTGGTGAACCGCGTCGACAGTCTTTGGCACCCTCAATTAGCCTCCGGGTTGTGGACACTAACTTGACGTGGTATATGGTCCCCTCGATTTCCAGAAGGAAGCTGACATATCCCATTGCTTGGGATCCAAACAGAAAAAGACGTTCATCGTACCGACCGTCATATCCCTCTATTTGAGGGAGAAGACATCCCACATCCGGACCCAGACTCGCCTTTCGCTGAGGGTGGTACCAATGTCCATCTCGAGCAAATGAAAGATATGCTTCTTACCTACAACGAATACAATCGTGACCTGGGCTACGTCCAAGGCATGAGCGACCTTCTTGCGCCGATTTACGCTGTTGAGCAGGATGATGCGGTTGCATTCTGGGGCTTTGTTGGTTTTATGGACCGGATGGTAAGCACTATTTCTTATGCTCTCAGCTGCTTTCAACCACAATTTGCACCTCGTTTGGGCTTGCAGATTCTGCAAAGTGCCATCTATCTTTGAAGGCTACCAAATTGCGAGAGCGTTGCGGATATCGTGTGTAGCATCTATACCTATACGTTTTCTGTTCTTTTAACATATTCAGTACTAATGAGAGAACCAGGAACGAAACTTCCTCCGTGACCAATCCGGCATGCGAACTCAGCTCCTCACCCTTGATCATCTCGTCCAGCTGATGGATCCCGCGCTCTACCTCCACCTCCAATCCGCTGACTCTACTAACTTCTTCTTCTTCTTTCGCATGCTGCTGGTATGGTACAAGCGCGAGTTCGAGTGGGCTGATGTTCTTCGGCTCTGGGAATCCCTGTGGACGGACTTCCTGAGCAGCAACTTCCACTTATTCATCGCTCTGGCGATCCTCGAAAAACATCGCGATGTGATTATGGAGCACCTGAAACACTTTGACGAAGTACTAAAATATGGTGCGTTCTCTCGTACATCTCACATATTCATTGCCCCGGTGGCTTGTGTCCTTATTTTGGGTTAAGAACCCGATTAATTTCCAGGGCACCCTGCGTTCTAGACGCAGGACGCCAGGCTAAGGATTAACTTAGACGTCATTGTATGCTGACTACCTGCAAGTGAACGAACTCTCCAACACAATTGACCTCAGTTCTACGCTCCTCCGTGCCCAAGCCCTATTCCGCCGCTTCCAACGAACAGTGGAAGCCATCGACAAAAGGAACAACTTCCCCGCTCCCCCCGTCCGACAGCGAAAGAAGCCAATAGAAAAGCCGTCTCCCTCGCGACCCGGCAGCTCAAATGGCACCGCTACTGGGGCCGACGGTCGGAGGCGATCTAACAGTAGGGAAGCCGAACCGAGCAAAGCGAAGGAGAAGGTGATTAGTCCGGAATTGAGGCAGCTACTAAGCAAGAAGGTGGAAGTGCTTGACAAGAAGGATGTCGCGGAGCATGGTGGCGGTGTTGGTGCTTGATCGTAGCATTGAGAGCCACACTGTCTCCTTGCCTACCATCTATGTGTATGATTGACGTAGCGGCTACGACTATGATAAAGACAAGGATATGTATTTCTACCATCATCTTGGGACCCAACCATGCATTATCAAGCCGGAGAATGCTAGAAGTCGATGTCCACGGAATATGAGACTAGTACTTGTGGTTTGAGAGTCTTTTCTCAAACGGCGATCGTGGTGTGGCCATGAACGGATGAAGGTAAATCTAGCAGAAAGCAGAATCCTAGATCTAGGTAAGATTTATTTACATTTACTTCTTATTCGCTAAAGCTGTCCGAATTACAACATCCTGGAAGGACTGGTGACGTGGTGATCATAGTTACCACCAACCCTTATCAGGAGGCTCGGCAGATTATGAAACCCAAACTGTGTATCTACTCCACAGACTTTCCTGAAATGCTTCTCTTATCTCCACTTTCAAAAATCAACAAATATTCGGATAATCCAATCATATTTCCTCAACCGGTCACTCAACATCCCAAGCCGAGCTATGATAGCGACTTCTTCAACATATCAAATTGTCCGCAACTCTGCGGAAATATGATGTCTAAAATACGACTTGATATTGGCATATTCTCTCGCCCTGTGAATTCCCAAACACGTGGGCTCTTGCAACAGCGATCATTACTATCATCAGCATCGTTGTACTCAGTCCTGAGTACCTTCTCCGCTGGTAACACCCAGCTGTGTTTTTCGGTCTTGTTCCTAGTGTCCTGGTATTTGGTCGGCGGAGCAAAGCTGCATGGCTAGACGTGCGTGGGAGTTTAACACAGCCAATATCCTATCTTTGATGCTGCAAGCAATAGCGATATGTCGCACTTATTTTTGTGTTGCCCACGGCCGGAAGAGGATCGTCCGCGGCATTCACTCCCACCTTTGGGACCTCATACATCTAGCAATTATCCGTATGAAGCACGCAGCCCAGGTAAGGTCAATGGAGGTATATGTTGGCACTTTCCTACCCTTGGCAATAGATACCAGGAAGGCCCTCCAACGGTATGATAACGTTGATGGAGGAATGATTGTCTCAGCGTTGAAAATATGTATTTGGGGGCCAATGGTTCCATTTCCATTGCTACTCAGCAACTCTCATAACAGCATGACGATATCAGAAGACGACGAGACAATACGGATTCGACGAGATCCGTACCGTCAGAATGGCACCCAGGGTCTTTGAGCGCGAAATCCATTGGGATCATCTAAGCAAAAGTAGCGCAGTTCAGGCTTTTCTGCCGTACGCTTATATCGCATGAAGCCTCCACTATACAACTCTCGTCCTGGTATAAGCGCTTGGCCCTTTAGCGCAACGGGTCTTGTGGGTATCAACTGCTCACACAGCTATCTATTGCCTCCGACGCGCGAGCTGTTGAGAGTCACCCAAGTTCAAATGCTAAGATGCTAGCCACAAACTCAGCTATTCTTTCTCTTCTCGTCAGCCCAATACTGACGCTATGCCTCGCTGGGCGCGATTTGGCTCTTCCCATTCTTCCAAATATGACCAGCCTCCTGGGTCATCTTAACCAAACAGCTGTCGGTTCGCCGGCGCTCAATTTGTCGGCACGCGGTACGCCATACTGTTTGGCACTCGAGGGCGATCCTCTAAACTTAGAGAGCTGCGAAAATGCCTGGCTGAAGGTGCCCGTGGATACCGATAATCATGTGTTCAGGCATCGTAATGAGAATCCTCCCGCCTTCACAATGTATGTTATCTCACTTCTTTCGACAATATCTGTATAAGCGAGCAGCATGCCCCCGTCAATTGTACGAACACTCATTACTACCTTTTCTTGCTCTCATGTATCATTCGAACCATATTCGTTGGTCCGATTTATGCTGACTGCTGAATCTATGGTAGATCGTTACCCCTTCGCTACCTTAGCGACGATGGAAAGTGTGCAATTGTAAGAACATCATTGTACAAGTTTGCTTGAATCCCAGAGAAGAGTACCTAAAATTGCGATCTGATTGTTGTCGATCTCTCGAAGCTTCATTGAAGAAAGCTGATTGAAATTCATGAATTAGGATTTCACTCTAAAGCCTGGATGGAGGAACCATGATGAAGCTACGGGATATCAAACAGCCACTGCTACAGACGAACTCCTAGAGACATGTGTTGCTCGACTAGGGAAAGGCGGCATATACACAGATTTCAGTACGTGCGTCCTATGCACAGTTGATTCTGCAGGCTCCTCGATCCTGCGTTGAGTTTTACCCGCAAGAATCTAGAAGTATACGGCCATGAGCAAATCTATTGACGAGCCCAATCAGCCGCAGATGGACAGCTTAAGATCATCATTAGTAGTTTCGAATCGCAGCTCGCAAACGTCTACTGCGGCCCTGAACCGAGTCCAAGCTTTTCCGAAGCGCAGTGCGAAAATGCACTGATGAGAATACCCACAAGTCGGAGGCCTAGTTCATTCCGCACATCGAGTGCGGATCACAGACCCCGTTCAAACATACTTCCAATGAGAATACCAAACGGTAAGCTATACATCCAATCAATGTCTGCTTTGATATTTTCGGTTTTTTCTCATGAAACCAGTCGTCGGACCTCTCTTTGTAAACATGCAATTGGATATACCACCAACTACGGAGAGTTGGTTGCGGATATGGGAGGCTGGAGTTGCCTTGTTTGAATTGTGCGTCAAAAACCACCTAGGAGGTATCTTCAACGGTTTGGGTACGTTCTATGCAGGACACTCCATGAGGACTCCGATGAGGACATACTTACTCACTACCACAGGAGCCAACAAGCAAATCTCGATCAGTCTTGGCTATTGATACGATAGTTTGGAAAATGGAGCGATGCAGGCAAACGGAATCTGTAGCTGAAACCAGCATACGAACATGAAACCAATGCGTTACGAGGGAATGTTTGTACGTTAGGAAAGCTACCGCCCGTGATTCTGACTACTGCTGCTGGATATCTCGACTGTAAGACACTAATCAATGTAGCCGAGCTGACCACCAGCTGGTTGTGGTGTCTTTCTCAAGTGATAGTGTTCATTGCCGAGGGTCGGTGTCAAAAGTCGTGGCCGACCGACCCTCGTGCAGAATGAAACTGGGGCGCTTAGGGCGGCTGCTGCGTTTCGCTAGACACTAGTTGAAAGTAAAAGCCATCAATCCCACTGTTTATTGCCACATTTGACTCATGTAGGACTGAACAGCCGGATCTTTTCCCTCCTTTCTACATGGTTTTCAAATCACCAATGTCACTACACCCAAAACATCTCATGCGTGCTTTGCTCCACACACACCGTCAAAATGGCCGATGACCCGGGTGATGTCGAGGTGGAGGATGAACGTGCTCTGGAATTGTCAACTGTAGCGGCTATATATCCAGAACTTCTCGTCAACCCTGATGGATTGAGTCCTTTCTCAGCATCCATCCAAGTCTGCGTTGAGCCCATCTCGCCACTATTACTGCGCTTTCCTACGGCCTATGGGACCCCATCAGCAGCGCTGCTAACCCCTCCAGACTCCATCTCGACAGGCAATGATAACGCAAAAGCTGACCATCAGGTGGATCCTGGCGAAGATGTTCACCAGCTTTCGCACCTACCTCCTTTGAACCTTCATATTTCGCTACCTGAAGGCTATCCAACTCAGGAGCCGCCTGTTGTACTTCTTGAGTCACAATATTCATGGCTGCCAGAGAAGAGTGTTGAAGAGCTTAGTGAATCTGTTCATGAAGTATGGGAAGATATGGGCAGAGACCAGGTGGTATTCTCATACATTGACCACCTGCGGGAGGCGGCAGATAGAGGCTTTGATCTGGTTGGGGGCGAAGCACAGGCCTTGGATGTGGCAGCAGATCTGAAGGTCGCTCTGTTGGACTACGATCTAAAGGCAAAGCGGGCTAAGTTCGAGCACGAGACATTCGAGTGTGGTATCTGCCTAGGTATGGCTCGTGGACCTTTAGTGGAGAGCATTCTTAGCTAATTATATATCGCAGAACCGAAGAAGGGCATGGTCTGCCATCGCCTCCTCCTATGTTCACACGTCTTCTGTGTTGCATGCCTCCAAGACTTCTACAATACTTGCATCACTGAAGGAGATATAGGTAACGTCAAGTGCATTACACCACATTGCGGATCTAAGCCAAGAGGGTTGCTGGCAGTGGACCCTGGTCTCAATACAAGAACGAAAGACGATAGGACACTCGAGCCAAGCGAATTATTGCAGATACCCTTAGAGCAGGAAATGGTCCAGAGATACATAAAGTTAAAGCGAAAGAAACGACTTGAGTCTGATAGGACGACCATCTACTGCCCACGGCAATGGTGTCAGGGTCCAGCGAGATGCCCAAACAAGAAAAATACAGAGCAGGACTTGTTCCACACAGAGGCAGACAATGAACGCGAGGAACCAAAACAGTATGACCGCAATATGAATCAAGATTTACTGCCGCCGCCCGCAGAACGCCTCGCGATATGCGAAGACTGCACTTTCGCGTTCTGCAAAGTTTGCAAAGCAAGCTGGCACGGCGAATTCTTCGTCTGCTTCCCTCGCTCACAATTCGAACTTACAACCGAGGAACGGGCTTCGGAGGACTACATGAAGCTGCACACACAACCCTGCCCTACTTGTGACGCCCGGGCCCAGAAGACTCATGGATGTAACCACATGATTTGTTTCAAGTGCGATACCCATTTCTGCTACCTGTGCGGCGCCTACCTCGACAAAGGGAACCCATACGAACATTACAACACCCGAAAAAGTGGTTGCTATATGCGCTTGTGGGAGCTCGAAGGCGGCGATGACGCGGAGTTTGGACATGCATTTGCTGGCGGCGGGGAAAACGTTCCCCACGAGAACGACAGTGATAGTGATGACGAAGATGGCCCCCTTGGCCTGCCCCAGGCGCCTATAGCCCCTGCTGTGGCACGGAATAACGAGCCTCCAGTCCCCGCACCTCGACCTCCACCGGTTGCAGTCGCACAAAATAATGGGCCTGGACTACAGCGGTTTCTTCAGATGGTTCAAAACGATGAAGAAGATGGTTGGGACAGTGACGAGATGAGTGATGTTGATGGTTTCCAAGAAGGGTGGGATGTACATGAGTAGCCCTCAGGAGTGTATCCTGCTTTGTATGATGATAACATTGTTGTATGTACCTTGCATAGCCACGGTTTTGGTCAATTCACGAGAGTGGAAGTACCGTCTTTGGGCTGGCATTAGTCGTTACGGGTAATTGGGATGGTATAACGGCCAAGAGAAGCAGGAAAAAATGTAATGGATATATTCGCTGGCTAAGACCCAGCAATTATAATATATGAATTAAAAATTAGATTACGGAAAGCCCGAGCACACCGCCACTGTACAGGGAATTTGAACACACTTCACGCCACCGAGCAGCGAGCTTGAGCTTTTCAACCAATCTTTGACGAAGAGCGATGATTTCACACAAATCGTGTTTCATGCTATAATCCCAGATTTGACCTGGCCAGCTTGCGCGGGCTCAATAGGCTGCGCTTCTTCGACGTCGCTCCGCCGGCGCTTACTATTGGGGGAAAGATAGCCCTAAAAGCACCGTATCAGCACTATTCGAGCAGGGAGCTGAAATTAAGGCCAAACACATACCCATGATTATTATTAAAAGCGCTAGCATTGCTCGCCAAAACCTGCCCATTCAAATCAAGCGGATTCCTCGTATTCCCAGCAGCATTCCCGCGATAATCCATTCCATACTTCTTACACGTCTCAATCTGATCTTTCGGGATCTTGAGGTCCCCAAGGTGATCTGGAGCTTCGACGAAAGTCGCCTGCAGGCCTGAAGTGATGTGGTATTCGATATGGCAATGGAAGAGCCAGACGCCCGGATTGTCGGCTTTGAAGCGCCAGACTGAGTAGCCGTTTTTGTTTAGCATGACTGTGTCGCGGCGGATGGGAGTGGGGGAGATGGTGGGGGCGTAGGTGCCGGACCAGGCTCCGGCGTCGGGGGGGGAGCGTTCGAGGACTTGGAATTGGTGGCCGTGGAGGTGCATGGGGTGGAGGTTGTCGTGGCGGTTGTTGATGACGAGTTCGATTATTTCGCCGTATTTGAGCACGAAGGGGTTGGTGTTGAGGCCGTAGACGAGGGGGTTGGTGCTGTAGTTGCCGACTGTTAGTGCGGTGTACAGTGAAGGTACTTTCTGGGGTAAATATGTGATGTCGTTGATTGTGAAACGGGTGATGCCGTCGATAGTGGCGCTTTGCATGTCCATTGTAAAGCGACGATCAACCGGTTCAAGAAGCGGCGCTCGGTCGTAGGGTATTAAAGCGACATCATCGTAGAAATCGAACGAGTAGAAAGTCTTCTGAGGTGGAAGAGGCTTTGCATCGTCGTAAACGAGCCATGCAGTAGTATTGCCGTTCCAGCCTGGGATTGTTGGACGACCCGTTGCTGGGAACAGCATGTTGACATCGAGCGTGGCGAAGATTACGAAGTTCTGACTAGTGTCATTCTTGGTCGTGATGAGCACACTCCATCTTTGCGCAGGAGCTATGCGGAGATTCTGATCGCCCAGGAAGTGCTTCTCGGTATAAGTACCGTCTACTTCCACAGCAGTGAAAGGATGACCGTCGAAGTACACCGCTACACCTGGGAAATTGGCCATGTCGATCATATGAATTAGATAGGTCTTGCCTGGTTTTACGTGAATGGTATTGTTCTGACTATCGTTGATGAGTCCTGACTGCGGGATAGGGGCTTGACCGGATACGATGCTGTTGTTTGTGACATCGGCAGGCGACTGATAGTAATTGAGAAGCGTCGGCATCTGATCGTGATACCAGTCCGAGAAAGTCATGGTAATCTCCTCGTCAAAGTGGTAGGGAAAGTTGGGGTCATGAACAATCAATGGTCCTCGAAGACCATCGGGGTATTGACCCTGAGTATGTGAATGGTACCAATATGTCCCAACCTGATTTACCTAAGGTAAAGGTTAGATCTGGTTTCAGATTTCTCTCGTCAAGGTCACATACTGGGAAGTCATAAGTAAAGCTGCTGTTTGGGGGAACTGGGCACTGCGCTGCTCCCGCAGAGCCGTCCATGTCCGCGTACCCACGCTGATTGATACCGTGCCAATGGAGGCCTGTTGACTCGTTGCCAAGGTTGTTGTGGATTGTAACAATCAGTCGGTCCCCCAGATCCACGTCGACTTGAGGACATGGCCATTGACCGTTGATACCGATGACAGGTCGTGTGTAACCATCTGGGCTAGCAGTAACCCAATCAATGCTCCACTCGTACCTGACTGTCTTGGAAAGAGACACTTGACAAATGCCAAGTAATATAAGGAAAACCGCAAACATCGCGACTGACAGGTCCAAAGTACAACGTAAAAGATGAGAATGACATTTTCTTTAGAGAGGGCAACTGCATGTGTTTATAGGCAAGGTACCACATGATCAGCGTCATCTGGACGCGGGTCGGTGAGTAGGGTACAGCTCGAAGCTGTGGAAGCTTGGTCTTGGACACCGGCGAAGACAAGCTTGTGTACGCATTAGGCTAGTGGGGAAAGGAAAGGGAGGCGAGTTGATGACCGAATCACCGAGACGCGCATATACGAACATTCGAGCCAGCTGGGCGCCCATGGAACAGCCAAAACCTTTATGAGATGCCATAAAGTTCCATGACAGCTTCTCCTCATTTGAATCCACCCTCATCTCACCTGGACTTTGAAGAAGCAATGACCTACCCATCCGAATTCGGCCGAGAAATGGGATATGCAATTTGCAGGAGTCATGACTACAACACATCCCGCCGCAGTCCCATTAGACTTAAACCAAACATACAACTCATCGGTTGAATGAAATACTCTTCTTACACACCTGGAGGCGATCAGCTGGACTCGTAACAGTCGCGATTGCACTGCCGAAGCTCTGACATTGTTGATGGCCAGAACCACGCGGTGGTCCATCAAAAGCTTGGTGGCTCACAGACCGCCAGCCATGGAAGAGGAGAAACGCGACAAAGCAGTCCCAAGCCATCACGAGGAGCTGACAGAACTCTTGGACAATGTCTGTCTAAGCCGGCCGCATGAATCCGAGGAGATGCTGCGGCCTCTGGGGCTAGCCTCTTCGGTGTAAGAGGATGACGACAGCGGCAAACAAGCGCGCGCCACACGCCCCAATCAACGTGCCAGCTGCCCTGCATGATGCATCGTGGTACCTGGCACATGCATGTCATAATTGGGTTTGTCGGCACCTACCCCTCTGCACTCTCTGGCATCTTGGTCCAGCTCAACGACGCTCCTTAACGCTATTGCTACGGACAGAGGATATCAACACCGGTAGTACTATGCCTTGACCAATTTTAATGGACCCCAGTACCCCCTTTCGCAGCTTGTCTGGGCGCCTTGCTGATCCTGCTTCCCCTCTGTCGCGTACACCCTCAAGTCGCCAACAGTGCACCGACCATGAGATCAATCAACTTTTAACCAATCTGTCGCCAACATCCACTCTAGAAGCCCTCGCAGCGCCCGATGCAGTCCTTCCCGGGAAGAGGCATCGTCAGATTTTTATCCAGCATAGCGTTGCTTCAGCTTCGACGTCCGAAAGAGCATGGGGAATCAAGGCAGCATTCGCGGGGAAGAAGTTGCGAGAATGGCACAAGGAACTTCTGACATGGTCTTGGTCTGGATACGATTCGGTTGGCTCGAAAGAAGAGGAATACTGGGGTGGGCTACCGGCGCGCATAGTCCAAGAGTATGAGGAGCGTCTTGAGGCGATGAGGGATGATATGGAAACGTTGGAGGTGGAGGACCTCAAAAGCTACGTACGAAGCACGCATCTTGGACCTCAGGCAAGGGGCGCCTCGATACCTGGCACTCCGGTGGATTACGATCATCTGGAAGACTTTACGGCTGTTATCACTGCAACCATAGTGCAAGCGCTGCCAATCCTCTCGCGCCTCAGCTCCTTGATGAGTCTTTGGATGACTCGTATGAGGGTTCTGCGGCATGTGCCGGCCTTCCTTCGGGGATCTCGGGATTGTCAGGAATCTATGTTGTCTGCGTGGAATGCGATTGTAGAGCCAGATATTCCCAGAGCCAAGCGGAAACCGAACCTTTCGCGTGAGTCATTCGGGAATATACAAGCTACACTTCAAGACCAGATCTTCCAGTTGGGTCGCCGGATGGATACCATGCTTGATCTCTCCGAAGGAAGCAAAGACACCCTGCCAGAGCACTGGATCGACATAATGGACGGTCTTGAGAATGACTACAGCACCTGGGCTGTCAAGGCCGAAGAGGTAGTGCTACATAATGAGCTCAATGTTGAGGGCGACGAGGATCGAGACGTGCACAATCGGGAAAATTGGAGGCCAAACGGCGGGCTACCATTGGACACGCTGCAGCTCACGCATATGTTCGACAGGGATGTGGAGTCTGAAGGTATCTCCCGCAACGCTGGAAACGATTTCGATCGCGTAGAGTCTACTCCTCCAACCACGCCACAATTTCCCCAATGTAAGGGCGACATCCTTTTGGGGGACCGTTTGGAGGACGGTCCCTTCAATCCTGACAACCTCGGCGTTCATGACCAGCCTCAGGAGGCATGGCAAGATCCTTGGGACGGCAACGCAGTCGACGACACGAAGTGCAGACCAGACCCTTCTAAGCCGGCTCGCAGACCTCCGCCACTCATGCTGGACAACCGCAATTCTCTCGCTGACAGCATCCCATCGTCGGAAATGGGCTCTGATATATCATGCCCTGAATCCGCAACGTCGGACTACTTCTCAAATCTGTCTAGTCCGGAGATCCGTAGCGCTTCTATAATTGAGTATGTAGGATCTCCAGCTTTGGTAACAAACCCGTGGTCAAGCAAAGAAAGTACGGTACCATTGGAAGTAGCCTCTGGGCGCACAAGTCTCCAAACCGAACGCGCTGGCCCGGGAAATCTTGAGCTCGGCGCATCAGCTGGCATCATTTCACCCTACGGCCAACGTAGCCGAGCATCGACATTTATACCAGAACCTACAACCCATGAGGGACTGGGGCTGCCAGACAGTGAGCCTTTGGCCCCAACTTTCACAAAGCATCATGTAAGGACGAGGAGTGCTTCGATGCAGTCAGTTGAAGTCATTCCGAAACATGAGATCCGCAAAATCATGGTACGACGAAGCGAAAGCTATTCTTCTGCGCCATCTGGACTTCGAGGCCTAGGTCCAGAGACTGGGAAAGCGCCTGATGTCCCTGCTATTGCAAAATTGGAGCATCGAGAGTTGGAGTCCCCAGAGGAAATCATCTCTGCTCCAATACCTGAGACTCATCAACATGGTACGCAAAAACTTCCTGTGGCCCCGTATGACCAAGAACCCAAGGCTCCAGAACTGCAAGGCCTAGCCAAAGAGGAGTCTCTCGTTCCACCAAAAATCCCGCACAGGTTCCAGCAAGTCTCCGACCTAGGTCCTGGCTCTACACTCGTGAAGATTCGGAGAAAAGCTGTTGCGGCGACGCCCGAGAAAGTCTTACCAGGAAATTCAGATGACCGACTAGAGGCTCGAATAAGCTCGATACTCACCGAAATACCCACACACATACGTCTCACTTCTGAACCAGAGCCTGATGCACCAGAAGTCAATAACTCTAGCCCCCGTCCGAAGACTCCCACGTCTCGCTCACCAGCCCTACGCCTGAACAGAGCGCAAACGGCCATTACACCGCCCACTATGACGCTAGCGCCTGCGCAGCCAACGTCTTTCAAGTCCAGGTCACAGAGTGGCGAGCCTGAAATCAAGCTCTATCACCTGCATCAGTCTGGCAAAGAGGTGCCGATCAAGCTCTTTGTGAGGCTAGTCGGTGAAGCAGGTGAGCGTGTTATGGTGCGCATAGGTGGTGGCTGGGCGGATTTGGCGGAGTATCTGAAGGAATACGCAAGCCACCACGGGAGAAGGTCGGCATCGGACACCCGTTTCGACATACAGGATCTACCATCATCCCCAGTGAGCCAAGGGTCATCCTCAAGTCGGCCTGGATCTCCTGTTCCGTCGAAGCCAAGCCCAGCAGCGTTCTTCAAAAGACAACATACTACGCCAGGAAAATTCGAGACACCGCACACACCCGTTTCGGATCCTCTTCGTCCAAGCTCTCGAGTGTCCTGGACAGACGAGGACTCCCCATCTCTCGGTCTTGCAGGTCCAAAATTGAAGAAGGTCGAGATCTCGCCACGAAAGCAAGCTTGGGTGGACGAAATGTTGGAGCAGGCTAGAGGTGGAGGTGGTGGAGCGGCGATAGGAGAGATAGGTAAGGTAGGAGGAACGAAGCGGGTCTTCTTCAAGGGCAGAAGCAGGGCCCCGTCTAATGTCTAATTCAAGACGCCATTGACAGATTTTGATCTACTAATACTGCGGGGCGTTGGATACACTTCCCTCGGGCCTTGATTGATGGCGTTTGCTTGCAGAGCATTGGAAAGCTTTCGATTTGGCGTTTAACCGTGAGACAATGATACCCAGGATTGAAAAAAGACTTCGGTGGAAGAAGTGGTTACAATCTGTTACACAAAATGCATGTCCATGTGCTATCCTACGTGAAAAGCAAAAAAGTGACCAGATTGTAAATAAAAGACTTGACAAACATGGTGAAGTCTCCTCTCTATCGGATCTTGACGAATTGTCTGACGCTATTTCCAATTACTGCTACGTATCGTTCATACAAAGGATGCTTGTGATTGCGCAGGCCCCAGGTTGAAGGCTCTTTATCAAGGTTCATTGCTGAAACATGCCCTGATATTGCCTCAGTACCTACCTCAGACGTGTGTGCTAAGCCCCTATCGGGTTAGCGCCTGCTGACTACGTAGCCGGGCAGTAACACGTCTGAGTGCAAACTTTTGTTCCTTTGCTTGTAAACACCTTATCATCAACAATATCGGTATTATTTACTACGGGGTACGTACGGAGCAAGGTATATGTATCAAGAACCCTAATTGCACGCGATATGAGCTAATAGCGTATATACAGGCTGATTGAGCCCTGTCGCGCCCTGTCGCTCCGCAACCGCCTCTACCAAAACAGCCACAGTACTCAGTTTACCCACATCAAGTACGCTACATATCAGATACGTATACTCCGGTACCTCAGATAGCCTATCCGACCTACCGACCGCTGGAAACTGGTACAAGGGTACTATCGTTGTCGCTGGCCAGCTACCAGGATATTTGGAAATTTGGGAGTCAATGGACGGCGACAGCGTTACGGACGGGTTATCGCAGTCGGATTAGGCTGAAAGTAGGCTCATTAGAATCAGAAGAAGCAAGAGTACAATTAGCCTATTAACGTGGCTAGTAGATTAATAGTAGATTATTAAGTTATTACGTCGTGAAGTCAGATGTTAATGAATTTTATCGATAAGCCAAAAATTTTGCGGGTGCGTCAGCCAAAAACACGATATCTGACAAAATTACAGATGTTTGCGCTCAGACGTGCCGCCCTTATTATGCTGCGTAGTCAGCCTTGCTAGCCCGAAGGGGCTTAGCCGCCAGGTTGCTGGCCAATGGCACGTCTGAGGTACTGAGGCAAGCCCTGATATATGACGGATGATCTGCTTATGTAAGATCGATCCACCAATCCGAGCTCTTCTTAGCAGCTCCAATTGGCTCGTAATTTCCTCACTTCATTTTTCCACAACCATATACATCGAGGTCATCCTACTTCATGTGCATTGACTTCTCATCATCATGCTCTTATTCATGCCTATCAACTCTCATATACGGAGACCTGTGCACAGTTGTGTGAAATAAGTTATCAGGCCTGAGCAAGCGCGACGATATACCCGCGAAACTCCTTTCCAATCGTCAAACCAGGCTATCGCACAGCGCCTAGCAGTCTCTGTCCGCTCGGGCTCCATGGGAAGCGGGCATGGCGATTTATTGGCACCACGGCAATCGAGTCAATGCGCCCCATGCGCAGTCCTCCGCAGCTACTCCTACTTCTGTGCACTGTTTTCACGGAATACTTGCTAGTGACGTTGTCATTGACTAAGGTTTCGCGGTCGCTACATTGTGTACCACCATTACTTCCGCTGCGAAAAGTAAAGTATATTCAAGGGGGGTTGCCCGCAAGACTTTGTGCTGGCTCCCACGAATGACACGTTGCGATCGCGAATCGCATAGATGATGCTCTATCCATTATTTCAACATACCTCAGAAAAAGGCCGTCAAGTACTGCTTGATCACACACATCTCCCTGATATCTGCCAAATCTTTGCAGGTGAAAAATAAAGACCTTCACTATGTTTTACAATCGTCACACGGTCACTACTGTTACACTCTTCATATCCACAATCAATGCACTTGCCATACTGCCAGCTCAACTTTTGAATAGCCCTAGCTTAAGTCTAGCACGCCCGTTACAACTCAACGGAGTAGCAACTACTGGAACCCCTTTGCAATCCTCTTCCTCACCCTCTACGCCCTCGACTGGTACGTCTAACGTCAATCTTACTGCGAGCACCAGGAACCAGATATCTACGAACTGCGACGAGAACCTCTATGGCCAACCCATTGTCAAGAGTTGTCTCAATGTATACACACAGCTAAGCGACGACGACACCGTTGTTGAATTTGGTGACCGAACTCGGGGCATCTACGACTATCCCCTTCCCTACCGATTTATTAGCGGTCAGTAAATCCTCCGAACTGCATACAGATACACTATCTGCCTCCTTTGTAGACTGACAGAACCTACAGCTGATGGCAAATGTGTGCTCGACATCGAAGCTTCTCCAGGGGCTCATGGAGACAAAGCCACAATGGCACAAATCAGCGCAGCAGCTCTGCATATATTGAACACTTGCGTGTTGCCTAAACGGGCAGGCGGCAAATCGACGGGATACGGTACGTCAATCACGGAAACGGAATGACAAGACTTCTTTCTCCACTGATAACATCTTTCCTTTATTTGTGCTCGAACTCGAATTTCGCTCACTGCTTTCAGGTGAGACGGCGGGTCTCTCCATCACCATCGAAGAGTACAAGCCACACGTCGTATGTCAGGAACAAATGTCAAAATACGAGAACGTGCATGAATGCCAAGAGCTGTTGTCGATGATGCCCGCGTCGGAGGATATTCAAGTATTTGGTAGAAAGGGCGATCGAGGGGTCGACGTTGGACTGCCCTTCGATTTGGCTGGACGTACGTTTTCCGCCCTCTCCTTGTGACTTCCTCACTCCAAGGGGACTTGTTCTTAGTACTCAACCTCCTTAATCCATGGGCGAAGACGCTGATCATATTATATTAACGTCCGGCGAGTGCGGGTTCTTTTTCAACACCAACGGTGCTCCTCAAAGAAGCAATTGGTATGAAATGTGGCAGTCCGCGACCGCTATTTGGGGCATTTGTGGCATGAAACATCAACAGGGAATTGCTTTTACCGGTAAGCCTTTCTCTGTCGGTACTGGGATTACCACTAATCCGTTTCTTAATATCCAGGCTTGAAAGGCTCGATAAATGTTGCGATGTATCGGCCCTCAGATAGCCTGCTCACGCTGAATAGTACTGTGAATGGAACTTCTAATACGGCGAGGTAGGATTGCTATGTTTACCGAAAGTGCGTAGCTTCAAACTTTTGCAATTTTTTAATTCCATATCCTATCTGATTTTTATCGAACATTTCAAATTATCTCAAGAAATGGGTGAGTCGTCTTCTGTATTCACCTTCTTTTACAGACCATAGCGTCCGCAAGAAGATATCTCCGGAAGATCCTGCCTCGGACGCAGAGCTGACGGCATTTGGGTTGATTATACGAGCACGTGGCTAGTGGTACTTCTCCCAACAGATTTTACGTCATTGCTATAGAAGCCGGAACGGCATGATGGATGTGGCCAAGTAAGTCGCGGCTATCGGCTGTTAGTCAAGCGTTCAGAAACGTGGCTCAAAATCGTACGAGGATATTGCAGGAGGATGGTATGAGTTCTCTAGCCTGTTCTGGTAACTGATCTGCTACCCGAGCTGTCGATTCTAGGTTCGCGCCTACTCAACGCATGGCTGGATCCACCTTGCATATTGCCTAGTATACCTGATATGGCCCCAATTTCCCGCTTTGGGGCTCAAAGCGGCTATCGCTAGAGGTCGACGGACGCTATCTGTCACGATACTTCAAAAGGGTCGTGAGGCTACGCTTAAAAGAACCCGAACGTGCTCCGTCGGCTATCACCGAAGAGCTTCCATCGTCAGAGAGCAGCGAGGCTCAATTATCAGCTTAAGGAGATGGATCCTCCAGATAGAGTGGAGTGAAGAAGGCTCTTCACCTTCTTTTCCCACTAGGTGTGGCTGCGGCGCAGATCGGAATCCGGTGTAGCGCATGTCACACTGTCGATATCTTCTGGATCGCAAGATTTATGAACTTGCGCCTACCAATATGTTCTTATTTGAGGCTCCGCCGCTTCATGGTTGAAACGGAATACCATAGCCGTGCCGCAGGCAATCTTCATTGGTCCAAGCTTCAAATTACTCGAAAAGCTACAGTATCAATTATCTCTCATACCTGTTTGCTAGATGGTTTACCAGCGTTAAATCAGCCTTTTCTGCCAAACATTGAGATAAAACCTCGGCGATTCAATTGCTATGGCTACTTCTCGCCTTCTCCACAAACTAATCATTAGCATTCTGCTTGGTAACATCGCTGCATTACCAGCGGGACCAATCAAATATGTTCCAGTCGGACTAAATAACTACACATTTGGAGCTGTGGAAAACGCACTTAACAATCGTCTCGACGCCGCGAACCTCAACGCCTCCGCGGCTTCGAATTTTACCATTTTTCCTCCTGGGAAATACCTTGGCCACGGTTTAGACATGACAGCGATAATGCCTTTTGATATTAAAGCGGTAAGTATTCCGCTTCAAGGTCTTAGAATCATGTTTCTGTGGTACTGGTACACCTAGATCCTAACTACGTTTTTGGCAGGTCACAAATTCCATATCGCACTACCATCGTATGATCAAACTAGAATCCAAAACGTATCAAGTGCAAATCAAGGGCGGCGATGTATGGACAGTACCAATGGGTGTAGACATCGGTCAAGATGTCACCCAAGGTGACTGTGAGTTCACCACTGCAGTGCCCCAGCCCCGTCTTACTACCAATGCTAATTCCAGCCTAGCAGTATTCACCACCTTCGCAAGTGGAAAGGAAGCCGAGACGAACCTTGATGGCGGCGGCGACCTTTCAGTGCGCTACAAGGTAGTCCAGGGTGACGCTTCTTTAGACGCTGGAATCCACACGAATTTCCAGCAAGATTATCAGTACGCTATGTTCGGCTACACTACTGAAATCGCGCAAGCCAGCTTCAGCGAAATACAAGACCATTTCGACGAAGTTCGCCTTCGAAGGGACTTCGTGGACAAACTCCAGCCCTTCGATTCGACCGACAAGTTTTTTGTTGCGAAATACAAAGCTCTCTTCCGCCTCATCGGCAGCCACCTCATTACGAACGTAGATTATGGAGCGCGCTTGTCAGTGGTACGTTTGGATCCATGTGCTTGCGTTCCACTAGTATCTAATAACAGCGACCTCTTATGTAGGCAGCATGGGCCTCTAACAAGGACAGCACCGTAAACAAATACTTTAATCTCGACGTCGGTGCCGCCCTTGAGGGTCTTCCCGTCGAAGGCAAAATCGACGTCGACGTCACATCAAGCTCCCAATACGAAACCTTCACCCAATCCTTCCAGAAAACCTGTTCCTGCCTCGGCGGCGATAGCGCGCTCGGCACCAGCATCTGCCCCAACACCGCCGACCCAAACATCTACGAAACCTTCGAAGCCTGGACCAAAACCTCCAAGACCCACCCGGACGTCACAGGCTTCGCCACGATCGCGCTGTGGGACCTGATGACCTTCGCGAAAGACGGCAAATTGGCCAGCTACGCGCGACATGTCAGCGACGCGTACCATTACCTCGTTGAGCATCCACAGATCCATTGGACGCCCGCGCGTATCAGTATCAGCTCCGACTGGGCCGAGATGGGCATGTCCTCGCCCGGCGCTTTTTTGGAGGAGGATCCGAATAATCTCTACGAAAGCGAATTGGAAATCAACAACCCCCACGCCGGCACGAGAGTTGATCATCGAGTACGTTATTCCTCACAAACAAATTAACCTCCAGATAGATCCATTCACAAACTTCTGATGCTGAGCGTGCTGCAACAGCGTCATAATCTGCAACTACGGCACCCCCATCGACATGTATCTCGCCCACGGCAGCAACGGCGAAACCTACAACACCGGCCGCGTCGCCGTCAATATCCTAGGCGTACGCTCCCTTTCCCCCTTCAAATTTGCCTCTCCAAATTCACTCTTAACTCCCTTGATCCTAATATGAGATACTGACGCTCTCGTAGGCAACCTACACGGCCCAAGGCATCACCGATAACGGGTGGAATCTGCAACGTTTCGTACAGGTTCCCGTCAACGAGGATGGTATCGAGGAAGCTATGCTGCAATTTATGGCTCTTGAGACTGTGGAGGGGACGGCTACGGCTAGGTATAGGCGATAGTGAAGTATAAGACAAGGTTCCTTGTCCCGACAACAATTCCTCTCAATGTTCACTCAGTCGTCGCAGGTCGTCTCTCTACTACTTGAGACAAATCACGACATTGGGCACAGACATCTAGAGGGTGTTGCGCTAAATTATTGTCCATACAGCACTCACAGCCCATCTTGTATACACCTCTGACTCCAACGAGTCCTATGACCAACACCTCAAAAGCTCCCTATTTGGAATGAAAACCAGCGGCATCCCACAAATACCCACAACTCTCCGAAAGCCCCACACGAGTAACTCGCTCGTACACTTCCCCATCGCTTTCCCACCACGAAAGAGATCATAGAATCTCAAAAATTATCGCTCCACTGTCAACCCCTGTGTCCGCATAGAAAAGTGACGATCCTTCGCCATAATCCTTTCTCACAAGATCCACCTCCCTCTATTACCGCACAAATTCTCGGAATGTTTATGTATATGTATACTCACTCGTGCGCGGATTAGTAGGTTAGCGCCATGAGTGCGCACTATTTTGTACGTAACTCTCGTACTCATCCAAAGCGACGAGGAATAGTACTTCCATTCATAGTAAATTAAGTGGGTTATTATAGAACGGATAGCGTGCTTCTCACCTTATAGAAGGATGAAAGGTGGTGAGGCTGTCTTAGGGAAAATTCAATTACATCTTGATATAGTACATAAAACCTTACCGAAACTCCTTCATCTAGCTCTAGCGTCCTTATCCCTTTAGCGCCTTAGAACTAATAGTAATAGAATGATAGATCACAGTAAAAGCCCTGCGTGTATTTCATGGGTATCGCTCGAAAGTGTTAAATCAGTGCAGCGTGGCGGATTAGGGGTATATAATCCCACAATCCTTTTACTAAGAGCTACGAGCTTCATATCCTTCCGCGCTAGTGATAGCACGGCTAGCGTAGGCTAAAAAAAACTCACTTGTTCAAACTTAGGAAGTTAACGTCCCTCCATGGATGGCGGAAAACCCACCGTGCCGGAAAATATGAGGGGTACTTTGACTTCAAACGACTATAACTTTGCGCACACGTCAAACTTCACTAAAGTTATGTGTAAGTAGTGTGCTGTGGCTACTTTGGAACATTTAGAACCTGTCCGACCTGTAAATTGCATTTGCATTATTACCATTTCATCTGATTTACTGAGCGTCTTCTTCTATGGCAAAACATTCTCCATTCGCTATAGCATCACCATAAAGTCTTCACCACTCACTATATCCATATAAGAGATTCGTCTGGGTCTTAGAACCTTGGTACAATGATTAGAAGTCATGATCAGCTTTGTGCCTGCCATCGGACGCAAATGCATACAAAATCGCCACCCCGGTCGCTACCTCCGAACAGCAGCGATTGCCAATCCTGGTTAGCGTAAAATGACCCTGAACGCTCCATATATTGGTTGCGCTGTAATTTACAATCCATCTTCTCCTGTCGCCGCCTTATGAGGCTGACTGCGATGGGCCGAGTACCAAATTGAAACTGATTGCCTTTCCCTTTATGAATTCCTCCTCTGTCTTAAATGCACATTCTCGATGCTTATTGAGAGGTAAAGTCCCTATCTAAGTCAGAAGCTACTCGAGACTAGCTGTGATCGTCAAGTATTGGTGAATATGAGTGGGGACCCTACTCAGCCTACAACGACCAGCCGCCCCCCACGAGTTCTTGCACACTTTCCTTTTAAGGGCCGTGCTTCGTCCCCGTTACCATCCCCATCGCCAGAGTCTCGGTTGAACCAGACTGCTACGTCGTCATCAGCACAGATAACAAATTCATCATCCACCCAAGATGCACCTTCGAGCGCAGCACCAGCCGGGCCGGTTTCAGCTGATTTATCGATCGCTAATATTGGCCCCCTATCGTCACCGCAGGCGACCTCTACTCCATCTTCGAAACCAAAACTCCTTCGTGATGTGCTTAAACGACTCTCGCCCGATGATCGAGCAATTATTCAAGATTACATGTTCCATAACGCCAGTGGCATCGACTTGGCGTTCGACCAAGCCTTTGTCGCGGCGAAGGAGAAGCAACGATACTGTATCGAAAAGAGGTGGAAATTTACATTTGGGAGGCGAACCGTCGACTTGAAAGAGGAGGCTGACAAGGTGGTCGGCTGGTTGGATCGATTCAAGGCAGTTGGAGATATCGTGGCCAACGTCGATCCCATGCATGTGGGCTTGCCGTGGGCTGGCATTCGCCTCCTGCTCGAGGTAAAGCCCCACGCTCCCGAATGAAGCACCCCAAGATCTTATATTAGGATTAACAGGCTGCCGTGTCGGAGGCGAATCAGATGACTTCGCTGCTTGTCGGATGCGAGATTGCCCTATACATGGCGAACAGACTCAAGGCGTATATTGAGTTTCTCCATCAGCTGTCAACAACCCTAACCCGGACCAACTTTCAGACGGCCGTAACAGAGCTGTATGCGCATATTCTTGGATTCTTGGCTCGCGCTATTCGGATCTACCAGACTTCCACCCCTTATCGTGCGCTTCGTGCCTTTTGGACAAAGGGCGATATTATGGACTTTGAGAAGACGTGTAACGAGCTCGGAGTTAGAGTCGAGATCGAGGCGAGCAACTGCGATCGCACACTCGGTGCTCAAGACCGAGAGTGGATCGGAAAGCTGAAACAAGATCTACAGAGAGTGCTTAAGGAGTTCAAACAATCTCACCACCTTCAAAAATCGCTAGATCGGCTTGAGATTAAGATTGATCTAGACAAGTTACCGTACGCGAAAGGAGCAATGTACAATTCCTACGGAGACGACCACATCACCTGCCATCCTGCCACCCGAGTCGATTTGCTCCATGCAATTCACGATTGGGCTCGAGATCCTCATAGTGAGAGCATCTTCTGGTTGAGCGGCTGGGCGGGCATCGGTAAATCGACAATTTCTCGAACCGTGGCTGAGTGGTTAGCTGGTCAAGGTGGCCTTGGTGGCGTCGATCTTGGTGCCAGCTTCTTTTTTAAACGCGGTGAAGGTGATCGAGGTTCGGCATCACGATTCTTTCCCACTATCGCGCGTGAGCTTGTATTGAAGATACCAGGGCTCGATGCTTCGGTCGCAGAGGTGGTTACCACGGATCCCTTGATCTTTGATAAAGCGTTGGGTGAACAATTCGACAAGTTGATTTATCAGCCATTACGCCAAATGAAGTTTATTGCAAGTATTTCTTCTACCTTTATCGTGATCGTCGATGCTTTGGACGAGTGTGAGAAAGAACGGGACGTGAAAGTAATAATCGATTTATGGTCTCGATTAGCCCATCTCACCACTGTCCGTCTCAAATTGTTCCTCACGAGTCGGCCAGAATTACCTATTCAGCTAGGATTCAGGAACATATCTACAGCCGTTCATCAGGACATGGTTCTCCAGGATGCAGTCCCTCACACAACGATACAGCATGACATCTTGATTTTTCTGGAGGATGCATTCGGGAAGATTCGCAATTCCTACAACCTGGACCCCTTACCAGGAACACGATTAGATCGAGACTGGCCTGGTGACAAAAGGCTTCAAGCTCTGGTCGACATGGCTGTCCCATTGTTTATCATTGCAGCGACTATATGTCGTTTCGTTGATGACCCTGATTGGGACCCTCGAGAACGACTAGAGACGATTTTGCAATCCCCAAGTATTGGGAGATCAGAACAGATGGCACAGACATATCTGCCTGTTCTGACTCAGTTGTCGGCACGATTGAAAAATTCACATGATAAGGATAAGTTGCATCAAGAGTTTCGCATGATCGTTGGATCTATCGTCTCACTTGCCGAACCACTTTCCATACAGTCCCTGGCGGTCCTTCTAAATTTCTCTCCAGATACGATTGCGCTCCGTCTCCGACCATTACACTCTGTACTGCGGATTCCCAAGGACTCGGATACACCGATTCGAACTCTTCACCTATCATTCAACGAATTCTTACTGAGTAATCAGCTTCAATTGGAACCGTTTGGAGTCAATGGTCAAACTACACATCGTATGCTACTCTCAAAATGCTTACAATTACTGTCTAGGCCTGGAGGTTTGCAAGAGAACTTGTGTGAGCTCGAGTATCCTGGTAAGCCACGACGAGAGATCGATCAAACTATGATCAATGATCGCCTTTCGCCTGCATTTCAGTATGCATGTCAGTATTGGATTCAGCATGTTGAACATGGTAAAGTCGAGATTCATGATCAAGACGACGTGCACATTTTCCTACAGAAGCACTTTCTCCATTGGCTTGAAGCTATGAGTTTGATAAACAGACTCGCTGAAGTTATCGAACAAATACGCATTTTACAATCGCTCGTGTCGGTAAGTAGTTATTACAAAGGAACTTCCAATTGAGGATTCAATTTTGACATATTTTGGGGTAGTCAAATGATTCATCTTGTCTGTCAGATTTCCTCCAGGACGCGCAACGACTTGTTTTGGCTGACAGACATTTTGTCGATCTTGCACCGCTTCAGATTTATTCGTCGGCGATGCTTTTCGCACCACAATCCAGCGTGGTAAGAAATGTCTGCGGTCGACTTCCATCATGGATACGGATATTGCCAATCACCCCACCAACGTGGGGTCTGGAGCTACAGAAGCTCGAGGGACACACTAATGGAGTCCGTGCAGTGGCATTCTCGCAGGACGGTTCGTTGCTCGCCTCAGCATCATATGATCAGACTGTCAGACTGTGGAACCCAGCGACAGGCCAAAAAGTGCAGAAGCTCGAGGGACACACTAATGGAGTC